>Ga0074198_1002220_pt1 | contig 10662 bp, 10 predicted proteins | sample EPASupsiteSAE323_FD_64527 | JGI IMG/M metagenome (GOLD analysis project Ga0074198, IMG submission 64527) | Bioremediated contaminated groundwater from EPA Superfund site, New Mexico - Sample SAE3-23 | ecosystem: Environmental > Aquatic > Deep subsurface > Groundwater > Contaminated ...
GTTCTCTTGAGTGCTTTTTTCGTATGATCTTCGTCATGGTAGTTTCTCCTTTTCCAATAATATGACCCTTATCGGAAAAAAACCTCTCTTGTCTCCTTGTCTAGTTTTTGGGGGTCACTTCAATATCAGCACTGGTAAGGCTGCGTTTTTACAAATGATTTGTTCACACATAATCCATTCGCTTATAATGATGGCACAGAAACAAACCTGGTTTTTAAATGTTGTTATTAATGCTTGTTACTGTTTTTGCAGAAGGGACAGGATCTTGTACGGAGTTGTTTTCAGAAATGGAAACACAGACAAAACGATTATTCGGTCTGGATAGTCAAGACAGTAAAAGTAAAAAGGTGTTTTATCCCCATACAGATGTCAGCGAAACAAAGGAGTATTATCAAGTTACAGTTGAAGTTCCTGGCATTGATGTCAAAGAGATCAAGGTTGAGACAGAAAATCATACGCTATTGATTTCGGGGGAAAAGAAACAGCAGACCGAAGAGAAAGACAAGGATAAAAAGACTTCTTATCAAGAATGCCGTTATGGTGAGTTTAAACGTGAATTCTTGCTACCAGAAGATGCCTTAATTGAGAAAGTTCAAGCGAAGTGTCATCACAATATCCTTTACATTACAATTCCTCGTAAGCCTTCTGATCGAAAAGCTATACCGATCCAAACAATGTAGGAAGTTCTCATGATTTATGGGGTCAAAGACTGGAAGGGTATTACAACCCATTGCTTATTTTAAAGAACTTGACCCGCTTCATAGGGGAAAATAAAGAGAAACACAAAAATGACCCTAAAAAAGTAGGAATTGTAAAAATCCCTGCTGATACGTTGTTTGTGTCTCTGAAAGATATTCTATAAAATCAAATCGTTAGTGTTCATAAAGGATGTAGCAATATGGATGAAAATATTGAGAATCTTATAATGTGTACTATCACAACAGACACCCTACCTGATCAATTGTTCGAAAGGTTACCATCATCTGCCCGAAAGCGTTTCATGGATATTGAATGGGCTGCTCATCATGGGGATGTCAGTTATATCCCAAAAGCAGAAGAAATGATCAAAGAGTATCCCCATTTGCCAAAGCTTTATAATTTTTTAGAAGGTTTATACATAATTAATAGTCAGAAGGAAAAGGCCTGCGTTCTTACAAAAGAGATGTATGAAAAGTTTCCTGAGTATCTGTTTGCCAAAATAGCGTATGCAAAACTCTGTATGGCTGAAGGACGTGTTGATGAATTTGAAAAGATTTTCAGAGGGAAATATAACTTAAAACTGTTGTACCCCGATCGAGATGAATTCCATATATCAGAATTTTTGGCATTTACGGATGTGCTTTGTTTACACGCCTGTCATAAAGGCAATTTAGATTTTGTAAGACAAACAATAAAAACCCTAAAAGCTACAGATCTGGATCAAGGTGATTTTTTAGAAGCCTTAGAAGAGCGTTTGCATCGGTTTGAAAATTTATCATTGATGGATCGGATTTTGTTGAAAATACAAAAACAAGGCGCTAGGAGAGGGGTATTTTAATTCTGATGTGGTCAGTTTTAGCTGTGTTGCACAATTAAAATTGAGCGCATAATCTGATATTTTCGTTTGATTGTTATGCGGCGATTCGTGCTTTTCTTGAGTTTCTTTTTAACGTTTCGTTCAAAATGAATACTCCGATTTTCATTTCACCAGCTTGATTTTTGTCATTCTTTGTCTTGATTGTGCCGCCAAGCATTCTTTTCCATCTCGAAAACGCATCTTCAACTTGGTTGCGTCTTCCATAATTTGTGATTTGCTTCCAACCTTCGCGCCCATGATTGTTAATGATTTCTTGGTTTTTTATGCGTTCTTTATGATCAGAATTTCGAATCTTCTGAAAACCAATATTCGGTGGAATCGTAATGACAGCAGTCTTTCCAAGCCTGTTTGCGTTATGCTTATCTATTGCGTCATAAGTAGCTGCATGATCATACCCTCCATCTCCAAGGACCTCTACTATTGCTTCATCAATTTTTTCTACGGGGGGCATTGGGGTGACCCCCGAAAACACAACAATGAGTTAAGAGACGAAATTCTCCAGGAAAGACTACAATTGCAACAGAAACTGGAGGAAAAAACATGACAGTCAAAAGAAAAGAAAACAATACAACAAACAATTCAAATTCAAAGTGATTGTGCAGTTAATCAAAGGGGAAGAAACAATACAGCAGATTTGCAGCCAGCACGGAATCCATGCGAGCGTTCTGCAGCGATGGAAAAAACAGTTCATGGAAAACGGGGCGAATGTTTTTGAAGAGGGTATAAAAAGCAAAACAGGGCATGATTCCACATCTGAAAAAATGGGCCCTCTGGAACGAAAAATAGGTCAATTGACATGGAGCTGAATTTTGCAAAAAAAGTCTTGGAGCGCTCAATTTAGAGGCAAGAAAGGCAGCAGTAGACAGCGAGGATCCCCTTAGCATCAGCCGACAATGCGCGGTGCTGGGTTATCAACCATGCGCGTGTTTATTATTGCTCCAAGGTAACGGTTGATGACACCGAATTGCTCAATCGGATCAACGAAATTTATGAATGGAGACCAGCGTATGGATATCGAAAAATCTGGGTGCATTTGCGCGAAGAGGGATTCATGATCAACAAAAAAAGGGTACATAGACTGATGAAAATGCTGGGTATACAATCGGTTACTCCAAAGTCGAACACGTCAGCACCAGCAAGGGATAACAGGAAATTCCCATACCTGCTGAAAGGATTGCCCATCTATAAACCAAATCAGGTGTGGACGATCGATATCACCTACATCAGATTACCAACCGGGATGGTCTATTTGTTTGCTTTGATCGATTGGTATAGCCGGTATGTTGTTGGGTGGACATTGGCCAACACCATGTGCTCAGAGCATGCAGTTTGTACACTCGAAAAAGCTTTGAGACACGGTATGTCTGAGATTTGCAATGCAGATCAAGGCTCTCAATTTACAAGTGATGATTGGATTGAAAGCTTGACTTTGAATGGTATTAGAATCAGTCATGATGGCGTTGGACGATGTATAGATAACATTCGTATTGAACGGTTTTGGAGAACCTTGAAACATGAGGATATGCACATAAAAGACTATAGGAATGTGACTGAAGCAAGGGTGGGTATTGCTGAATTCATAACTTATTACAACAACGAACGACCACATCAAGCGTTACAATATAATCGCCCGAGGGACGCATATCTTTGTTCTTGGCGACATAGAGTATTACCGGAAACAACGGCAGCAGCTTGAACATCGTAATGGATTTATAAATAAATCTTTTTATTGACTTGATTTAAGGAGTTCCAATATGATGAAAAGATCCTGGTGAGATTATCTCTTATTTTTAGACTTTTGTTGTTGCAACAATGGGGGGCACTTCAGACTGACATCCTTTAGCACGATTCGAAGTTGATAAATCTCCCATAAGCTCTCGTCATTCAAGGGCATGTTCCAATCACCTCATGCTTGTGACAGCATCAGAAAAAGTATACGCACATTCCAATCTTTTATTTATTGATTTTTCCCTGTAAATTCTAGCGCACCACCCGTTTTCTGATGGTCTCCAAGCAACATGCTGTCCGGTCTCTTAAATTGCGAAACATATGAGCTACTTAAGAATTATGCTAATTATTGCCAGACAACCATGCAAATAGCTCTTTACAATACCATTAAGCCTCTTTACGATCAGGTTAGCCAAAACAGACAAGGTATGGCTATGCAAACAAAGAGTGATGACAGCAACGATATATCTTCTACAAAAACAATACAACTTGCCCTTCGGCTTCATGTCGAAAATAACAGTAAATTTGTACGTGGCAAGAAAAAGGTATTGGAAGATATAGAGATTTGCTTAGAAGAGTACGAAGATCAAAAGGTAGGAGATAAAAATTATGACTACATTCTAACCATTGAATATGAAACAGATGAAGAATTAGATGAAATTGTCTATGACATATACGACGAAATGTCATCGAAGGCTGATACAAGAAACTGTTTTATTGATGCTGATATTTCTACGTTAGACGGAGAACGGCGCTGGTAAGGTGGTGCTAACAAAAAATCAATTAAACAAATAGAGCCATGTCAAAATACGAGTGTAAACAAAGCTATTTCCCGAGCAGGAGAATAGTTGTCAAAATTCAAAGAATTTTCAATATTATTTTATAGCGATATCCTGAATAAAAGCCTATACTATGGCTGACTGATGACCTGTTCATGGGTGCTTTGTGTTGATTTGCTCGATATGTGCCTATGTTTTTGCAAGCTATACAGATCAACAATACAAAGCAGATTTAATTCGCGCAGAATTTAATGATCCTGTGGTACAGTTCCGTGCAAATGAATGGTATTTACGTTATAACTTAAGTTCTCAGTACCTTCCCGGTCAAGGACGTGAGGAGACAAGAACAACAGATGTTTCTCATGCAGATCCAGATAAAATTGTGAAAGCTTTTAAAGCCATTGAGACTGCTTTTAATAATGGTAGTTCTGAAGCTTTTGAATTTTTGGTACATCTTCCCGTTGTCCCGGATTGTCTCAGTTTTTCATGCTTGTCGAAAGATCATTGGCAAGCTTTTTCAAAAGCTGTTGAAGGAAATCGATTCCAAGAGGCTTGTAGCATACTCGTAGAATCTCCTGTTTCGGCAAATAATCAGAAACAGGCGTCTATGCTTGGTTTTTTATATAAGTGTTACGTTTTTAAAAACGAACAGTTTCAGATGTTTGACCGAAATGAACAAGATAGGATGAGGTTGAAGAGTTCTATTGATCAACAGCTTAAGCGTACGTTATTTTGGCAACAATATTTGTCTTGGTATACTTTACAGCAGATGATAACTCCAGTTGGTGCTGCTATTATGGCGGCCATTTTTGGTGTTTTGACTGTTGCAATCAACGATACAAGTGCGAAGATTGGTTTTAGTGTTGCAGCTGGTATATCTGCTATATCATGGGCTGTATGGAATTATTTATGGGCTTGGAAGAAATTCTATTTGGACGAGTGGAACAAATGGTCTGCTATTACAAGTGAGCGGGCTTTGAGTAGAACTTCAAATTTTTTGAGTGTTTTTTTCTTGGTTTGTCAAAAAGAACGATCATTTAATACTCTATATTGTGTTCATGAGGCTGCTCGAATGTATGTGAAAGACTCTAAAAAATCAATTGAAGAAATTGTTATTGGAATGTAAAGGGGAAGAGTTATGTTTGTCTGTATAATATCAATTCTCTCTGCTTGCGATATTTCTTTTTCTCTTAATGAAGAATGTATTTCTGGAAAAGGGTGTCAGCTCGTGCTGATGGTGAAGCAACGTGATGTTCGTGCTAATCATGACAATACTGTACTGGAACCGTATAAAAATATTGAACAAAGTATTGAGTCTATTTTATATCCCAGAAGAGGATATGTTGTTCTTTTAGATTTACTAGGAATTTCTGAGCGCATGAAATTTGAAGAGTATCAATTAAAAAAAATGATTTTAGAAATTTTGATACATAGAGTAAATCTTGGTTGTGCTGATAGTTGCAGTTTGTTGTGTAGATATATCTGTGACAGAAGTAATGAGCATGATTGTTATGATCATGTATCACTTAAGTATATTGTGGCTAAAGATAATGTTTTAGAACAGTTAAGAGCCAGAAGTGAAAAGTTGAGAGAACAGATTAGAAGCATAAAAGCAACGGAACAAGATGTGAAGATAGAATCTTTGCCACTTCAAGAAGATCAATTGTCAGATTTTGGGAAAAAGTATTTAGTCTTATCGACAGGTCAAGACAATCCTTTATTAGAGGGTTTGCAAAAAAAGTATGCTTCCTTTTCAAAACCATTAAGAGATGTACTTCTTAAGGAAGAATATGGTGGTGGAAAGAAGGTATTTTATCAATATTTCATAAATCGTTATAGTGTTGAGCCTGATCCATGTCTTATGAGCGAAGCCAAAGTATCTCCTAGAAATAGTGTAGTTGAAGGTCTGTCTTCTTGGTTGAAAAGATTAAAGATTTTGGGGAATACAGATGAGGATCGGCACCCTTTTCTTGGTAATAAGAAACGTCAGTAACTATCATGAACAAAAGGGTATGTCATACGGGATAGTTTTGTGCGTGATAAGCGGGTGCAACATGAAAATCGTCAATTAAGTGTTTAAAGAAGAACCCCAATAAACCTGCTGTTGGGAAATATGCGGAAATACCTGTAAACGGCCACATTATTTGGCTCCTTTTGTGCCACGATCTTTGGCCTCTCATATACATTTTTAATAAACTAAAATCAGTTTTTATTATTATTGTTTATTGACTGTACTGTAATAATAATTATCTGATTTTCATAAAAGTGAAAAATTCATCAATTTAGCACTATAGTCATCAACTTTAATCTCGTGAACACCAATTTTTTAAAGGGATTTGCAAGCCTTGAATGGGGCCAAAGATCGTGGCACAAAAGGGGCCAAATAATGTGGCCGTTTACAGCTATTTTCATCCAGACCAAGCACAATGTAAATCACAAAAATAAAAACACCATTTTTAATAATGCGTTGCTTCCAAATAATGGTTTGTTTTTCAATCTACAAAATGCGCCTGATAATCCGTATAACTCTTACCATGTCTGGATTCTATAAAAACAGTAAGCTTGTTGAAAGGAGGACAATACGTCAAAAAATCATCACAAAAACGTAAGAACAGCAAGACTTCCGGTGTTTACTCTTCCGTTTAGTGGGTAGAACGGTCGAATCACTTCGCCGCCCCCTCCGTTAGCACCGTACGTGCCCAATTAAGGCATACGGCGCACGATATAACACACGCTTAGAACAATTTGACAACAATTTTGGCTTGAGGTGGTGGATATTTTAGTACGAACTGAAAATACTGTTCCCAAGAAAATGATTTTCTTTGGCTTCTCCTATTCAATCCTTGAAAGACGATTTTGAGTGCCTCATAAATAAATCTTCGGACCCACTCATAGTTAAAAGACACTCCGTAGTATTGGACGTGTCCCCTAATTTTTGAGCAGAAAATATCCCAAATTTTATGAAGATCATATTTATCTTTTACTTCCATAATCCATTCTTTGACACGTTTCAGCTTGGCCCGACTTTCTTTTTGGTTTTTACCTTTGGCACGACGTACCCTGATTTCGATTGGCCTAAATAGAAAGTAAAACCAAGAAAATCAAAACTTTCTTGCTTATTGCCAGCCTCATATATTGCTTCTTGCTGAACGATATCATTTTTGTCTTTTCTTCATTAAGCTTCAGCTTATATTTGGTCAGTCGCTTCGCGAGGGCGGCTTTGACTTTAATGGCATCTTCTTCGTATTCACAGCAAATCACTGCATCATCGGCATACCTGAAAATCTTTACTTTTCCACGGCAGTATTGTGGAACAATATCTGTAAACCATACATCAATTATATAATGTGCGAAAATATTCGAAAGTATTGGGCTAGTAATGTTTCCTTGTGGAACACCTTCCTCACTCATCGAAAACTCTCCCTTAGTTAGGACTCCAGCTTTCAGCATCCTGACGAGATATCTCATAAATACAGGCTCTTTAATCTTACGGCGTAAAAGTTCTTTCAAGACATCATGATCAATTGTATTAAAGAAATTTTCGAGATCTACGTCAATTATTGTTTGAATATTATTCAAATATAAATGTTGACGCAAAGCTTTAACCGCGTCATGACAATTTCTCTTCGGACGGAAACCGTATGAACAATCTTTGAAGATTGGATCATATATAGCTTCCAAAATACGTTGCGTCATCTTTTGGACCATCTTGTCTTCGAAAACGCTAATGCCAAGGGACCTGGTTTTCCCATTTTCCTTCGGTATCATTACACGCTTCACAGGTTGCTTCCGTATTCTTTCTTCGAAACGTTATCAATACCTTTTGCCTTATTACCATCGATCATCCTAAAACATTCAGTCAGCGAAGCTTCATTCACATGATGCATCAACATTTCAAACGTTCTGTTGTGATCTTTTTCTGATAACCAAGCGATTCTAGCAAGTTTTGTGTCCGTTGGGGACAGAGTCTTTGTAATACTCATCAGCGTCTCCCTTGTTAGAATGTTCATACCTGTGGTCCTTCGCTCGACGGGCATTACCCCGCTTCATCACTACTATGATCACGCTGACTACCTCATTGGCTTTTGCGCTTCCTCGATGTGTCATCTTGTCCGCTCATACCCATGCGGGGCCAATAAGGTTCTCCCATGTTCATAAATAAACCTTCAACACATGCCGTGCTCTCAGACCCTGGGAGCAATTCGCATCTCTGCCTAAACTATCGATCTGCAAATTATTGCCTTCAGATGTGTAAAAATCTTCCGCTACCCCTCATAAACGACTAACGAAGCTCAATCACTTCAACCTTGCGGCTTACGGCCTATGTTTCACTCTGCCTACGCTTAACCTCTACTGTTATCAGGAGCGGCTCAAGGCTCGATATAGAGTGGATTAGGTCCTCCTTCTCTAATAGGACTTACACCTATCAGTTTGTTTACGCTTCATGGCGCACTTACACGTTCCGTTGAGTTGGGCCAATAGCGATTGCGAGACAGTTTTCAGGTAAGAAAAAGAATTTTACTGGAGAGAATTTTTGGGCAAGAGGGTATGCGATTTCAACAGTTGGATTTGAACTTGAAGCTGTCAAAAAGTATATACAAGAACAGGAAGAGGTTGACCAAAGTGGTAGGTTCTAATCCTATCCCATAAATCATCAGAGATCCCAGCAAAGTCCGCCCTCGGGGCGGTAGCACTCACCAAGCCACCGGCTTTGCCGGGAGTGTCTGACTTATAACTAAATTAGATATGGTTAGCTATATGAGGAGAGATTTCCTGTTCTGGCAGCATCTACAAAATTCTTTGCAACTCCCTCAAGGAATGAAGTGTTCGTTGCACCTTGGTTGTTAGCTAGGGGTTGATTTGCAAGGTTCTTTGTAGCAAATGAAGTGCTTTGTTCGTCAGAAGAAGTTTGAGGTAAATTAAGGCCGTCAAGCGTTTTCGTTGGTTCTTGGGGCCCCGTGCTAAAAACAAGACTAAGGAAACTCAACAACATTTAAATTGCCAAAGACTATCACTATGGTCGAAGTTTACTGGATGGAAGTAAGGCTGTCAATAGGGCAATCTTATTAAAATTTCCGGTTATATTAGAGTCGATGCATAAGTAATTTTTCACTAACGCGTCTGTCCAAAAGGATTGGGGAGGAAGGTCCCCTGTTTTTCTGATCATTTTTCGTTAAATTCCAAACCCATTTCTCAGATTTACAAGTTCCGCAATGATAATAAATTTTGGTTCTGTTGCATTAAAATGCTTTGTGGTAGGATGACAAGATAAAACAAAAAGATTTGATTTTGATGCTGAATTTCAAAGGGTACCGTTTTTTCAAGGAGATTATTCTAATAACAATCAGGTGGTATGTAGCATATACCTTGAGCTGCCGTGACAGAGAAGAACTGGTGGCTCTGTCGCATTAAATTTTCGTGATAAAATAATCCAATAAGTTCATGCTCGATTTCAAAGGATATCGTTTTTTTAAAGATATTATTCTCATGACAATCAGATGGTATGTAGCATATGCTTTGAGCTTCAGGGATATAGAAGAACTGATGAAAGAACGAGGTGTTCCTGTTGATCGCTCAACAATTCAACGTTGGGTCATAAAATTTTCACCTTTATTATGCGCCGTTTTTAAGAAACGCAGATCTGCTGTAAATGGGAACTGGCGGATGGATGAAACATATATCAAAATCAAAGGACAATGGTACTACCAGTATCGTGCTGTTGATAAATATGGATTTACAATAGATTTCATACTGTCAAAACATAGAGATGCTGATGCAGCAAAACGATTTTTTAAAAAGGCTATTCGATCAAGCGGTCGCCCCTACAAAATCACTATTGACAAGAGTGGAGCTAACACCGTTGGAATCAATGCCATTAATAAAACTCTCGAACAAGATAAACGTATAGAAATCAGGCAGATCAAATATTTGAACAATATCGTTGAACAAGATCACCTCTTCATCAAGAAAATCACCAAGCCTATGAAAGGATTCAAGTCATTTAATTCAGCACGTTCAACCCTGGCTGGGATTGAATTACACCACATGCTTCGCAAGGGACAATACAGAGAGAAAATGGTCATAAAAACCGTCTGGGAACAATTTTATTCTTTGGCAGCTTAAAAATCTGTAAAAATGAAAAATTTTATTCTGTGAAAATTAATGCGACAGAGCCTTGCTAATTCGTTCTAACTCGGAGACAGGTAAGCCTCTAGTCAAACTAGGGGCTTACCTGTCTCCGAGTTAGAACCTATTGAGAAACGGAATACAAAACCAAGACGAATCGATCTTGACGCATTAAAGCGGGATATAGAAGATTACCCTGATGCCTATCAGTACGAACGTGCTCAAAGATTGGGAGTAAGTGAACAATGTATATTTTGGAATCTGAGAAAACTTAATATCACGTATAAAAAAAACTCTTTGTCATCCCAAAGCAGACGAAGGAAAGCGTTCTTTATTTTGCTTCCTCTGTTGTTTGGCGTAATTGATGCTACGCCATAGTCTTTTAACACAAAGCTAATAAATATCTACATTTTTGTGTCTCAATCAAGATTTGTTTGTTTTGCAAGCGGTTTA
>Ga0074198_1002225_pt1 | contig 10648 bp, 21 predicted proteins | sample EPASupsiteSAE323_FD_64527 | JGI IMG/M metagenome (GOLD analysis project Ga0074198, IMG submission 64527) | Bioremediated contaminated groundwater from EPA Superfund site, New Mexico - Sample SAE3-23 | ecosystem: Environmental > Aquatic > Deep subsurface > Groundwater > Contaminated ...
GAATTATTGAGAATTCTTGAAAGATATTGACAGTTTTTGGAGACCATGATAAGGTGACAGTACTTCTTAGATAGATGAATGCCACTATTTGGGCTCAAAGAAGAAGCAAAATAAACTTCTTCTCCTAAAACAACTTTCATTACTTTGTCTTTTTACTTTTTAATTCTTTAATCTGTTCTTTTAATTCGTATAAACGGTCGTAAATGTCAGTTATTTCATTTGATTCCTCCGTCCAAATATCTTCTTCTTTAACTACTACTATTTGGACGACATCATTCTTGTCAAGATACTTAATCCTCCATTTGTCTGTCATAGTTCCAATTTTTTGAGGCTCAAGGAATGAAAAATAAGAAGAATAATCATAATCATTACGCACTATCTCTCCCTCAAATTCTTGACCCAATAAGAAGAAGTTTACGTGTTCTCCAACTTCAAATGCTGGTTTGGGTTCTAGTTGTCTTTCAACATCATTTAATCTTTTTCCTAAATTTTCTATTGACAAATTTCTTGATTCTATTAACTTTTCAACTCTTTTCTCTAAATCTTTGTTAAACATATTTTTAATTTATTATGAAATTCTTTTATTATCTCAATGTCATTCGACCACCTTACCTTGCTTGGTTTATAAGGAACAAAGCATAGTAAAGGATATTCATTGTCTTGTATATTTATCACACACATATAGACATTTTTATCTTCCCCCATTAATCTGTATTGACACTCTAACTGGTCTTGATACCAAGGAGGTACTTCGTCTTTAATTTTGTTGGGGCATTTTGTTTCCCATACACACCACTTGTCTTCTCCTTTTTCTTTTATAACGAAATCGGGCTTCATTACCAATACTATTTCTGGTGATTTGTATTTTGGGTCACTTAATTCTTCTTGCGGAATAATACGCCCAGACAAAACATCATACTCTACTTTCAATTGGTCATCACTTCCCGTTCTTAATTGCTCATAACCAAGTTTTTCAAATAACTTTTTTAATCCATCTTCTAAAGCAATTCCTCTAAAGATATTTTTAATTCCTTGTTGGTCAACAGGCTTCTTATCAAAGAAGTTCTCTGGTGTTAGTTCACCCCTTCTTATTTGGTAAATGTCTGTTGCACTATATCGTCCTATAATTCTTGAATGGTCGCTCGGCCGATTGAAGTAATTAATTATATCTTTATTTGGGTTCATCTGTAAAATTTAATTTAGGTTTATTGTCTAAAAATATTGGAGCACTTGGAGTTATGGATGCTTCCTTTTTTGTTATTTCTCTTTCTTCTAAAAAATCTTCAATACAAAGTTCAACTTCTTCTTTACACATTTCGTGTAAATCTCCAGCTAATTGAAGTGGACCATAATTACCACTATCAATTTGTTCTTGTGTCAATTCGTCTTCCATTTCGCAATAGAAGTCGGCAGTTTCGTAATTTCCTAAATTAATTTTGCGTGAGAAACTTCGTGTTATTTTCATATATTTAAACTAAGTTTAATTAACGAGGAGAGCATCACAATTATACCTAATACCCCCAACAATAAAAACAATAATGGTATTATGTCTACAAAAAAGTTAAATACATTCATATTTCGTAATCTTCAATAATAATATGTAGCATATCTATCATTCCCTCAATTGCTCCATTTTGTCTTCTTATTTGGTCGTCCTTATCTGGGAATGTATCTATGGCTTGTTCAAGATATTTTATAGCTTCCCTAATTGCTTCTTGTTGTGTCATATGATTCTAATGTTATTAATCTCTTTTACAAGAACCTCTAATTCTGGGTCTTCATAAACACTCGCAAGAACCAATGCCATATCTTTAATGCTCAATATGGCTGTGCTGGTTCTTAAATCTATAATTAATTGTGCCTTAACTCTTTCAATTGTTTCTTCTTCGCTTTCAATTGTATCAATTACTTCTACCATAGTTTAAATTATCATAAGTTTTTTAAGATGACTAACTTAGTGGTGGGCTGGGGATAAATTTTTATCTAGAATAAATCCCCAGACGCAAGTGTTTACTAATTTTATCATAGTACGAGCTTACCACGTTTCCACCCCTTCGGATATATTCGTGTGCCTTATCCCCGTAAACAGAGGAGATTATTCAGCCACCCACCATTAAATTAGTCATCTTTATATTTACAGTATAGCAGATAAAATATTATCGGTCAATACCCTAGAATCTAAATACTGCTCTAGCTATTCCTATTATAAATAAGATAGCCAGAATGGTGACAATAATATTCGCTAGAATAAATAAGTATTTCATACTAGTTACCAATATTCATTAAGAAACTAGAACCGTTATCGCTTGTAATAAAGCTAGGAACTTTAGCTCCACCAAATCTCCAAGCCTCAATCCACTGTAGCTTAACATAGTCCTCTCCTCCTTGTGAAGTAATAGCACTTGCTTGAATCTTAATGGCTTCTGCTTCGGCTTCTGCTTGTGCAACTCTTTGGTCGGCTTCGAACTTAACTTGTTCTAGTTTATTCTTGGCTGTCAAGGCATCTTGTTGTGCAACCTGTTTGGCTTCTACTGACTTTTCGAAAGCATCACTGAAAGAAAAATCTGTAATAGATACTTCTTTAACCGTGATATTGTCTGGTGCTAATCTTTCTGTTAACGCAACTTTAATACCCTCCTTAACTTCGTTTCTTTTTTCAATAAGTTCTTGAGCTGTATATTTAGCTGTTGTAGCTTTTACTGCTTCTTGAATAGCTGGGGCGATAATAACACTTTCCCAATCCATTCTAACTTTTTGATATAAATTATTTACTCCTTCTGGTCTAATAAAATAATTAAGAGTTATTTTAGAGTCAACCGTCTGAATATCTTTTGAGTAAGCTAGAGCTTCAACATCCATTCTTACTTCTCTTACGCTAATTTTGTGAACCTCTTGCATAATTGGCGTTCTAAATCCCATACCCTCATTCATAACGACGCCACTAACAGCTCCCCAATTTGTAACTACTCCCCTTTCTCCAGCCCCAATAATCACGAAAGGACTAAAGATTGCAAAAAGAACTAACACTACTATTGCTAATACTCCTAACACTATGAATTTAACACCTGTTTCCTCATTTTCCATCATAAGTTTATTTTTATTTTATTTACTTTTTATTTTAGATTCCGATTGAGTGTCGACCACACTACATTTTCCCTCTTTAATAAGGTTAATGTATTCTGACTCGGCTTGTTTTTTATCTGACCTATTTTCTGCGTTATCAATTCTTTGTTTGACTCCAGAACATACAGTTGCATTACTTAATGAAACTATAATTAATCCAGACATTATTCCAATAATTGCGATTACTACTAATAACTCGATGAGTGTGAATGCTTTTTTATTCATATTATTTTTTCTTGTGCGAATATTACTAAACAATTATTTCCATTAGATGTAATTTTAATATCGTAGTATTCCCATCCGAGGTCTTCCATTTCCATAGAAAGATTTAATAACTTTTCTTCAAATTCTTGGTCTTCCCAACCACTACTTAGTCTTTTGTATAAATATTGTTTCATAATTTATTTTATTATGTTGTGCCCTAACGCCCACACAGGTGTTGCAACTTTGATGTCGGTGGGGATTCTAACACCCACTTCTGCTATACCGTTGTTTTGTGCATTATTAAACTACGACCATCGCCCCGTGTAGGATATAAGGCACAACGCCTTACTTATCTTTTTTTATAAAAGTAACCTATTATACTTTTAATGTCTTTATCTTTTTTGGGCTTTTTGGACGGTTCTTCATCTATCGTATTTGGTGGAGTAACTGAGATGTATCTAATTTCTCTCATTTGTTCTAATTTCTGGTTTTCATATTTTAATCGCTCGATTATTCTATCTCTGTCTTCTATGAGTCTACTGGCAGTTTCAATAACCCCACGAGAGCTATCATAATCTAATCCACATTGAGTCCAAGCCATATTATTCAGACTTTGATGTTGAAATGAGATTAATTCCATTTTTAGCTACAAGACCATCTACTAATTTATTAAGAATTTCCTTCATATCCTTAACATCAAAACCCATATTTTCGAAAGCCTTTGTCAATATTTCTATTTCCTTCTCTTGAGATTGAGACTTTATTTCTAAACTTTGAATCTTTTGGTCTTTATCTTTTGTTGCTTCTCTTAGTCTCGTTTCTGCTTCTGATTCGTAAATTTTCTTTGCACTTTGGAAATCTCTTTTTTGTAATTCTAATTTTTCTTCTGCTCTTTCGCCATTTTTAACAATCACTTCGTTAAGCCTGTCTATTTCTTTATTGTAAGATTCAACTGATTTTTCTAGGTCTATAATCTCTTTTTTTAGTTCTTCCTTAGACTGTTTTATTTCTTCATTAAATAACCCCATAGTTTTTTCTTTTATTATTATATTAACATCTTAGCATATTATTTATTATCGGTCAAGAGAGTCTAGTTTTCACTCTCTAAATCGACCACTCCCTTGTCTAATTCGCTTGTCTCGAACTCTAAGAATCTAAACCCCTTTAACTTGTAAGCTGTGAATTGGTGTGCGAAATCTTTTCTCACAACTATACCTTCTTCTGGAACTTTGTTCTTGCAAATAAAACAATCTTTATCTACATATTGGTCTTCAAGTGTAGCCATAAAATCTCTATACCAATCATCAGTTCCGTTTCCCGTTATTTCACTTGCCTTTCCAATAAAGAAAAATGGAACATAGTTTAAATTATTTCTTTCACAAAACTCCTTAGTCTCATTTGTGGTTAGATTATAGACTAATCCATCTTCATTGGTTATAGTAATTCTATAAACAAAGATTTTCTTTTGTCCTTGGTCGCAACCATAATCATAACCAGATTGTATCATCGCACCATTCTTGGTGTAGCCGACACACTCACCATAAATAGTATATCCCTTTGGTAATAAATCTTTCAACTCATCTTTAATATCACACCATAAGTCATAACCATAGAAATCTTGTTTGTTTTGTGTCTCATATTCGTTCTTAACAACTTTTCTGCTTCCATAGAAGAAATCATATTCTATATCTTTTATTTTTACCCCTAATGATTTTAATATTTTTTCAATTATATTAAGTTTTCTTTTACCGAGAACATTGGATACCCAGAAAGAAGTTCCGTGTAATTTATATGTGATACTTATTTGGTCGTCTGGTTTAATTTCGTAGACACAGTTTCTTAGGTTTTCTGTATCAACGTGTAAATGAACTTGTCCATCAACTAATCTTGATATTCTTGGTTTCTTTCCTAGTCTTGCTTGTGGGACATTCTTAACTTCAATTTGATACTTCTTCATTATTACCTCATCACCAATCATATCAAATTCTTGGTCTATAAAGTTTTCTAATAAAACACCATAGCAATCCTCAACTTCTCCTAGAGGTATCATATAGCCCATAGAACGCTCTCCACGCAATTTAACGGCTCTTACTCTACCGTTGTCTTCAAAGAATCCAACAGTATTAACATCTTTGTTTAAGTGTCCGTGTCTATATGAGTTTGTGAACGATAATAACTTGTCACTTATTTCACACTCTATTGGAAAGAAAACATACTTATCTCCAACTTGTGCGTTCATACCCAAAATAACATCTTGGAAATTAATCGAAGTCATTTGTAGTCTATCTGCGTTAGAGTGTTTTCTTAACTCTTTTATTTCTACTACCCTTGCAAGGTAGTTTGGGTTGTGTTTATCTGATTTATTTAACATATTGTTTTATTATCCATTCATCCCAGAACTTGTAATCTGGTTTGTCTGGTAAGACTTTACTATTCTCAACCTTTTTAATTGTCTCTTCCATTAACTGGTAAAGTTCATCATTACACTTTTCCCAAGGAATTTGACCTAATTTAATTGCTTTTAGTTTCTCGGCATCCTTTAATGGAAATATTATTGCTCCTGTTTCTGCTAACTCAGCTAACTGATACATACATCTGTAAGCGTGTGATACAGCCTTCCAATCTATGTTCTCATTATTCATAGCCTCAATAGCTCTTGAACCATATTTGGCACGAAGAATATTTAGAGACTCTAACATTTTCTTAACAGTAGCATTAACTGGAAATCTTTTGTCTAGGACTACTAAAAATGTTTGTTCTACATCTTTTAATTGGCTCTTAAAGAATTTAGTTTCCACAAAGGCAAACTCTGTGTTTTTTAATTCTTTAATGTGTTCACTTAGTAAATCTCCTTGTGGTAAGGATTCTAACCATTCAATAACTCTAATTAACTCTCCAAGTCTTGAACCCTTTAATCCATATTTGGTCGCTTGTTGACGGCAGTATCCAATATATGGCTTCACATCTTTACTTAAAAGTTTATTTCTAAAGGTAATAATCTCTAACCAATCCCAAGAATTTAACTCCCACATATTATTTGGTGTAAATAACATATCAAGTGCGTATGTTTGTCCCGCTAAACAGTCTTTAATAAATCTTCTTAATTCTACCCATTCACAATCAACTGCATCGGGGTTATTCCTACCATCTTCTCTTTTTGATTCCTCGTTCTCAAAAATGGTGTGTGACTCACGCCCTAAAACAATATCACTTAATGGTGCTTTAAAAATACCCTTGTAATCTAAATCAGAGCTAGGAGTATCAGTCCCGTAAAGATGGCTACCAAATTTTGTCTTAAATATCTTTTCCATATTATTTGTATAATCTTAATTTTTCTAACATCCACCATTTATCTTCTCTTAGAATACCCGTGGCTAAAGCTGTTGGAGTTCCCATATCAACTTCGGTCATACCTTCGTCAATATAGAGCCAATGAGTTATATCCCATTGTTCAAAGTATTTTGCAACACCCATTAGTTGTGTAGTGTCTTTACATTGAAGAACTATGACACACATCCCATTATCTTTCCATTCCTCAATAAGTAGTTCATCTTCACATTCTAATCCCATAAATGATGCGTGTGCCACTTGTGAGGCAACCTTTCCAATACTCATTTTAGGTCTCTTGGGGACAATTATAAATTGTTTATATTGTATTTCCATTTTCGTCTTTATATGTATACATTGTTTTTTCTAATTTTGTTTTAAATTCTCTTTTTGAAGAATATAAACCTTTAAATGTGTAATTATTTTTCTTAGCCAATAACCTCATATTATAAATATCTTTCTCTCCCATTTCCCACATTTTCTCTAGTTCCTCATTAGAATATTTCATATCTCTTTTAATTTAGTGGCTCTCTTTTCTTTTCTCCTCTGTCTTGACCTTTGTTTTCTACATTGTCGGCAATTATCATTCTATATCCATCGCCCCAGTCTTTACAAAATGAATTAGTATAGAATATCACTTTGTCATTCTCTCCTATTTTTTTATATTCCATCATATTATTTATAATCTTAGTAAACCATTTTATGATTCTTTGTAAACCCTTCAATGATTCTCTTAATCATAGATAACTATTTTATTATCTATGGTTTATGTTGTTAATCATTTATAATTCTCTTGAGGGGAAAGATTATGTCTATTAAGGTTTACGTTGGTCGCCCCAGAGCAATTGGTTTCTCCTAGCGAGAAGAAGCATAGCCACCCCTAATAGATTTATTGCTTCTTATTAAGTTTTGCATAATCTCTATACTTCCCCCTTAAAAGAACTATTGAGGACTATAATTGGCAGATGTCTTGGGGTAGATTACTTGGCTCTCTTACGCTATTACCTACCAGTAAGATTATCGCTTCTGCCAATCAGCGTGGATATCCTTTTGCCCGTTGCGAATGGACACGCAATATCATCATTTTCGCTCGTGCTACAAGCAGTCCGCCACCCCAAGAAACTACCAACTATAATCCTCTTGTTAAATTACTTAAAAATCTATTCTACTATCTTGTCTATTACAATCTAAGACGAATAGACCTTGCTCTTTCCACATTCTAATTACTTTTGGGCGGTCATCGAATACTCCAATCACATTATATTTTCCCTTGATGTGTTCTTCGTATAATTCTTTTTTAACAATGGTATCATCTCTATGGTCGCCAGTCTTACGCATAAATAAGTAATCAAAAGGGATTTCATTTTTATTAAACCAAGATTTAGTATGTTGCCTTGAAGAATCTTCACGACCAGACAAAATAATTATTTTAGGACAAACACTTTCTGCGATTCTCATTATCTGCAATATGTCTATTAATCCTTTATTGGGAATATCATCAATTACTTTTGAATAGTCAAATATATCCCTATCACACTTATAAGCTAATGTGCCGTCTACATCAACAATAATACAGTCTAGTAGTTCTGGGTTATATTCTTGTTTTACTGGTTTATCAAGATACTTCTTCCATTGATTAATAATTACTTTCTCTCCAACACTCTTATCGCCCCTTAGTTTATCTCTTTCAATACATTCGTAGACTGGAACATCAAAGAACCTTTCCTCAACTTCAACATTAAATCTAGGTTCTTCATTACCATTAATAATATCAACCATCTCTTTAATTGTTTTGGCGTGTTTTGGGTCAAAGTTAGTGTCGTCAACAATTACATTAAATCCTTTTATTAAATACTTAACAATAAGTTCATTTCTTAAAAATATTATTTCTTGTTCATTCTTTCCACTCCAAACACCACCATCTAGCATCTCACGAAGTAGGTCTTTATTAATACGCTTCCACTTAGTTGGCTCGCTTTTCATTAATTCTTTGGCGTAGGTACTTTTTCCAGAACCGCTTAGCCCTTTTAATATAAGTACTTTTTGTTTATTCATTTTCTTTGGCAAATTTATAACCGTCATTAAACTTTACTAATGGTTGACCTAATCCTAGATGAACTATTCCTCCTTTTTCTGTGATACAGAAAGAATACATACCATCTGGATGGTCATAGGTAAAATAACTACTTCCATCAGAGCAACTCTCATATATTTTTGATTTCTCTGGTATATCGTATAATTTCATATTATTTACTCCTTAAAACTGATACTATTATCGCTATTATTCCCACCACTAAACATTGAAAAGTATTTCATTTTAGTTATGTTTATTTTAAGAGGAATTTAATTAGTATTGTTTTTTATATTTCTTAAATATATTAATCATATAATCAACCTCATTGATTTGTGCTTCTAACTTTCCTTGATAACCACTCCAATTTTTACTATACTCAACAATTCTCTCTCTTTCTTGTTTTAATATATTTATTGTTATCTCCCTCCACTCCCTATCTTTCTTCTCCCCTTGTTCTTGGAGTAGGGAGGTGATGAATTGCTCTAATGTTTCCCAATCACAATCTGGAACACTTGTCATTAGTTGCTTATCTAACAACCTTAATCTCTCTTTCCACTCTTCTACTTGGGAGGGGGTTGATGTTTTATTTTCCATAAATAAACTTTATTGATTCTAATATAGACATTACTTTCGGCTTTTCTTGGTAGTCTTTACTCATTGATATAAGTTCACACATCTTTTCTATAGAAACTTTAATCAATCTAAACCCACTATATCCATCAATTATTCCATTCGTCCCATTGTCTTTTTCCTGCGGTAATCTTTTTTTAATCGCTTCAAGTATTTCATCATTACAATAAAATATATCAGTCCCTTTGAATACTACCATTTGTTTTGGGTCTTTTACTTCCTCTCCCTTCTCTTCATTTTGTATAGGTGGCATTACTGATAATTTAGCATTGTCTTGTACTTGATTAAAGATAATGTCTTGAGGAGTTGGTTCTGGTTGGTCTATGGTGTCACAAATCTTCAAACATTTAGAACAATAATATCTTCCAGTTTGTCCGCCACCAGCTATTACTAATCTTATATCTGCTCCACAGCATTTTGATTTTGTCATATCGTTATTAGTTTATTTGTAATGAGATATTCAAGAATTTCAGCCCAATAATCTGCTCTAAATACATCCATTATACTTCTACTTGGGTGGTACAATGTAAGCTCGTCTGGTAATTCATTTTGATTTTCACTCATTAAATATGGCTTCAACATCTCTCCCAACTCCTCGGCAAGGAAAGAAGAATAAAATAAATCGTGTGAAGTTGTTATTCCTGCTTCAATAACTTTATCTATTCCAACAATACACCATACTCCGTGTTCTTTGTCCGAACCTCTTAACCAATAAAACTCTGACTCTTGTTTGACTCCAATATCCCTTAACCTCTTGGATATTTCTAATGATGTTACTTTTGTTTGTATCATATGTTTTTAATCTATATAAGGTTGAATAATTTTGAAATAAAATACATTTTTAACTTCATTTCTACATTCCTCTAAGTATGTTTGATGCCATTCTTTTCCTTCTTTTTCTACGAAATTACGAATTAAAACTTTGGCTTCTTTTTTTGCTGTTTCCATATCAACTTCACTTCCCCATAATCCATTAGAAGAATATCTTAAATATCCCTCATAAATATGGTCTGCGTATGCTCTTGGCTGACCGTATTGTAGTATTTCTACTTCTATCGTTCTTTTGTCGTTTTCTTTTGTCATAAGTTTTAAGTATAAAGGTCTTCACCTATTTATAATGCTTTAATATCTTTGAGAGCTTTTTCTACTTCTTGCTTATTATATTTTTGGTCGCCAATTTGGATAATTTCAATGGGTTCGTCTTCTTCAAACTTGGCTTCTCCTTTGTAAATAAGTTCTACTCCTTCGTTTTCCTTGTATTTAATTTCTTCTTTGTTGTATCTCATTCCA
>Ga0074198_1002236_pt1 | contig 10595 bp, 11 predicted proteins | sample EPASupsiteSAE323_FD_64527 | JGI IMG/M metagenome (GOLD analysis project Ga0074198, IMG submission 64527) | Bioremediated contaminated groundwater from EPA Superfund site, New Mexico - Sample SAE3-23 | ecosystem: Environmental > Aquatic > Deep subsurface > Groundwater > Contaminated ...
CATATGACTACCTGCAAGAAAACCTAATCCTCCCGAATATGTATTAAGGGATTGGTCAATTGCCATTTCCATTGAAAAATATGCAACATTTGGTTGTGTCATAATATTTTTTTTACCTTTACACGCAAAAACTAAATCTTACCTTACCGTATTAAATACTCCTGAATTCTTGTATATATAACATATTATTATTTTTTAGCTCTTTATTAATCATCCTAATAAACGATAATTATGAATATAATCGTGATTTTAAAGCCATTTTTCTATAATTCTCGACCTTCAAAATTCTTCAAAATATATATTCATTTTTGCATTTTTATTATATCAAATTTTCAGCTATTTGGGTATTATTGCCCAAATGCATATTACAATTACTTTTTAGCTTAAAGTATTAGCCAAAAATATAATGGATTTTAAGTATGTAGTAAAGCTAAAGGCAAAAACATTCGTTTTCTTACATAACTGATGCCATAATTGCTTTTTGCGCATGCAGACGGTTTTCTGCCTGTTCAAAAATAACATCTGCATATTTTTCAAGCACTTCTTCGGTAATTTCTTCCCCTCTATGTGCAGGAAGACAATGAAGAACAATTACATCATCGCTGGCATGATTTAAAAGTTCACTATTTATCTGATATGGTTTAAAAAGCTCTTTTCTTTTCTGAGCTTCTGCTTCCTGTCCCATGCTTGCCCAAACATCTGTATATACAATATTTGCATTTAACATTCCTTCTTTTGGATTGTTTGTTACCTGAATTTTTGAGCCGGAAATATCGGCAAATTCTTCTGCCTTGTTTAAATACCAGGTATCAGGATCATATCCTTCAGGGCAGCATATTGAAATATCCATGCCCATTATTGAACATCCTAAAAGAAGGCTATTTGCCATATTATTGCCATCTCCTATGTATGCAAGTTTAAGATTTTCGAGATTTCCAAAAGTTTCCTTTATTGTTAAAAGATCAGCAAGTACCTGACATGGGTGAGAACTGTCAGTAAGACCGTTAATAACAGGAATATCAGACCATTTTGCAAATTCAACAACATCGTTATGATCAAATGTCCTTATCATAACTCCGTCAGCATATCTTGAAATAACCCTTGCTGTATCAGCTATTGTTTCCCTCACTCCGAGGTTAATTTCATCCTGTTTTAAAACTATTGAATTTCCGCCAAGTTGTCTTATTCCAACTTCAAAACTTACTCTTGTTCTAAGACTTGGTTTTGAAAAAATAAGTATAAGTGTTTTATTCTTCAGAACATGGTGTATCTGATCTATTCTATTGTCCTGCTTTAGCCTGATTGCAAGATCTAAAAGATATGTTAAACTTTCTTTATTAAAGTCTGCAAGTGACAAAAAGTCTTTTCCCTTTAAATTCATAATTTCTTCCCCTTATTGAAAAACAGCCGTATATATTATAATCTGCTAAAAATAATTATTAAATATCAGGAGTAAAAATGAAAAAATTGAATAATACTTCTTCGCTACCGCTTGAGGAAAAAACATTATCAAGCGAACAAAAATATGAAGGCCATATTGTAAATATCAGACGGGATGATGTACTCTTAAGCAATGGTGAAGAACATTTTAGAGAAGTTGTTGAACATCCGGGCGGTGTCGTAATCATACCCGTCATTAATAATAAAGTTGTTTTAATAAAACAGTGGCGACATCCTGTAAAAGATGAGCTTATAGAATTTCCGGCAGGAAAATTAAATAAAGGTGAAGATCCCTTTCTTGCCGCCCAAAGAGAGCTAACTGAAGAAACCGGCTATGTTGCAAAAAAATGGGAATCTTTAGGCTATATTTACACAGCCCCAGGTTTTTGTGATGAAAAATTATACCTGTATAAAGCATCTGATCTTGAATTTTTAGAGACAAATCCTGATTTTGGCGAAATTGTTGAGCCTTTTGAGGTTGAAATAAACCTTGCCATGGAAATGGTTAAAGATGGTAAAATAATAGATGCCAAAACAATTGCAGGTCTGAGTTTACTTAAAGTTCAGGGATTATAAAATGCCAGTAAAATTAATCGCTCTTGATATAGATGGAACTATAATGAACAGCAGGTTTCAGATCTCTGATAAAGTGAAAGATGCCATTTCAAAAGCCATTAATTCAGGCATATATGTAGTAATTGCAACAGGCAGAATGTACAGCGCAACTGTACCAATTGCGTCAGGATTGGGTATTATTACTCCGCTTATAACCTATCAGGGAAGCATGGTCAGAGAATTTTGTGAAAAAGACGATATACTGTTGCATTATGATATTTCTCCCCATTTATCAAAACAAATATTGGATGAGTTAAGAAAATTTGAGGTACAAATAAATATATACCTTGATGATGAACTGTTTATCGAGGATGAAAGCGCTATATTAGCTGAATATGCAGCAAAAAGAAATATTATTTATCATAAAGTCAATTCTTTTGACAATATTCTTGACCTTAAACCAACTAAAATTCTTGCTATGATAAAAGATACTGAAAAGGCAACAGAGATAAAGAATTATTTAAAAGCCAAATACTCTGATACTCTTTATATAACAAAATCTACCCCTTTTTATGTTGAGGTTGTCAATAAAGAAGCCTCAAAAGGTAAAGCTGTTCTTTTCCTTGCAAACAAGTGGGGCATAGACCGGTCTGAAATAATGGCAATAGGAGATCAGGATAATGATATAGAAATGCTGGAAGTAGCAAGCCTATCGGTTGCAATGGGTAACAGCACAGAAGGACTTAAAAAAATAGCAAAGTATGTTACTGATACTGTTCATAACGATGGTGCTGCCCTTGCTATCGAAAAATATGCATTGCAAAGCATAAAGGAAATATAAATATGGATGAAAAATATAGAATAGGAAATGGCTACGATATACACAGGCTTAAAGAAGGAAGAAAACTGATTCTTGGCGGAATGGAGATTCCTTACCATCTAGGCCTCTTCGGTCATTCTGACGCAGATGTACTGGTGCACGCCATCATGGATGCACTACTTGGAGCTCTTTCTCTTGGCGATATTGGCAAGTATTTTCCTCCATCAGATCCTGATTATAAAGATATTAACAGCTTTATACTTTTAAAAAAGATTTTTGAGCTGGTAAAAGCAGAAGAATATAAAATAGTAAATATTGACAGCGTTATTCAGGCAGAAAAGCCTAAAATGTCTGGTTATATAATGAAGATGAAGCAAAATATTGCGATTGCTCTTGATATTAATCCAGAGCAGGTTTCAATAAAAGCAACAACTATGGAAGGTTTAGGGCCTATCGGGGAAGGCAAAGCAATTGCAGTTCATTCTGTGGTAATGTTGGAAAAAATTTAGATTACATATGCACTGAGTATATGTCATATTTACTCAACAATAACACAAAAAACACACCGGAAGGTGTGTTTTAATCCCATTTTTGTAACCGGGGAACCCTTTCGGGTGTTTACCCCATATTCTTGTACAAAGCACAAGGTTACATTATTATGATATCATATTGGTATAAAAATTCAAGTGTTTAAATTGTTTATTGAAATTTATGTATAAAAAGTATTCAGTAGAATTTAGTAAAATTTATAGAAGATTGATGGAACTTGAAATCATAATCAAGCAAAACCTTTTCAATTCTATTAATTTGAATTATGGTGATGAAGGTTATGATATATTTTCAGAATTCTTTTTATCTAAAAAAATTAAGGAAAAATATAAAGAAAAAAATAAATTGGTATTAGAAATTATTTATAAAAATGAAAAATTACCAAAATGGCAAAAACTTGAAAAATCATTAGATTATCTATATCTTAGCGATTTACTTAAATTATTAACTGATATAAAAGAATTTCATGCTGATGAAAAACTTACAGACCTCTTTTATTTAAATAAACCAGAAGATTTAAACTTATTAAAAATCAGAAAAGGTGAAATAATTAAATTACGCAATTGTATTGCACATTACAATATTGTCAAGTATGAAAAATATCGTTTAAAGTTTACTCGTGCTCTTATATTTTTTGAAGTGCATTTAGGTTGTAGCATTCATAAACTCCATTCTTTAGATAAGTTTAATAAAAAACCTTCAACAAATGATATTTTAATTGCATTATATACAATCGAACCAAAATTATTTGAAAAAGGAAAAAAAGAAAATTTTTCATATGATAAGGATCGACGTTTATTAGATTTATTTGATGATATTGCGGCAATTAATGGTTGGGACTACAATAATTTACCTTCACCCTGGACAATATTAAGACAAAAATATGCTTTAATGAGAACAAATAATACTCAAATAGTCAATTAAAAGTCTTATAGAATGTAGATTTCTGCACCAATTCAGTTAGTATCGGTAAATTTGCTAATTCGTCGGAACAATGTCAAATATATTAAGTTATAGATTGTTGTTCCTCCTCACCCACAAGGGGCAGAGCAAATTTACCTGTATATGTCGCTCATAAGAACTGCACAAAACTTTCATATGCTACAAAAATTACCTGTTGCTGACAATAACTTTTCATTTATTTTAATTTTGTCTTAGTTAGAAGTTTTTAAAATGCAGAGATTCAGGTTTTTATATTTACGATTGTTATAATGTGTGGATATTATCCGCAACAGGTAATTTTCTCCGCCGATGAAAAGTTTTTAGCATTTCTAATTCGCTATTTGTAAAATATTCAATAATTTATAATCTCTATTAAATTCTAGGGGGTTCGGGGGCAATGCCCCTGACTGAACACAGCTTACTGACACTTGCCTGTCAATATTATCTATAGCGCATCTGTCTGAGCGAAGCGAGTTATGCGCGTCGTGGAATGAAAACTTTAGAATAAAGGCTTAGTGTCAGTAATGAACAAATGTCGTTTCTTTCTTTGTTTCATTTCTTTCTTTTCGTCATAAAAGAAAGAAATGAAAAGAAGGTAATAACCCCTTTTATAAATAATTTGTAATCCATTGGGTACAAAACTATATTAAATTTTTTTTATTTAACTACTTTTACCCTATAAACATTCTTGTCTTCAGGCTGTTTACTTTCCCATGGGCGTAAATAGAAAAGTTCAATATCTGTTTCTCCGCATTTAACAGCCTTAAATACCCATACTTCCTTACCACCTGCTCCAATAAGAGGTGTATTTGATCTAAAGTAATCTGAAGAAACTAACTCAATAACATTTTTATCAAGCGGTTTAGCAAGCTGCCATCTGTAACCTGTCGACATATTTGAAGCTAATTCTATTTTAAAATTTTCGCCAACATACACTGTTATCTTCTTTTCTTCCGAAAAAGCAGGGAGTGTAATTAATGTTATTAGTACAAAAATTATCAGTAATTTTACTAATTTCATATTAAAAATCTTCCTCTTCCCTTATTTCACCAGGTTCATAGATCCTGTCTCCGTCTTCAATTCTTACCATGAGAAAAAGTTTTAACTGCCTTTTATAGTGCGTAAGAGCAAGCTCTTTGTTTGGAGCGCAGAAAGCAAATTCAGGAAGCTCTTCTATCTCAATATAACTGTATTCATCACCGTTAAAATCAAGGTCTGTGCCGTGTATTAAAGTCCAGTCCAGATTAAGGTAGTAATCAAGATCTTTTTCCATTTATTTTTACCTGTTATAAATTATTTTAATAATGTTTTCGAGATGTTTCAACTGTTCTAGATATTGTTAGCCTGAAAAACCGAAAACCGACTTTAGTTTAGTTAATCTTTATCCTTCACAAGCGGCTGCGGTATTTCAAGTCCTTCTCCACCAATTAATTCAGCTCTTTTACTATTTAAATCAAGATAAACGGGCTTTCCATTTGCTGCATCAATTGCCGTATAGGAAACTTGTTTAAGTCTGAGTTTCATACTCTCAGAACCTCCTCCTGATGCAAAATCACCTGAAAGATTAATTTCTACTTTGTCAGGAGATTCCTTTATACCAATAAGTTTGGTCTTTTCAGGTATTTCAGTAAATAAACCTATTTCTTTTTCTATATCAGAAGGTCCTTTTAATAGTTCATTCATTACTGTTTCAATTTTATTCAGTTTTACGCTTCTTTTAACAGGAATAACCTGATTTTTTGTGGTACTAACCTGTTTAACAAAATAAACAGACACAAGATTCTCATTACTCCGCTGCTTTTGTTTTTTAATAGCATAAACAACGACTGAGAGAATTATCATGACTAAAATAATGGCTATTATTTTTTTATTGCTTTTCATGTTGCCCTATTAACCTCTAAAATTTTCCGGCAGCCAGACAGTTCCCTCGAGACTAATTTTATTATTTTCAATAGAGAATTTTTTCATTTTAATATCACTGCCATTTTTTGACAAACTATTAAAATCAACAATAACCGGTTTTTGGAATGTTATAAAGTTTGAAAGCAGGTTTAATTCTCCGCCTAATGGTTTTGAAATCATCTGAAGATCAGCAACACGAAGTTTATTATCAATTACTTTCAGACCAATGCCCATTTTTACCGGAAGTTTCATATAATCAGGCATACCGTTAAAATGAATATCAGTTGAAATTACCAGCTTATTATTATCAATATTAGCTTTTAAGTTAAGAAAATCAATAAGATCAATATTCTGGTTAAAAAGTTTTATACTGACTCCTCTAAGTTTTTGGCGATATTGATCAGAATTTACTATATTATTTATGTCTGAATCGGTAACTATACTTTTAAATCCTATGTATATTGGTGATAATGGAACTACAGTATTGCTGCTGCGATCAATTTGAGTAAAATCGCATAAACTTTTAGCTTCAAAAGAAGAAATATAAACGCCGTCTTTAACAATATTTTTTGCTTTTATCTGAGCTGTTTTAAATTTGCCGGCTACAAGATCCATAGCGCTGTAGCCTTTAAGACTTACATTAACATTTCCTTTGTCCAGAAATTTCAATATGCTGTCTTCTATCGCACCTGAAGCAAACTTTGACACAAAAATATTCATCCCTGTAAATCTCTGTATATTCCTTGTTAAAAAATTACTTACAGGATAAGGTTTGGACGGACAGGTATTTGGTCTTTGCTGAGGTATAGAAAAAACTAATAAGTTTGAAAATAAAACAGCAACCATTACAAAACCTATCAAAATGTTAAACCTGCATATTTTTATACTTTTCATTTATGAATACCTCATTATGTTTAAATAAATACGTTCACCGGAAAAATTCTTTTATCTTTAACTTTAGCTATTGCAGCCAATTTATCTTCATACATAAGCTGGATTTTTTCTTCTTCTTTTAGCCTGCTTAATTCAATATTTTCGATACTTTGACCCTTTTGAATTTTTTCAAGTTGATTTTGTTCTATTTTACAACATTCAAGATTAAGAATACAAATAGGATTAATGACTAAATCATTAATCCTATTTGTATTCTTATAGTCTTGAATTTCATCAAGAGTATGACTACTATCTAGAACAAATTTACCTGATTTTGTCCTTATTAAATCATTAAGAGTTGCCCCGTATATGAGTTTATCTCCAAGATCACTAACAAGAGACCTGATATAAGTGCCTGACGAACAATCAATATCCACAACGAGTATGGGGTTTTCTGAACTTTCTTCCAGAATTTGAACCAATTCAATAGAACTTATGTTTACCTGTCTTTGAGGGATATCTTCGACTTTGATATTTGCTCTTGCATATTCATACAATCTTTTACCTTTGTAATGTACAGCTGAATATATCGGTGGTGTTTGAATTATATCTCCCTGAAACTCATTAAGAGCTGATTTTATCATTTTTGTATTGACTATTACCGGATTAGTTTCCAGTATTTGCCCTTCTAAATCATAAGTATCCGTCCTAACGCCCAGTTTAATAAAAGCCCTGTATGATTTAGAATCTTCCAAATATTGAATAACTTTAGTGGCTTTACCTACTGCAACAGGAAGAACCCCTGTTGCTAACGGGTCAAGGGTTCCTGTATGTCCAATTTGCTTCATATTTAGTATTTTTCTGAGCTTGCTGACAACATCGTGTGATGTAAAACCTTTGGGTTTGTTGACATTAATAATTCCAAAGAGTTCCATTTACCTATAGCTCGCCTTTAGAAATTTTATCTATAAGATTAGTTATCCTGCTGCCGCGTTCCAAAGAATCATCCATTTTAAATTCAATTTCAGGAACATGTCTTAGTCTTATTCTTCTGCCTACTTCTTTTCTAACGTAAGGGGTAGAATCTTCTATTGCTTCCATTGTATTTTCTTTTTGTTCTTCAGTTCCGTAAATACTTATATATACTTTTGCATAACCATAATCAGCTGATAAATCAACATCAGTAACTGATACGATTCCTGAAATTCTTGGATCTTTAACATGCCGCTGAATTATATCACTAATTTCTTTAATCAGAGCCTTTCTGATGCGTTCTCCTCTTGAAAACATAATATTTCCCCTCTTGATAACTGATTTATAACAAAATATGATAATACTGATGATATTAGCCAAGTATGAATAAATTCTGCCGCTTAAACCAGAACATCCCTTTCAACTTCTTCAAGTGTTAAAACTTTAATGATATCTCCTTCCTGAATATCATTAAATTTGTTAAAGGATATTCCGCATTCAAATCCCTGCGCTACTTCTTTTGCATCATCTTTAAAGCGTTTTAACTGGTCAATATTGCCTTTATGTATTTCTTTTCCATCTCTAAACAATTGAGCTGTTTTATTACGGACTATCTTGCCTTCTGTTACATAACAACCTGCAATTTTGACAGTTTTTCCAATATTAAATATTTGTCTTACTTCTGCTGTTCCAAGTTCGATCTCTTTAAATTCAGGCTGCAACAATCCAAGCATGGTTTTTTCAATGTCTTCAAGTATTTGATAAATAATATCATATTTTCTGATATCAATTCCTTCATTTGCTGCAATTCTTACAGCATTTTGATCTTCTTTAACACTGAATCCAATGATAATTGCATTACTTGCTGATGCCAGCATAACATCTGCTTCAGAAATATCACCAATACCAATATGAACGATTTTTACAAATATCTGTTTAGATGTAAGCTGTTGTAATGCAGCACTTACAGCTTCTGCAGAGCCATGTGTATTAGCTTTTATAATTATATTTAAATCCTTTGACTGTGCCTGATCCTGAATAATCATTTCTCTTCTTATTTGAGATGGAGCTATTGCTTCAAGTCTGGAAGTTCTCTCTTCTTCTTTCCTATGGACGGTTATTTCCTTCATTATTTTTTCGTTTTGAACAGCTTCAAATTTATCACCAGCTTGAGGAACCTCAGCGAGACCGGAGATTTCAACAGGAGTGCTAGGACCGGCAGATTTTAATCTTACCCCTCCATCACTGAGCATAGCTCTTATCTTACCGCTTACATTTCCTGCAACAACATAATCACCAACATTAAGAGTTCCATTTTGAACTAATAACGTAGCTACTGCGCCTTTACCTTTATCAAGCCTTGCTTCAATTATAACACCACTTGCTTCGCTTGCTGGATCAGCCTTTAAATCTTCCAATTCAGCAACAAGCAGAATATATTCAAGCAGCTCATCAAGATTTGTACCCTGAAGTGCACTAACCGGAACACAAATTGTATCTCCACCCCATTTTTCAGGAATCAGATTATATTCAGTAAGCTGCTGCAATGCCCGATCAGGATCTGCATCAACTTTATCAATCTTATTAACTGCTACAATTATAGGTACTTTTGCAGCTTTGGCATGGTTTATTGATTCTATTGTCTGAGGCATTATCCCATCATCAGCCGCAATAACAAGAATTGCAATATCAGTTGTCTGTGCTCCTCTTGCTCTCATTGCTGTAAACGCTTCATGTCCGGGAGTATCTATAAACACAATTTTTTTGTTATTTACATTTACAGTATACGCACCTATTGACTGGGTAATTCCGCCTACTTCGCTGTTGACGATTTTATGTTTTGTTGATCTGATAGCATCAAGAAGAGTTGTTTTACCATGATCAACATGCCCCATTATTGTTACAACTGGAGCTCTTGATTTTAATTTGGATTTATCTATTACTTCAGCTTCTTTTTCTTCTGTTTTTTCTTCTTCAACAGCAGGTGCAGTTTCTTCAATTATTGTAAATTCAAGTTTTTCAGCAACACCTTTAGCTGCTGCAACATCAATAGTCTGATTAACAGTAGCAAGAATTCCTGCAATCATTAACTGTTTTACAACTTCAGTTACATTAATATCCATTCTTTGGGCAAGCTCACCCACAGTAAGAGGCTTATCAATAATGACCTGTGTTACTTTTTCTTTTATTTCTACTTTTTCTATCTTTTTCTTTTTTTTGAATTTATCCTGCAGAATTTTAGCTTGTTCTAGTTTTTCTTCTTTAGTTAAATTATCCTGTCTGTATTTATCTTTCTTTTTGCTGACACTCTCACGTCGTCCAGGTGTTTTTCCAATTTCAGGAGCACCTTCTCTCGCAATAGGATGTCTTTTTACAGGGATTTGAGGCCTACCTGGTCCTTCTGGACGAGGACTATAAGGTCTTGGTCCACCTTCAGGTCTTGGGCCATAAGGTTTTGGTGAACCTTCTGGACGAGGACTATAAGGTCTTTGACCACCCTCTGGTCTTGGACCTCTGTCGTAAGGTCTCTGGATACCATCCG
>Ga0074198_1002238_pt1 | contig 10590 bp, 9 predicted proteins | sample EPASupsiteSAE323_FD_64527 | JGI IMG/M metagenome (GOLD analysis project Ga0074198, IMG submission 64527) | Bioremediated contaminated groundwater from EPA Superfund site, New Mexico - Sample SAE3-23 | ecosystem: Environmental > Aquatic > Deep subsurface > Groundwater > Contaminated ...
GCCTCGGTCAATCTGGCCTATCTCTCGTCCATTGAAGAGGGCAAGACCCTGTTGCTCGACATGGATCCGCAGGGGTCGGCCTCCTTTTATTTCCGCATCCGATCGCCGGATAAATTCGGCGCCAAAAAACTGCTCAAGGGCGGCAAACACATCGAGGAGAACATTCGAGGCACCGATTACCCCGACCTTGACATGCTGCCCGCTGATTTTTCCTACCGCAACATCGACATCGCGCTTGATGAGTGCAAAAAATCGCAGAAGCGGCTGAATAAGGTGCTGCAGCCCCTGGAGGACGAATACGCGCGGATTGTCCTTGATTGTCCGCCCAACCTGACGCTGTTGTCGGAAAACATCTTTTACGCCGCCGACTACATCCTGGTCCCGGTGATTCCCACCACCCTGTCCCTGCTGTCGCTGGAGCAACTGTTTGCCTTCCTTGATGAAATTGGCCAAGGCCGCGAAAAGGTGCTGGTCTTTTTCTCCATGGTCGAGAAACGGAAAAAGATGCACGCCGACATGATGCAGTCCCTGCAGGACAAGTCCTGCGTCCTGCAATCGGTGATTCCCTATTCTGCGGACATCGAACGGATGGGGGTGTATCGGCAGCCCGTTGCCGCCGCCCTGCCCGGATCGATCTCCGCTGCAGCCTATGTGAGTTTGTGGCATGAAATCCGAGATCGCCTCTAAAGACGCCGTCAGGCAGCTGCTGATCTGCCGCCACGCCAAGTCAAGCTGGCAGGACGGAGATTTGAGTGATTTTGCCCGCCCCCTCAACAAGCGCGGCGAGCGCGACGCCCCGGAAATGGGCCGTCGACTGCTGTTGCGCGGGATACAACCGGATCTGATTCTGACCAGCCCGGCGACCCGCGCCCAAAGCACCGCCGCTCACTATGCCGCCCAATTGGGATGCGCGCCGGGCGTGTTGCAGCTCAATCCAGATCAATACGCGGCCACCGCATCCACCCTGCTGACGATCCTGCAGGGGCTGCAGCCGCAGATGCGCACCGTGCTGCTGGTTGGGCACAACCCGGAGAGCACGGTGCTGGCCAATGCGCTTGGCGGTCTGGCGATCGACAACATTCCCACCAGCGGCGTCGTGGCCCTGGAGTTTGCCCTCGACTCCTGGCGCGACCTGGCGGTGGGGAAGGGGACCTTGCTGTTTTTTGATTTTCCGAAAAATCATGGTTGATTGGTTGCGACCACAGCGCCTGCCCGGTTCCGATGCATAGAACGAAAAAAGAGCGGGAACCGGACTGCATGCGATGCAGGAATTTTTTTATCACCTACCATCCTCAGCAACCCAGGGGGTGCCGGGCCTACGGGTTTAAAAGCAAGGACCTGCCGTCTCGGGTGGTGCTGGCGAGCTCCGGTCAGCCCTGCCAGTTTTTTGCCCCGCGTAGCCCCGCCTGAAAGGCAACTGCCCCGCAAACGCGGCGGTTTGCGCTTTCGTCCCGACTCCTTTTGCATACATCGGGTTGGATTTTTCCTTCGATACTGGTAAAATTACCAATTCACCCGGTGCGGGCGCGCAGCGGGCGGGGTTTGCTTTGGGTGTGTGTTTTTTCTTTTACAGCAATCAGGGATTGAGGGGTTGAGCATGAAACTGTCGGCGTTTGGCGAAAAACTTTCCACGGGCGCGGGGATTCTGTCGTTGATGGACGACCTCGGCAACGCCCTCGCCGAAGGCGATAAAATCATGATGGGCGGCGGCAACCCCGGCCACATTCCGGAAATTCAAGAGGTGATGCGCCAGCGGCTGCAGGCCTTGATTGCCGACGAACAGTCGTTGCGCAAACTGATTGGCGTCTACGATCCGCCCAAGGGCGAGGTCGATTTTCGCAAAGCCCTGGCAACGTTGTTACGCCGCGAGTATGGCTGGGATCTGAACGAGGAGAACATCTGCCTGACCAACGGCAGCCAGGGGGCGTTTTTCCTCCTTTTCAATCTGCTGGCCGGCAGAACGGCCAACGGCGGCCACCGTAAAATACTGCTGCCCATGGCCCCCGAGTATATCGGCTATGCCGACCTCGGCCTGAGCGATGATTTTTTCACCTCGGTGCAACCGAGAATTGAGCCTGTTGGAGAGAAGTTTTTTAAGTACCGGGTCGATTTTGAGCGAATTGCCGTCACCGACGAGATCGGCGCCATTTGCGTGTCGCGGCCGACCAACCCAACCGGCAACGTCCTCACCGACGACGAAATCGCCGGATTGGCCAACTTGGCCGAAACCCACGACATCCCCCTGATTATCGACAACGCCTACGGCACGCCCTTTCCGTGCATGATCTACACCGAAGTGAAGCCGGTGTGGAACAAGCATCTGATTCTGTGCATGTCGTTGTCCAAATTTGGCCTGCCCGCCGTGCGCACCGGCATTGTGGTCGCGGAGAAGGAGATCATTCGCCTGCTTTCCGGGGTCAATGCGGTGGTGAATTTGGCGACCGGCAGTTTTGGCGCCATGCTGACCACCGAGATCATCCAGTCCGGCGAGATTATCCGCCTCAGTCGCGAGGTGATCCGACCCTTTTATCAAAAGAAGATGGAACGCGCCCTAGCCTGCATTGAAAAGAGTTTCACCGGTTTCCCCTACAAAGTGCATGTGCCCGAAGGGGCGATGTTTCTGTGGCTGTGGTTTCCAGGGCTGCCGGTTTCCAGCCGGCAACTGTACGAACGGTTGAAGCAACGGGGCGTGGTGGTGGTTTCGGGCGATTATTTTTTTCCGGGCCTGGCGCCCGGTTGGCGGCATGCGGAGGAGTGTTTGCGGATCACCTATTCCCAGGCGGAAGAGGATGTGCAGCAAGGCGTTGCCGTTATTGCCGACGAGGTAAGGTTGCTTTTTGGCCAACAGTAGGCGGGTGAGGCGCAGGGGCGCTGAGACGGCGCAGGTCGATGTTGGTCGGACGTTTGCGGAAGGATCGTTGCAGGGAAAATTTTATGAAAAGGAGACGATGATGTTGTGGCAATACCGGACCATTCTTTTTGAATTCACCAAAGATGGCCTGTTGGGCGACCGATATGTCGATGATGAAGAAATGGAGAAGACCCTCAATCAGTTGGGGCGACAATCTTGGGAACTGGTGAACGTGACCCTGCTGCAAGACGGCTTGCTGGCCTTTTTAAAGCGCCCGACAGAGGAAGACGGCGCTGTTGTCAGGGGCAAAGAACGGGAGGCCCGGGAGCGCGTCGCTGCGGAACCGCCGAGGCCGGCCGAACCCGCCCACTCTGCGCCGCCGATTGTGCGAGAACCCAGGCAGGCTCCAGTCCCGCGCACTCCGGTTGTCGCTGAACAGGCGTCGATTGAGGAACGCGAGCTTCTCCACGGCTTTGATCGCCAGCGGAGAAGCGGCAGGGCCAAGGACGACACGGATTTTGTCGGCGGCATCAAAATTTCCTGATCGGAGACATGGATCCTTGCATCTCCAGCCAAGAAGTCTCTGAGTCATGACCCTGTATATACTGAAGCGACTGGTGCTGATGTTGCCAACCCTGATCGGGGTCATGCTCATCACCTTTGTGGTCACCCAGTTCGTGCCCGGCGGCCCGGTGGAACGGATGATGGCGCAATTAAGCGGCTACGGTTCCGGCAATGAATCCGCTGCAGTCGGCGGCGGGTTGTACCAGGGCAACAAGGGGTTGGATCAGGAGCGGGTCGAACAGTTGAAAAAGCTCTACGGTTTCGACAAACCGCCGCTTGAACGTTTTGTCGACATGATGCGCCGCTATCTGGCCTTTGATTTCGGCGATTCCTACTACCACCACATGAGCGTCGCCCAACTGGTGATTTCCAAGCTGCCGGTGTCGATGTCGCTTGGCTTGTGGAGTTTTCTCATTGTCTATTCGGTCTGCATTCCCTTGGGGATTGCCAAGGCGGTGCGCGACGGCTCGACCTTTGACGTCCTGACCAGCTCAATCATCCTTGTCGGCTACGCCATCCCCGGGTTTGTGCTGGGCATTGTTTTGATTGTCCTTTTTGGCGGCGGCAGCTTCTGGAGCGTCTTCCCCTTGCGCGGTCTGGTCTCCGACAACTGGCGGGAACTCAGTCTGGCCGGCAAAGCGTGCGATTATCTCTGGCATATGGTCCTGCCGATCATCGCCTCCACTGTGGGCAGCCTCGCGGTGATGACCCTGCTGACCAAGAATTCGTTTCTGGAGGAAATTCGCAAACAGTATGTGGTCACCGCCAGGGCCAAGGGCTTGGAAGAGCGGCAGGTGCTGTACAAGCATGTGTTCCGCAACGCCATTATTCCGATCATCACGGGCTTTCCCGGCAGCTTCATCACCGCTTTTTTCACCGGCAGCCTGCTGGTGGAGACCATCTTTTCCCTGGACGGCATGGGCCTGCTGGCCTACGAATCGGTCATGAACCGCGACTACCCGGTAGTGCTCGGCACCTTGTATTTTTTCACCATCATCGGGCTGGTCTCGCGCCTGCTTTCCGACCTCTCCTATGTGCTGGTGGATCCGCGCATCAGTTTCGAGGGCAGGCAATAGCCATGGGGTTGGAGAAAACGCGCAGAGCGGACAGCTTGGGGCGCAAGCGTTGGCGCCGGTTCCGGCAAAACCGGCGCGGCTTCTACTCGCTGGTTCTTTTTGTTGTCCTGTTTGGCCTCAGTCTGGGCGCCGAACTGCTCAGCAACGACAAACCGCTTTTCATCCGCTACCAAGGGGCGAACTATTTTCCTCTGTGGCGGATGTATCCGGAAACGGTTTTTGGCGGCGATTTCGACACGGAAACCGATTACCGCGATCCCTATATCCGCACCCGTTTGACCGCTGACGGCAACGTGGTGGTTTTCCCTCCCAATCCCCACAGTTTCAACTCGATTAACCTAGAACTGGATCGTCCGACGCCCGCCCCGCCTAGCCCGGAGAATTTTCTCGGCACCGATGATCGCGGCCGCGACGTTCTGGCTCGGTTGCTCTACGGATTTCGCTTGAGCATCCTCTTTGGCGCGGCGTTGACGGCGGTCGGCACTCTGATCGGCATTGCCGCCGGTGCGGTGCAGGGCTATTTCGGTGGCCGGACCGATCTTTTTTTTCAGCGCTTTATTGAACTCTGGGGCTCGATGCCGGAGTTGTACCTGCTGATTATCTTTGCCTCTATTTTCAAGCCTTCCATGCTGTTGTTGCTGATTTTGCTGTCGCTGTTCGGCTGGATGGGGCTGTCGGATTATGTGCGCGCCGAGTTTCTCAAAGGGCGCAATATGGAGTACGTCAAGGCGGCCAAGGCCTTGGGCGTCGGCAATTTCACCATCATGTCGCGCCATCTGCTGCCCAACAGCATGACGCCGGTAATTACTTTTTTGCCGTTTCGCATGTCCGGGGCCATTCTCGCCCTGACCAGTCTTGATTTCCTCGGACTGGGCGTGCCGCCGTCAACCCCCAGCCTGGGGGAACTGCTGGCCCAGGGAAAGGCCAACATCGAAGCGTGGTGGCTGTCGCTCTCCACCTTTGTCGTGCTGGTGGGGGCGCTGGTGCTGCTTATTTTTATCGGCGAAGCCCTGCGCGAGGCCTTTGATCCGAGGAAATAAAAAAAGGACCGAAGATACGGCTCTTCGGTCCCTTGCGCACATGAGAAGTGATCTGGTCAGTGGTTGTGGTGGTGCAGATCGTGCCGCAGTTTGGCAAATTCTTCTTTGATGTTGAAGCGAAGTTCGGACAGTTCGAAGTACAGCTCTTTGGCGGTGTAAGCGAACTGCGGTTCTTGGTTGCTGTCGGGCGAGCTTGCCGCTGGAACAAGGGGCATGACGGCGCTGGCCTGTTGCAGCCAGGCGGTGAAGCGGCTGATTGCTTCCGGCAGCGCCTCGGCCGGGCATGAAACGAGCAGAAGCTGCTCGTACAGGTAGTTGACCAGTTTTTCCGTGGCCGCATCGTTCTTGGCCGGCAGACGCATCAGCATGGCGATCACCGAGTTGAGCAGTTGCATCAAAGCCTGTTGTTCGCTGGAAAGTCCGGCCTGCTGCAAGGAGGCGACAACCTCTGCGGCTTCAGCCATCTTGTCGCGCGAGGGCGTGCGGACAACGAACGGCAAGAGAGCGCCTAGAGCGGCCAGCTGCATTTGCCTGTCTTCTTCAGGCGAGGCATCGGTCAAGGTCGCCTCCAGCGCCTCGGTTAATGCATCCGCCGGAGCAAGCACAGGCTCTGTTTCTTCCTCAACCGCGTCAAAAAAGAGATCCAGTGCGCCCTCAAGGGTTTCGTCCGGCAGTTTGTCGTCATCAACAACTGTGGCGGGTTCTTCTATGTCCGACAATTCCGGTGGCGAGAATTCGCTCAAAGCCGGAGCCATCTCGAATTCATCCTCTTCCACAAACGGTTCAAACGTTGGGACGGCCTCCTCAACAATGTCCGTTTTGGGTTCTTCTTCGATGTCAGCGCCAAAAAAGAAATCAAGTTTTTCTTCGATTTCATCAATAGGGGTGAAATTCAAAGCCGCCACCGCTTCTTCTTCCGAAAAACCTTGTTCTTCGGCACTGTCCGCGAGCGCTGCCTGGACGCTGTTCTCGGTATCGAAAAAGAGCGATTGCTCGATCTCTTCAACCGAATCCTCGCCGGCGGCCTGAACAGGTTCCGCCGCTGCGTCTGCAAAAAAATTGTCCAGCTTGCTTTGAATATCCAGGGTGTCGATATCCGTATCCTGAGCGTCACGCTCAAGCGAATCGGCGGGCTGCTCCGCATCATTCAAGGCAGCCACCACTGCATCTTCCGCAAATTCAAGATCAGCGTCAACGTCTGCCAAGGCCGCCACAGGCTCGTTGTCCTCGAACTCCATTTCGAGGGAATCGGTTTCCTGAGCCGACAAGGTCATGAAAGAATCCTCGCTTTCTTTCTCAGCCTCGCCAAAAAGAAAATCAAGCTGTTCGGACAGATCGCTCTGAGCGGGTAGATCCAGGGGCTGGGATTCTTCGTTGAAACCGGCGAACTCGTCCGAATCGGACAAGGCCGGCATGAGGCCGCGTTTAGCGCTGAGGTGGGCCTCAATAAAATCGTCGGCGAGTTCGTCGGCGACCGGATGAATGGCGTCAGGCGGCAATATTTCGTCGGGATATTGAATGTCGGCGGTTTCCATGGCCGGTTTTGCATCAAAGGCAAACAGCGTGTCAATTTCAGCGCCAATGGCCTCGGACGCATCGGCGGCGGTCGACGATAGGTGGTCGTGTTCCACTGCGACGTCTTCCTGGAAAAAAATGGGAGTCGGCGCTTCGTCGAACGCAATCGGCTCTTGATCGGCGATCCCCTGGATAGCGCCAGGAGCGCTGATTTCTTCAACAACATCGTCAATCAATTGTTCGTCCACAGGAGAAACAGACTGGTTGGTGATGAGCATCTTGAGGTTGTTGAGACGATTGATGCGATCAACAAGAAGTTCCTGGACGCCGGCCTGATCAAGGCGGCTGCCGTCTGTTTGCGACACCTGTTCCAACGCCTCGTTGAACGAGTGAAGGAGCGTGAACGCTTCAGGATGGGCGTCGGCCCGTTCCTCGGCGATGTAATCGCTCAAGGCCTGCAAACCCTGCAAGAGCACCAGCGCCGGCTTGTTCTCCGTCATCTGTTGATGGTGGGCGGCAAGCATGGCATTAAATTGCGCCAGGCTGTCATCCGTGACTTCCCAGTCGAGACTAAGAATAGCGGCTTTCAATTGTTTGGCGGCATTCGATTCTGCAGGAGGCGATGAGGGCGCATCTGGAAGCACGCTTGGCTCAATTGTAGAGACAACCGGCTTGGGTGCATTGTCTTCGCTTTGGTTGATCTGATATTGGAGAATTTTGAATTTGCGAACATCGCCTTTGAGCAGTTGGGTGATTTGTTCCCCTGTGATATTTGGCGAAGAGATTATTTTTTCAAAATTGTAGAAAAAGGTGAGGAGCAGTTTGATAGAGTTGGGATGAGCGTAGGCCCCCTTGGTGCGGATATAATTTCCTATTTTACTGAGGCCTTGCAAATACACCTCGGCCACTTTGTCGCCCTGCCACATCGACTGCAAGTTGTCCAACTCGTCCGCCAGTTCCTGCAGAATTTCGTCGTTGATTTCCCAATCCAATGAAAGAATGATGGATTTAAGCCGGGTCAACGGGGAAGATTCTTCGCTGGTAAACTCAAATAGATCGACATCCTGAGTGTCGAAGGATTCGTTGGCGAAGAGCGTCAGATCTTCAAATTCTTCAATTGCGGAGATTGTTTCACGCTGCGTTTTTTTCATAGACCGGCTCTAGTGTTGGCTCCCTTGGTGCTGCGCCATTACATAAGTTTCTTCTGAATGGAAATAACCGTGGATGAAATAATTTTTTTGAGCGTTTCTGGAACGTTGTACCCGGTGAGCGCACTCGCCTCGAACGTGGGCACCTTGAGTTTGCTGTTCAAATCCTTGTCAAGAACAGAAATCGGTAACACCGGAATGCCCTGATTGCGCAGATCAACTTTGTTGTACTGAAGAACCAACGGAATCTTGAATATGGATTCCTTGTAACTCATAAGATTTTCATGCAGTTGGTTGAGCGAGCGAATGTTTTTTTCGCGCATCTGTTCTTGGGCGTCGGCCACGAAAACAATGCCGTCCACGCCTTTGAGCACCAACTTTCTGGTGGCGTTGTACTTGACCTGGCCGGGAACCGTATATAGCTGAATTTTGAGTTCGTAACCCTTGATCTGTCCCATGTTGAAGGGTAAAAAATCGAAAAACAGGGTGCGGTCGCCATGGGTTTTAAGGCTCACCATTTCAGACTGAATCTGTTTGGTGAATTTTCTGTTGATGTATTCAAGGTTGGTGGTTTTGCCGCCGCGGCCTGGACCGTAGTAGACAATTTTCACCTGGACGATCTTTTCTCTGAGATTGATGAAACTCACAACGCTCTCCTACGGTCTTAAGCTGATCGCAAAAAATCCATAACAATAATAGTCAGACGCCTTGGACCGAAGAAATCAGTTATTTGCGCGACCAGATTTTTTTAATGCGCTCAATGGTTTCAACCACATTAAGACGAAGAAAACCCAGAGAGATGCTTTTGCCAAACATGGTTATGAGCAACAGTTCGTCGTCAATCTTGGAGAAATGGATATTGCACTCCGCTCCTTTATGAAACAGCAGCGAAAATTCTTGCTCGCCGACAAGTTTGGCCATGGCGTCGACGGTGGCAAAATTACCGGCGGCTAAGGCGGCAAACGAATACACATCGTATTTTGATGTGCCGTTGTCTTTGGCGGTAATAATGTTGCCTGCCATATCAATGATGATAACGCAGTCGACGCCAATTTTTATGAGCTTTTCAGTCAGGATTTCATCTATTTTTTCAAGTTGTTCCTGGCTAACAACTCCGTAATTCATATAGCTACCTCGTGCATGTTCATATAAGTTGTTTTTTGGGGAGAGCCGATATTGCCGAATTTTGCAAGGGGCAAACCGCAGCCCTTGGGGCGATTGTTTAGGAGTCCATTAGTCGCCGAACATTGAGCATTGCTTTTTGGCCATCGACCAGTGTGATGGTCCGAAATTCAGCCTGTTTGCACAGATTGCACGTTAAGCAATGTTCGGAAATTAACGACCGGATTAAAATGGGATTCTCAAAAAGCCAATTTATTCAGGAGGATCTCTTGGGCACTTTTTTCAATTATGAGGAGTATACGTCAGAAAAAAAATTATATGAAGCGGTTTCTTCTCGTTATATTTATTTCTGATCGATTGACCGAACTAGTGCTACTCCGACACATATTGTGTTTTTAACTTTTGTAACTATTCAGCACAAATGGAATTTGTGCCCTCATCCATAAAATCTGGCCATTTGCCCTGGAAGAGCAAGCGCAAGGCTTCGGACGCAGTCACGCCTTGTTTTCTACAGGTTGTGATGTAGCTGCGGATACGGCAGAATGTTTCAGCACCCTCCATGGAACGGAAGCATCCTGAGATCTTCTGCTGCACCTTGATCATCCGCAGGTCGTTTTCCGCCTGGTTATTGGTGAAGGGCACCAGTGGATCATCCAGGAAGCGGAGAACATCGTTTTCAAAGGTCTGCAATCGCTCCAGTAGGTTTCTGGATTTTGATTTGGCCGTTCGTCCCCGTTTTCCGTTTTTGGGTTGCGGCTCCGGTGGCGGACATTCCAGCTCGGCTTGCTGCAAAAGTTTTCGATACCGCGCACCCTGTACTGCTCCGCTGTGGCAGCATCGAGACAGCCGTCGGCGTCATGGACCGCCTGATTGGCCTCTTTGAGCAATACACTGAGCTGTTGTGCCCACTGCTGGCCATCCTGCTCCCAGGCCCGCTCCAGTTCGCGGAGATGGTGAGCATTGCACAGGGCGTGCAACCGACCGTAGTGGAAATAAGGTTTCCAGTGATCGTGACAGAGAATCCCTGTAAAGCCTGGAAGGATGCCGATCGCCTCCATGGCCTCGCCACCCCGTTTGGCATGAGGGGCGAAATGGCTCAACCTTGGGCTGGAAACATTATGCAGCCAGCAGCGTTTGCCACTGACATTGATCCCGGTCTCGTCAACATGGAGCAAACCCTCTTGCCGCAATGCCTTTTGGCCCCACACTTCGAAGAAGCTGAGCCGGTCAAAGGCGTCCCGGTTGAAATTGACAATGGAGCCGCTGCTGAGTGG
>Ga0074198_1002240_pt1 | contig 10583 bp, 10 predicted proteins | sample EPASupsiteSAE323_FD_64527 | JGI IMG/M metagenome (GOLD analysis project Ga0074198, IMG submission 64527) | Bioremediated contaminated groundwater from EPA Superfund site, New Mexico - Sample SAE3-23 | ecosystem: Environmental > Aquatic > Deep subsurface > Groundwater > Contaminated ...
AAAGAGTTTTTTCCGTTTCTTTCTGATGCGCGAGCATTAATTCCGTGTACTTTTTCTTTAAATCCACGTCTTTTTCCATTTTAACGAACATCTTTTTTACGTTGTCTTTACTCATTGATAATCTCCTTTTATTTTAGTTTTCCTAAACAAACCTCTTTTTGCTACTACATATTTCGAGGAGCTTTGTTTAACTATACGCTCGATGATAAAAAATATCTCAAAATATTTATTAATTATTTTCTTTTAAAAATTCGGCGAATTTTCGATAACACGATAAGTAGCATATCATTTTTCCCCAAAAATTCAATTGGGTCAAAAATCAGATTCCTTAGCTGAATTTGTCGAGCTTTTTAAACGCCATATAGCGAATTGCAAGATGCGACACAAAATATATAGCGAACGTATATGAGAGTCTGGCCGAGCAAAATCCGCCCGCCACGATAAGAGCCGCGTTAATCGATGCGTTAAATATAAGCGGAAGCCCGGCAATTAAAAAAAACCAGGTTTTAATGAAATTTCCGGTTTTTATATCGGCGGCATATAAATATAAGTAACCGAATATAATGTTAGTCCATAGAGCTAATAAAACCACGATAAAAAATTTCGTAAAAAAATAATCCCGTTGAAAATCGAAATTTGCGATCTTAAGCCAGACTAAAGCCAGCAGTATAATAAAAGCGTTATAAACGGCATTGAAAATTAATTTAAAATCGCAATAATGTTTAAAAGAGATAGGAAGTGATTTTATAAAAATCAACCCGCTTTTTTCAACGCTAAACGAATAAGCCGCCGGACAAAAAAATAGCATCATAAGCAGCGGCAAAGAATTTATAAAAATATCACTTTGGAGTTTGACGCATAAAAAAAACGGACCAGCGAATATTGAATAAATTTAACGGTTGCAAATAATAAAATCAGGTAACAAATCGCCGCCGGATTCGAAATTCCGCAATTAATTATCAACAGATAGTAAAAAAACGATAAGACATAATTCGTATAATTAAGCAGCATTGGCGTTATAAATAAAAAAAAGGCCGCAGACGATGGTATCGGCAAATGTTTCAGATATGAGGCATTATAATTAAGGATATCATTAAAAAGCGAATCTAACGCACATGATGATAAAAAAAGGAAAAAGAGCGCCAGCGAATATGTCGAGCAGTCGAGCGAAGTTAATTTTACAGGGACGCTTGCCGATGATAAAATAAAAAAACTTATCAGCAAAAACAAAAGATTAAAAATAAAAAACGCATTTAGCGCATTAAAATTTAATTTAATGTTATATAATTCTTTAATCTTATACATCATGATTATAATATATTCTCTCATTATCAGCCTCGCAAGTATCCGCCGCTATGTATGTTACACCGCATCGTCATCTTTTTGGGTCAATTTCAATAACATCAGAAAAGAGAATAAATAAAATATAGAATACAAATCATCGTTATGATAGAAAAAAACGTCGTCAAAAAAATATCCATTATTGAAATTTTTTTATCGTTATTATTCGAAGACATTATTCTCACCTGTTTCGCATCATTAATTACTGCTATATTTTCCGGGTTAATGAAAATAAACGTACGCTTTAACTAAAATAGCATTAATTATAACCATCAAAACAAGCTCCGTGAGTAAAAATACAAAACCGCGACGCTCTTTTAAAATTGCATAAAATACAGTAATTATTAACGCCGCCGCTACCATAAGCATAAATAAATTGTGCGGCAAAAAAAAGTTGCTCAAGCAAAATAAACAATAAAACCACCCAAGCATTGCAGCTAAAGGTTTAATGGCTTTTACGGCGCTTTTAACATTTTCGAAGGCCCCCTGTTTGCACATTAAAATAATTCCGGCCACAAAAATCGTTACAGATTTAAACATGCTAAGCATGGTTATGATTATTGAAATAAACATTAGATTGGGAAGAGTCGCTTTATACATAATTTTTCCGGCGATTATTATAGATAAAAATATGCTCGCCCACACGAGTCTATAATATGCCATCAATGGCATTAATTTTTCATCTATAATGCGGATATCATTAACCGCCTCACGCGCCGGCATTATTTGCGTTTTAATGATAGTATTAGTCCAATTAATACTCGAGTCGTAAAAACCGTCATGATAATTTATCGTTTTTTCTATACGATTTTCTAAACTGCTTTCCATGCCGATGTTTTTGTGCCCCGAAGCTACTATCGTAGTTGAAAATTCGCCGTTTTCATTAAGCGAATTCAGCGCAAACGGACAATAAAATTCGCCACGCGGCCTATTCGGATAACATATATGAATTCCTCTTCTTGGAAGAAAAATAATCTTTTGATTAGGATAATAATTTGGCGTATTAGGGTTTTTATATTCTTCATCAGTTTTAAGAAAAAGCTCTTTAGTTATGTCATTTTTGTAATTCGCGAATTTGCTTTTTCTAATATCATTGATTTTACTAACTATAAACGTGTATTTTTTATTTATGTAGGTTTCAAGGGCTTGCTTCATATTTTGAGGTAAGTTTGCTCCCCTTTTTTGAAAAAAAGAAGATAACGCATCTATATTTGACGCAAAGACTAATGAAACTTCTACTTCCTCATTAATTATAATGCCATGCTTATAAAAATATTCACCCTTTTCATCTTTATTTACATAAATCGGCATCACCAAATTGCCCACTCCGTCCATGTGTATGTCGCAGAATATATTATTGTATGCCTTACTGGCAAATAATGGCTGTTCAATTGTCTGATCAATTATTTCACCATAATATGTCAATTGTTTTTTTGAATATGAATTTTTGCATACATAACTTTCAAAATCACTGGTTTGTCCGACCTGCAATTCACTTATATTCGCTGGAATCGGAAGGATCCATAAATAATATTTTACATTTTCATCAGCCGGGGAAAAATCGACATACGTATAAGCATATTCATAACAGTAATTATTCGGACCGTCTTGATTCAAAGCCAGCCAGAATTTTTTACTGGTTTTAACCGGCTTTACAGCTCCATTCATATCAACATAAAACACTTCTGCATATGACTTATTGGGACAAGTCAGTATAAACAATGCTAATGTTAACAGCATAAATATTTTTTTCATTATAACCTCCCTATCGGATAATTTGGTATTGCAATTCCTTACGAAGTTCAACGGCAATTTTGCAGATTTTAAATAGTTACCCTTCTTCGAATCTTTTGATCGCCATATTGTGTATGGTAGCGTGAAATATCGCGAAAAAGATTATGACGAGCCAGAAATTAGCCGGTAGCCTTTGAGAACATATACCGGTAAAGTCAATCGAGTAATAAAAGGTTATAAATATTATGAAAAACGTTGACATGAAATTAATAAAAGCCCGCTTCGAAAAAAAACGAATGGATTTTTTTCTAAAATAAAAAAAGAGTAACAAATCCGTCAGGTAAATGCTGAACCAGATGTTTAAACCTGCTAATAATAAAAAAGAGTAAGAGCACGAATATGAAACGAGTTTTTGATTGGATGAAAAATATAATAGAATAAACATAATAAAGATAATAAAAGAATTGGCACAGGCGGCCGAAAAAGCTTTTATCCAATACACCGTTTGAATTGAAAATGGCAAGGATTTTAAATAAACCAATTTTTTCATATCCTGGGAATATAACATAATTGAAGCCAAAGTAACCAAGGACAAAAGAATACTGTGCACAATATCCTGATCGTAACCGCCATTGGCAATTATAACAATAAATGGAATCTCAAATATTATAACATAAATTATAATAAAAATAAAATAGTGCAACTCTTTTTTCAGCAATGCAAAATAAATGGAACTTTGCTCATATGAATATATTTTTTTTGAAGTGAATTTATCAAATCTATTGCTTGCTGAAAAAAATACTTTGTCGTCAAAAACCGCCGGAGAATATTTTCGTAATATAATAAACGAAACCGCAATCATAAAAAATATAACCATCGAGTAAACAAAGACCGCCAGTAAATGATTTTGTGAGAACTCTAAAAATGCTTTGATTAGCATATGCGTAGGCCAGGCCGCGTAAAAATAATAACAATAATGTTCTTTGGTAATATTATATAAATTAGGAGCAATGAATATAGCTGTTAAAACCGCCAACATAAAGGCTCTTAAAAATGTAATGAGCCGATCGCGGCAACAAAATTTAAGAATACTCGACAAAAAAAATGAAAATAAATTTGTTATTAAAAATATCGATATTTTTAATAACAATAATAAAACGAATGTTAAAATAAGACCTGCCATGGTTGGCATGGTGAGATAAAGAGCGAATGAAAAAATGAAAATAAAAATTTGATAATTAGTAAAATTTAAAAATAGCGTTTCAAAAAAAAAGATCAAGTTAAGTGCCGAACTTTTTATTGGAAGATGTTTATATTCATTGCAATGTCCCGTGAAAAAAAAATAAGCTTGATCACAGCTGATAGAAAGAAAGACAAGAAAAAAAAGATTGGATGAAAGCATAACAAGCTTTCCTTCGCTTAAATAACTTTTTATATTCAATAACATTTCCGGAAAATAACGAATAATTGAAATAAGAAGATCGGCATAAATCAATAAAAAAAGAACCAGCCACAAGTTATTGAAACTGATAAAAACATTAAAAAGCGCTTTAATTCTATATTTTAAAATAATCGCGATATCTTTCACGATTTTTAATCCTCGCTTTTACTTAACCGCGGCTTCATCATCTACATTCGTTATCTGCAAAAAGACTTCTTCGAGCGTGGCCTTATCCGATGACGCCTGCGCGCGGATTTTGTCGATAGCGCCTTCGGCGATTATTTTGCCTTTTGAAATTATTATCGCGTCGTCACACATTTTCTCGGCTATATCGAGTATGTGCGTTGAAAAAAAGACCGTTTTTCCAGATTTTGCAAGATTCTTGAAAATATCTTTGAGGGCTTTTATCGCTTTTGGATCGAGACCCGTCGTCGGTTCGTCGAGGAAGAAAACTTCCGGTTCATGGCATAATGCGGCGATAAGCGAAAGTTTTTTCTTCATTCCGAGCGAATAGGCTGTGATCTGGTTTCCGATGTGATCTTTCATATCGAAGGCTTCGATATATTTTTCAACGCGCCCCGGACGTTCGGATGACGGTATGCGAAATATATCCATAATTAAATTCAAGTAATCAATTCCGGTAAGATATTCGAAAAGCATTGGAATGTCTGGTGAATATCCGAATTTGCGTTTCGCTTCTATGGGGTTTTTTAATATCGATGTTCCGCATATTAGCGCGTCGCCGGAATCGGGCTTGATCAGGCCCGACAGAATTTTTATGGCCGTCGTTTTTCCGGCGCCGTTAGGCCCTAAAAACGCCGTTATTTTTCGAGCTCCGACCGATATGCTGACATTTTTTAAAGCCTCGGTTTCTTCATAATTTTTTGAAACTGATAGCAATTCGAACATTTACACTCCTTGATTAAAAAGTTTTATAAACTGTTATTTACTTTTGAAACTATTTAAAAAGAGGCCCTTAAAAAACAAAGCATTAAATACTCCTATTTCGTTCGAAATTGTAAACCCAAAGGGTTAATTACATAGGGTTTTTAGCTAAAATTAATAAATATTTAGTGATTTGCAACGGAATTTATTTGATTTGCCATCAGGAAAAGTTATTATTATTTCGCCGGCATTATTATCCAGCTCATATTTCATGCCCCAACTTTCATACGGCAAATCGATTTTTAATTCTTTGATGTTCGCCGGCAATCTTTTTTCTTTAGCCAGGAATTGTCTTTTAAGTTTTTCGATGTAAATACAATCGTAAAGAACTCTGCTGCTTATGTATGATAGTCTATATTCTTTTTTTGATTGTAATTTATTGTATATTTTTTTTATCACATCGGGATTGTTGCAATAAACTTCATAATTTTGGGTATCAACATAAAATTTTTGGCCGAATTCGTCGTAAATTTTTTCGCGCAAATAATCATCATAATCAGGAATTTTATTTTTACTGGCCGAAATTATAGAATATTCTTCTTTTATTATTGGTTCCAGTTCATCTATATTGGTTAAAATTCTGTGGTTAATTTCGTGAAATCTTGTAATAGCCGTCGATAATCCGTCCAACGCAATCATAGATTTCTTTAATTTTCTTTCCAATATTTCTTCGTCGGTTATAAGAAAGTTTTCGTAAATTAAACTGCTTGTAAAGTCAATTACAGTTGCAGCGAGTTCCTGAGGCATTCTGATATACCACGGAAGTTTTGGGCCATAACTAAAGATTGAAGCAGTGCATGATAAATATAAAGTGAATAAGAATCCTATAAAACTAACAATTATAGGCAATAATTTCTTCATATTTCCTCTACTCTACTATTAATTATACTTTACCTGTTTTGGTTGATACATCTTGTGAGGTATAAGAAGTTCTTAAAATATATTTCCCTTTTGCTTTTTCATTATACATTGTCTCCAGGGTGTCTGTTATCTTCAGAAAAACTGTTTCGAGAGTGCCGGACGCCGAAGATGCTTTTGGCCGAAACACCGGCAGAATGCCTTCGGCGATTATAATGTCTGGTGAATATCCGAATTTGCGTTTAGTTTCTATAGGACTCTTTAATATCGATGTTCCGCATATTAGCGCATCGCCGGAATTGGGCTTGATTAAAGCCGAAAGAATTTTTATGACCTATATTTAAACCGTTGTTTTATAATTGGCGACATCAAAAAAAAGAAAATTGAATAACTAACGGTTGAAATAACATCGTAAATATATAAAGGCTTTTCGCTAAATTGAAGAAAAGATGAAATACGGATAATAAATTATCTTGTTAATAACGAATTCGTAATATAAGAAAAAATGATATTTTCAAATGTCAAAATATATGTTCCTTTACGTACTTCATCAATAATTTATTTATTTCTGTGTTTTTTACGTAGTCTATGATACTTTATTTTAATTACAATAAATAATTGTAACACGTAAAGTACCTATTGTCAATAAAAAATTAAAAATGTTAAAACAACTTGACAACAAACGATAAAGCGAATAAAATGGGCATTAACGCTTATATCTGAATTGATTTTCATATGTTTCAAGTGTATCAGAAACAATATTAAAACAAAAATATGGAAGAACGTTTTAATTTTAATGGTTCGCAGGCAATATCTTTGCACAATTTATTCCACGCCATTTGAAATGTAGAACAAAACATAAGACTTTTGCCTGCTTCTATTTTGGTATCTATAACTGGAGTTATAATGGTTTTATGCAGTTTACCGGAATCAACCGGACAGGATGGATCAATAACTTGCGCGTCGACATTTACTGATGTTCCGGCAATAGCGGCCATAATTAAAATTGAAAATAGATAAAGTAATGTTTTATGTTTTTTTGTTTTTCATTAATGAACTCATTGTTGCAAATAAATTGATATTTCCATTCCTTGCGAAAGTTCAACGGCAATTTCGCATATTTTTAAGCCGTTATCCTTCACGGATATTTCTGCTTAAATAAGAATGGGAAATTTTAACTTTAAATTGACGCCGGCACGAAAAAAACTTGAATTTTTCAACGCTTTAATTTATAATAAAATGATCGTAAAAGTTTAATTTATCTTATAATTTTGAAAGGCGTAACTTATGAACAATAAAAGATCGGCTTTTTCAACTCAGTCCGCAAATTCTAACGATGACATTCAGCCCCAGGCGGGCTCCGATCACGGCGGCTTCGAGAAACCCGGCATTCATAAGCCCGACCCGATAGACATTTCAAAGGTTCCATCGAAAATAAAGATAGATCTCACCACGCCCTTAGAATACAGCTGGTGGTATCTTGCCATTGCCGCCGGCATAGTTTTATTGCTGATCGTACACTACGCTTCCGGCACTAAAAACACGCCGCCGAATCCGGGTCTTTATAAATACACGTCCATTCCGATCGCGTTCATGGCTTTATTTTATATACTCAGGCAATTTACCAATAATTATTATATCATGGATACCGGCAAGCGTAAAATTTACTTCCATTACGAATTTCTAGGCAATGTAAAAATTACGGAATATATCGATTTCAACGATATCATGGCCATCGGGGTAACCGGCGTCCGCCATCATCACAAAAACAGCCACTGGTGGGATTACCATATTTTCATGGCCGATAAAAACGGAAAAATAACCGACTTAAGCGACCCGGCCAAAGAAACCGATCTCGCCAGCCTCAACAGCCGTGCATTCGGAATGGCGTCAGTTGCGCAATGCCAGTTCGCCAACGCCGGAAAGCAGACGCAGGTTACGATCCAGACATACGCTGGCGAAAGATTCGGCCTGGCCTATGAATCGTTTAACGACTTCGAAGGATGGTCACAGTTAGACGACGCTTTAAAAAGAAGAATCATCGTACTGGTCGTTATAGGTATTTTACTGGTAATATTCATGTGCATATCATTACCTGTTTTTTTAAAAAGCACTAATTAGTGATTGCGATAATTTTATTGTTTTAACCACTTCGTGTAACCATACGTTTCAAATTCCAGATTTAAGTTTTAGTTAAAGAAAGGCGGTTAATTTATGAACGAAGACAATATAAAAAAAGACCCATTCAATAAAGACGCCAGAAAACCGGAAAACGGCTCACAAACGGCTCACGCGCAGGGCGAAATAAATATAGTTTTCGAAGATCTTGTAAGCGCATCGTACAACCAGCTGACGCCGGCGGAATCCGTTTCCAATTTATGGGATTTTCTTAAAAGCAAAGCCGCCGCGAGATCGGCAGCCATAAAAACCGGCCCGGAAACGGCCGCAACCGAACCCATAAAATCAAGCTTTACGCTCGAAAACGTCATATATTTTTTCGGAGCTCTTATAATTATCGCCGCGATGAGCATATTTATTGGAATGACTTTCGAGCAGCTCGGCGGACCCGGCATTTCGGCAGTTTCGCTCATATACATATTTTCGTTCGTATGGGCCGGAAGCACGCTGTGGTTCGATAAAGGCCAGAAAACTCCAGGCGGCCTTCTTATAACTATTGCAGTGTGCATAGTTCCTCTTTTCGTTTACGGAATAGAAGTTATGCTCGATCTGTGGCCGCAGGGCCGGCCCGGAAGTTATCACGAATATCACGTATGGATAAAAGGCAGCTGGATAATAATGGAAATAGCGACGATAATAGCCGGATCGATCGCTTTGAAATTCGTTCGTTTCCCGTTTTTATCGATGCCGATAGCGTTTTCAGCCTGGTATCTTTCGATGGACCTCACTCCGATCATCTTCGGCACGGAAGGTTTCAATTATGAAGAACGCCTGTGGATTTCATTTTTTTGCGGCATAATAATGCTTGTGACCGCCTACGTTCTCGATCGGACGACCAAAGAAGATTTTTCTTTCTGGCTTTATCTTTTCGGCGTCATAGCTTTCTGGGGCGGCCTGAGTCTCATGAAAAACGGCAGCGAATTTGGAAAATTAGAATATTGCATGATAAACGTTCTCATGGTATTCATATCAGTTTTAATCCAGCGCAGGGTTTTTATCGTGTTCGGAAGCCTGGGAATCCTTGGGTATCTGGGATATCTATCGCATAGCATATTCAAAGACGCCATAGGATTCACTTTCGGCCTGACATTGCTCGGCCTTGCAATAATTTCAATCGGCCTTTTTTACAGCAAGAACCGCGAATTTTTCGAAACACTCCCGGAAAGAATGCCGGAAGGCTTGAAACGACATCTGCCCCAATACCGCCCAAAATAGGCACAGCCATCTGACGCATTTGCCATGGCGGCCCGTTTCGCAGGTTAAGAATATTGCAATAAATTCGATGCTTTATCGATAATCGTTTTATCTAATTTTGTACCCGGTTATTGTATTATTTGCCTATAAGCGCGGATAATTTTTTAATATCGGCGGTTTTTAAAAAGGCTTCGGTGATTTCCTTCGAAGCGTCGATATGGATCGCAGCGCACATTATTTTGTCGTATGGCGCGGATTCTACATATGGCGATTTTATTTCAAGACCGCCTTCGCTTTTTTTAGAAACGCTCCAGGCGCCGATAAGAACAACCGTCTTTAGCTTATCGTCATAATCAGGATTTTCGGGTTTTTCACGCAACACGAAACATCCTTCAAACTTTGGAAGTTCACTTGGACTAGTAATATAAATCTCCGCCGGATTTAGCTCGATGCTGGCGTTGGCGCTGGTGCTTTTAAAAAGATCTCCGCCTTTAGACGCGCTCATTTCCGAGATTATCGAAGCATTGAGCTTTTCGGCCTCGGCGTTAAGTTTTTCGGCTTCCTTTTGAAGCCGCTCAACTTCTTTCATATCCATTTTTTCGGCTGCTTTTCCGATTTTTTCAGACAGCTCCTCCTGTTTTTTCGAAAGGCTGTCGACCGCGGGCTTGTTCTTTTCGGTTATTGCGGCCACTGCTTTTTCTTTCGCTTCCCCCTCCGCCTGGTTTTCATTTTTTGCATAGGACGCCGCCACGGACATTTTTATCGGATATTTCGCGAAAGTTTCACCGACTTCGTCGAAGTTGCGATCTGTTTCAGTATCACGCATCCAGCCGTCCGGAGCTTTAGGAAGCGAATCGCAAAGGCACGAATAAACTGTTGCAAGCAATTTTTT
>Ga0074198_1002242_pt1 | contig 10568 bp, 11 predicted proteins | sample EPASupsiteSAE323_FD_64527 | JGI IMG/M metagenome (GOLD analysis project Ga0074198, IMG submission 64527) | Bioremediated contaminated groundwater from EPA Superfund site, New Mexico - Sample SAE3-23 | ecosystem: Environmental > Aquatic > Deep subsurface > Groundwater > Contaminated ...
GGTATTACAAAGATTATTCAGCTTTTATCCAGGGGAGCTGAGATAATTGTTCAGGAGGAGGGTAAGGAAATCATGCGAATAAATGGTTCAAGTAAACCTACTTGATCTAGATTTTCATAGGAATAAAATCACCTTTCGTGATCTCAAGTGGTTCTTCTGTATGTGGGCGGACAATGGTGAGATGGAAGGTGTTGGAATTAAACTGACCTGTCCGCCATATGTGCCTACACCGGATGAATTTCGTAAAATACTATCCGAGTATTCCTATGCCCTTCTCGTCAAGTTTCTCTCCCCGGCAGAGACTGATGATGATGTAATCTGTTCTATCTACCGTTACTGGCTCGATCCTAATGCCCCAGCTGATAAGAAAGAGAAAGCAACACAGTTCTGGAGAGATCACTTCAACGGAACAGGATCGTTTGCCCAGATGATGCTTGAACTTGAACGTACTGCATTTAATGCGGGCAATACCTTTGCAATAGCCTTTATCAACGGATTATGCAGGTTATGCGAAACCTGTAACGTAAAAATGGCATATGCATACATCCGACAAGAGCCAGAATACCTGAACATGCAGTAGGAGTTAACATGGTTGAAACAGCAGAAAAGGCTGGTATGCCAATTAAATTCCCGTTCAAGGGACATCCTGAACTAATGGCCATCCTTTTGATTGACTGAAGGTGAAAGGGATGAAAGAAGCTCTAAAACCAGTTGATAAAGTTGAGATAACGGTACTGGTCGATAACTCAAATGCTTTTACAGTGGTATTATTATCAACTCCGGCAACGTCTACAAACCCCGGTGCACTCAAAAGAACAACCAGGAATATGGAGAACCCTAGCACCCATAAGTTACTTTTATAAACAGGCATTAAAATCAGAAAAGTTATAATTTTTGATTTGATCTTCTGTTTTTTTTAGTCGGATTATTATGCCCAAATCATGAGTAAACGGAGAACTGACGATGTATACCTCTCCATCACTTTCTGTAACACACTCGCCATACATGGATCTGTAATATAACTTTGCTACATCCGGTTTTACGAAGATATAGCTTTCCAGATAAGGCTGCCACATATTTCCTACCGCACCTGTAAGGCCTGCCCTCCCTTTTTGTACCATTGTTTTTGGAATAAATTCCAGGCGTTTAATGGAAAAGCCTGCCTCAATAAGGAGTGGGCGATACTCGTCAGGATCAAAAAATGCAAAAGGAGTGGTAAAGTTTTCAAAATATTGTTTCCACTCCGGCCTTAACATTACCCTCCCGCTTGCATCAAAGATTGCTCCCATATTTCCTTTTCCGCCCATTTGTACCAGCAACTTTCCATGAGGACGGAGAACCTGGCAAATTCCGGAAACAACGTTTTATGATCATAGACCCGGTTAAGGAAGAATTGGAAAAACGATGTCAAAATCCCCTTTAAATGGGAGTACCTGTGAATCTGCGTAAATAAATGAGAGGTTATCATATTCGGACACCGGGAACCTGGATGAGGCATAACAGATTATCTCCCGTGAAATATCTACCCCTACGACATAACCGGCCGATACCCTTTTTGCATGACCCCTGGTGATAATTCCTTCGCCACAGCCCAGGTCAAGGACTTTAACAGTCTTTATAAAGGTCAGGTTTTGTAAAAATTTTCTTCCCAACCTTTTTAAGCACTGGAATTTAAAGCATATTATTCAGAATTCCAATGGAATGTCCTTATATGTCTCCCCATATCTTGATCCCTGAACCTACATGCCAGTCATCTCCTGTTGGCAGAATATAGCGGAGTATCAGTTTATTCTTTCCGCTTTCAGGATTGTAAATTGCAAAATAGGCAAATCCTCCGCCTGGTTTTGCGATATCAATCTCTAGATGATAAATCGGAGTGCCATAAATATCAGTAGTGTTCAGATAATTCTTTCCCACACTTTCAGGATTATACGGCATGGACAAAATTTAAACACTATTGTAGCATTTGGCCCAACAGAGTTAATTAATCATATTGTATCCAATTGTCTGAAAAGAGATCAATTTGTAATAAATCTTGTTAATGCAGATACAACAAACTTCAGAGTATAGCGATTAACCCCATATTGCGATATTTTTTTGATACATTGTTGTTATTGTATAATTCTAATGCATGGCAAACTTTTATTATTAGATACATCATGGAAAGATATATTATTGTTTGAAAAATTTTTATGAGTTGACAACATGATTCCAAAATTTCCATTTGATGAGAAAAAACGTTTATTATTTCTCTCTTTTGTATTGATCGCAGGTCTTCTATTTTTTCCGGCCCATGTTCTGGGAGCTGGAACAGTTTCGACTGAAAATGACACTGACAGACCTGGAATGGATATTTCACATTTTGAGATGAATCCCGCTGATGATGAAAGTGTTTGTGCCAAATCTTGTATGGATAATCCTAATTGCAGTGCATATACCTATGTCAAAGCCGGTGTTCAGGGAAAAAATCCGGTGTGCTGGTTAAAAAACGGAGTACCAAATGCTAAATCAGATTCTTGTTGTATATCGGGAGTTAAATCCACACCTGACCTTAAGAAAAACACCGATTTACAAGGTACCGGTATTCCATTGACAGTAATTACCCCATTAATGACGATTTCTCCTCTATTGGACATAAAAAAGGCTGATTTTGGCGATAATGGTCAGGTAATTATTGATTTTGAAGATTTATCATCATCAGGGCCGGGGGAGGGAAATCAACTTACAGTTTCAAATCAATATGGCAGTAAAGGAGTCACATTCAATTACCCCTATCCGGTATTACTCGACTATTCAAAAGGAACTAATCCTTCTAAATTCCAGGCCTTTGCTCATTCAGGTACAAAGGCCATCGAACAATGCTATGGAAAGGAGTTCTGTAATGTCCCGATAGTAATAAATTTCACATCGGGGCAGAAGAACGTGAAGACCTGGATAGGTTACTCTGGCATTATTAAAAATATGAAATCAGTGATAATAAGTGCATTTGATTCTTCAGGGAAACAGGTCGCTAAATCAAAAGTAGATCTTCAGCCAGGCAGTGATCCAATACCTGTAAAGATACCTCTGGAAGTCTCGTCTGATAACGGAGATATATATAGCGTTGCCTTGTATTTAATTGATGCTAATGGTGCATTATGGGCTACAAATAATCTGGCTGTTGATGATATTGAGTTAAGCTCAGCAGGGTCAGCACCTGAGTGTGGAGTTACCCAGCCTCCGATAGTGAGTATTACCAAACCAGCAAATGGGATTATCAGGATTAATAAATTCAATCTCGAAGGAACAATTTCAACAACAGGTCCTCTTCAAAGTGCCCAGCTGACCATTGCGGGTTCAAATAGTCCCAAATCCCTTGATCTTATGAATAGCAATTCAGTATCGCCAAACGGAGGGGAATTAAAAGCTTCTGGTATTACTGATATGTTATCTCCCGGTCAAAATACAATAACTGTAAAAGCTCAAAATTGCAAAGGTGAAAGCCAAAATAGTGTTATATTGACATTCACACCATGTGATAATACTACAGAACCACATATAAACATAATATATCCTAATCCATCACAGCCAGAAATTACGGTACGATCTGACGATGACAAGCAAGTGATAAACGGAACAGTCAGTTCTCCGTCTAAAATTAATGGAGTCCAGATCAAAGTAATTTCAACCCTGCCGGCAGGAGGAATGAAATCCTTTGATATTTCTGCAGATGAAAAAGGGCTCTTTTCAATGCCTCTCAATGAAACAGATTTATTTAAAGGTCCCAACAAGATCGTAGTCTCTGCAACCAGTAATGAAGGTTGTTCCGGAGAATCTAAAACCAATGTAACCTTTGAAAAAAGAGTTTTAAAGTGTATATCCGGAGAAAATTTCCTTCTATTTGATAACCAGGACAAAGGAGACTCGTATTCATCCGATAACGGATGGGAATACATAACACATAATCCAGGATGTGGTACTCATGGAAACACAGGATTTGATACTTTCTTTTCATCGAATAAACCCCTGCCTTTTTGGGCTGAATTAAATAATGTTCAATTGATTCGTTTTCAACCATATGGTGTTGAACCGGATGATGAACCTCATGTACATCCTTCAGGATGGGGTGATTATAAGGTATTATACACTCTACGTGGATATAACCTTGCAAATTCACTTGTAGAAGTTGAGTGGCACAATACCTGTATGTATGATTATAGCGGTAAAGATTTAAAATATGCAATAAGTTTCATAATTTCGATACCAGAAGATATGACAGAAGCCGATTTTGGAGAAAAATTATATAATCCCTCTGATACAAATCCTGAAACTCATCCAGGAATTATAAAAGTACCTGGAGAATTTTATATACTACAAGAGGGAAAATATCAGTAATTCAATAAAAAATATTATATTTGCCGAATAATCGATAAGTTATTTTTTTGTCTCTTTTCAGGTAGTAGATTACTAAAGTTAAACAGAACAATGATGATCACTAGACCCTGAATCACAATTTTTCAGATTCTTCTTAAATTCATTCTTTTAAAAATCGAGGCATAGAAATTTAATCGTTACCTAAATAGAGGAGTTTAGGTACACTACTCTGGTCTTTGTTTCGCGCTTTCGATTGAATTTACACTTATTTTTCCAAATGAAGTCACAATTAAGGCAAAGTTATATCTACGTGTAGAGTTAAATATACACTACGATGACATTTGTACGGCGTATGAAAAAAGGGAACAAAGTCTACCTGTGTGAATACCGGAGTGTTCGAGAAGGGAAAAAGGTCCGAAGCATTTTTGTCAGGTATCTAGGTGTAGAAAGCGAGCAGGAGAAGGTCCCTCTTCCTAAAAAGCAGGTAATAGACTGGAAACCACCAGACCGTTCCGTTCGAGCTGGTGATGTTACTGTCCTGTTTCAAATTGCTCAGGATCTTCAGATAGCAGAAACAATTGATCGAATCTGTGGATCAAAAGGACGGAGGAAAATAAACAGTCCCGGTAAACTTCTTACAACATGGGCGATTAACCGGGCATTAGATCCAGAAAGTGCGACACAACTCGAGGACTGGATTGAAAATACCGTTCTTCCTGGACTTTTTAAATTGTCTGCAAAAGGGCTCAATAAAGACAGTTTCTTATCTGCTCTTGATTCCATTTGTTCTTATGACAAAAAATCTGATCGAATAGTTGATAATACAAAAGCCATAGATGAGATGCTTTATGCAAAGTGGAGGGATATTCATCCAATTCAAAAAGGAGACGATGAAATTCTGGCATATGACATGACTTCACTGTTAACGTATGGGAAAACATGTCCATTACTGGAGAAGGGATACAATGCTGAAGAGTGGAGGCACCAACAGATAAATCTCTCGATTTTAGTATCAAAACACGATTATTATCCCGTTGCTCATGAAATCCATCCGGGAAATCATGTATCCATGACATCCATGCAGCACCTTATGCCACGACTTTGTGATTTTGCAATATCACATGGTACTGTTATTTGGGATAGAGGAAATACTTCCCAGAAAACGGTCCTTGCTGTCGAGAGACTTGGTTGGAAGATTATTTGTGGAGTACCTAAGATCTCCAACGAGGTCAAAAAAATTGTTATGGAAACCGAAATTTCTGAATCCCCTGCCAATCTAATCCCATGTAAGAAAACTGGAGAGTTATATGCATGCAAAGTCGAGGTACAGATTTTTGGTTCCCTTAAACATGTAGTTGTCTATCGAAATGTTACCAAAGCGACTAAGAGTCTGGTTAAGAGAAATAAAGCGATATATGAGATTTCTGAAGAGTTAAATTCTTTAAAAAACAGGGGATCCTTTTCTTCTCAAAAGGAACTTAAAATTGAATTAAAACAAGTACTCAACGGGTGGAGTAGTTTCTTTGTTATCCAATTCCCTGATGATGAAAGTAAAGTGGATTTCTCCTGGTCAATTAATGAACCGAGATTAGATGAAGCAAAGGCGATGGACGGAAAATTTTTGTTATATTCTACAGACGAAAAATTATCTGCAAACGATGTAGTGAGGATGTATCTGGAGAAGGATTTCATTGAGAAGGTTTTCAGATGTTTAAAAACCGATGAAGATATTAAACCAGTGAGACATAGGTTGGAATCGCGGGTGCGGGCGTTTATTTTTATATCCATCTTGGCTTACAGACTCCTGGCTGCCCTGCGGTGGATGGTTAACTCATCTGAATCTTCAAATGTAACCCTATCGGCGTCTGAATTTTTGAAAAAACTCTCAAGAGTCCATAAGTTGGAAGCGGATTTAGGAAAGGAGATTGAATTATTTTTTGTGAACTTGACAACGGATATCTCAAAACAACTTGTAGCACTTGGTATGAAGGATCTATTGACCGGCCGCAGGTTTTTAAAAACGTAGTGTACATGATCTCCTCTATTCAGGTCAAGGTAATGATGAGGGTCTTCCACAATAGCATCAATTTTATTCATGATACGGGTTGCTTGAGATTTTGATAATTTCCGAAGTTGCTTAAGAACCTTATCAGAATAGATTATGGACCTGAACAGCGAAAATATGATCACTATGGAAAATAATTTCCACTTATTTCATTGTCTTGTCCAATTCGGAGAAATTATTTCCTAGATTACCTAGTGATCAATGGATCACTAACACTTTTTATCAGAAAACCTAAAATGTTTTGACAATATTAAATTTGAACTAATAAAATTATTATTACCTTCATAGAATAAAAACCTAGTGATCAAAAATGCTCTGTACAGGTATGGAGTATCGCATTAAAGGCCGAGCGCTTTTCGTACTTGTTCAGGGGTGTAAACACGACCCGCCTGAATATCTTCTTTTGCTTCAGCTATATCTTTCAAATCTTCCTCGGATAGCATGCCATCGGGATTACATTTTTTATTGATCAACGCTGGCGTAAGTAGTATAATATTGACGTACGAGATTATCTAAGTTTGTATTTGGGCTCTCTTCCCTTACTAAACTATTCTCCAGAGAATATTATATGTCAAGATCACCGATTTGCTGCAGGATATGTTCTATAGGTGAAACTGCCTCGATCATTCGTAGCTCAGAATTACATGAGAGATTATATGATAATATCGCTCAAATTCCTTCTGCCAATGAATTAATCATTCATTAACGTAAACCAACATTTGGTGCGAATTATCATCAATTATAATATGTTGTTAATTCTATTACTCACGCATCGGGAATTTAATTTCCGACATGCTGATAGTAGTGAGGGTTTTAACAATGTTAAAGACCTGTTAAAACCTCAAATTGCCGGAAAAATTTTCCTTTTTGAAAATAAATCCCAAATGATGTGAAATTCATCTTGGGGTTCTTAACAATGTTAAGAACTCTGTTAAGAATTCGAGAGGAGGATTTCAGGTCTTGGTTTTTCAATTGCCCGATATTCGATGATATTTTATAGATATGCCTCATAACAATCTAAAAGATTGTTATGATCCCGACAGACGGTATATCCTCTGAGAACTAATACTCTCTGTCATGAGAAAACCTCCTTCTTCAGACCACTTTTTGAGATATCTCGATGTTTCCACCTGTGTTGATGGGATGTCACCGAGATTTAATAACTGTTGGCATTCTTTATTGGTTATCGATCCGTGATCCTGAACAAATCCCCGGACCATCTCCGCATACCGGGCTACATCTATTCTCTTGGATGATGAATATCCAACTTTTCCGATGAGATCGTTTGCAACGGTTTTTGCGAGATAGTAGGTTGCCGGTTTTGCATGTCCTTTTCGCTCGAGAACTCCTCGAGAGGGATGGCTCATGGTATCGAGAACAGCAATTGCGTCATCCCGGTTCAACTGGAGCAGATCTGCAGCATCAGCCGTACTGATGAAGCGGTGATCTTTCAGATAGGTCAGAACTATGAGCCCGTCGAGCCCGATATCTTTCCCTTCGCCATGCCACCGGGCAACGAGACTTGCCATGGCATGATCGAACGTTCCATCGTAAATATGAAGAGTAACCTGGGAACCATCAGCCTCATACCGGGGCATCTGTTTCCCGTACTTGAGCATCGGGATGAATATCTTCCGTCTCCCGGTCCCTGCTGATTCTACAAGCCGGAGTTTGAGAAAGGCATTTGCCAGAGTCCGATTCCGTGGAGTTGATTCATGACGGAGAATGTTCTGAAGGGTAATGCCTCCGATGAATCCTCCCGGACTGGTCACCACCAGTTCAGAAGCTGTATGACGAATGAGTACTTCTCCCGGATTGGTATAGTCCCGGTGGGTTACGGCGTTGAGCACCACTTCCCGGACGACATCGAGAGGAAAGGCCGGGATTCTGAGTTTAAAGAGACCGACTGATATCTCTTCTTCCGGGTTGATGGGACTTGTAAAGATGTTTTCAATCTTCTCGATCACTTGAAGAAGACCAACTCTCCAGAGATCGTTCCTGGCAACTTTGGCCTTTGATGGTTGATGAACATAATGCACCTGGCTCTGTGGACAGAGATCAGAGATGATATCCGGTTTCCCAAAGAGAAGTAGCCCTGCATTGGTTACGCAGTTTCCCCGGACGGCTTCGATGCCTCGAAGGAAGGCGTCATCAGGCATTTTGAGCAGTTCTGACTCTGGATTTTTACTCCTCAACATCGCTCGTGCCCTGGCAATCTCAAATGGGTCCAGGTCATCTGGGGTTATTCCGGGAACCGGTTGTCCACTCCTATTTATTTTTCAGATCACCTTTTGGATAATCCCCTGGTATAGTCGAGAACGTCGGACTAGAGAGCATCAACAATTATATGTTCCATTTGATCCGGAAGATGGAGGATTTCGTCGTTTATGGGGATGTTCATGGGTTGGGTCCACCTATATGTTGTTTGATAGGGGCATTAGGGTATTCTGGTTGAATATGGGGGTAGATATGTTCCTAAAGGAGAATAATTGCTCTTCTACCTATGAAAGAATAAGTTAGGGGAAAAGGAATTTGGGAATGGAAAGAAAATTTTGTATCTGCGATGGAAAAGGGGAGGAGATTAAAATTTCTTTTACTTTCTCACTTGTTTGAGTAATTCTATGTGATTGAAATATAGTTTTGGATTATTTTTGTTTTTTGTACTTTCAACAAGTTTAAATCCATATTTTTGGTAAAAAGGGACTCTTTCTTTATATGCATCAACAGTGATGAAACGGCATCCTGCATATCGTCTTGATATTAAAATCGCAATTGCCATAGATTGTTTCACCATAAAAGGTCCAACTCCACGTTCTCTCCAATCTTTGTGTGTTGCCAACCGGGCAATCTTTATGGCCGGATAATTATGTGGATCAAATCCGGGTTTTACATCTTCTTTGATGAGATGATCATCTTTGATAATGTCAGTTGCAAGGGAAAAGAATCCGACAAGAATGGAGTTATAATAAACGAGATGGGTCTTTGAAGTTCCTTCATAAAAAGCGTATAAGGCTGCGTTGTGTAAATAATCATCCAGGTCCGGGTCTGAACACTCAAACCCGGATAATTGATCCATAGAAGTTAATTCCCTGACTTCTAATTCTCGATCTAATATTTTTAACGGCTTATCTACTGGAGCCAGGTGTTCGCTAATTCCTCGGCCTCCCGAAGCAGTTTCAATCCCTCTTCGGTGCACGTAGGATTCTTCAGGTATTCTTCAAAATCGAGGTGATCTTGACCTGTTAGAATTAATCCCAATTCAATTGGTGCAGCCATATTATTTATCTCCTATTTTAGTACATGAACGATTCTCTCGATCATTTACTACATAGTAATTAGATATTGGTGTGCTTATAGCATTAATTTTCTGGATATGGGATTTGGTCCGGTCAAATATTCCCCTTCGCCAGATGTCGAGATTTTATCCTTTTGCTCCCCTGAATGGCCTTCGAATGCCCAAGAGTTTTATCAGAAACCCAGAATACAACGATCTCTTCATCTGCGATAGAGAAACAAACAACATATTCGATGGATACTTTCAGATCACCTCTGGATCATCCCCGGGTATAGGCGAGAACATTGGACTCGAGATCCTTGGCTATAGAATGATCCAGGTGATCCAGAAGACGGAGGATGTCATCGTTTGTGGGGATGGTCATGGATTTGGTCTACCTATATGGTGTTTGAGGTATTCGAAAATTGATTGGTGATGAAAGGTGTCAATACTCTTGAAACAGTGGAGAGTATCATGATATTTTTGACGATGTGTCAGCATTTATGCAGGTAACTCGATCTCTCCTGCTGCAAGTGGTCTGACACAGATCTTCCCTGCATGAACCTCCTGCATTACCTTATCGATCTTCTCAGAGGTTTCATAGGAAAACCATGCTTCTCCACATCGCTCGCAAACCCATGCCGGAACATCCTTGATCACAATCACTTGATCATGAACCCGTGCCATGAACTCGGTCTTTCCCTCTTTCATTTCGCCCTTGCAGAACTGGCATACTCCTGGTTTCATATTTTTTCACCTCCTAAATCGATCATTGGTCCAGCTTTCATCCGGATGATACACCGTGATTATTTTGATGTGATCTGCACAGCACCCAACAACCACATGATGAGCGATTCCTCGCAGATACCCGAGCAT
>Ga0074198_1002244_pt1 | contig 10556 bp, 8 predicted proteins | sample EPASupsiteSAE323_FD_64527 | JGI IMG/M metagenome (GOLD analysis project Ga0074198, IMG submission 64527) | Bioremediated contaminated groundwater from EPA Superfund site, New Mexico - Sample SAE3-23 | ecosystem: Environmental > Aquatic > Deep subsurface > Groundwater > Contaminated ...
ACTGTTACGGTTGCCCCTGCACCTGTGAGGGTTGTTAAGTCCATCATCACATATTTGCGGTTTGTTATGTCTATTTCCCACACTTCGCTGGTAATGCTGGTTGTTTTCACATTAGTGGTGATACTTCCATCTGTGCCCAGTTTAGCACCGAGTAAGGGGTAGTAGTTTGTTCCTTCCACGCTCCCTAGGAAGTCTATTTCTTGTGTTGCTGCTGATGCGGTTGTTATTTCAATCAATAGTTTAGTGTATTCTCCGTTACATTCAAATATTGTTCCATCTGCGGCTGCTGCGGCTGCGTTGTGGAATACGTGTGTTTGTATCTGTGGGAATAATACTTCATTGTTGCTGCTGTCCCTTATCACGGTGTTCACGGGGTCGGAGGCTCCACCAGACGGGGCCGCAGTGCCGTCCTCATTTGTTTGTTTAACAGCTATGCTTACAATTTCATCATCAGCACATGGATTACAAATGAACCCTGATGCTACAAGGACTCCTGAAGTTCCAGGTACGTTTACTAATAGAGTTGGCATGTTTTTTATTCCTCCAGAGAATTTTTTTTTAACAGAATTTTACATTAAATGGTAATAAAATCTTAAATAATGGAAGATGGAATAATAAATATTAAAATGGAAAGGGGGATTATGGGGAGTGAATGATAAAATCAGGAAATGGACATGGCCACTGGCTATAATTATAATCAGTTGTATAAGTCTGTATATTGGTTTCTACATCTCCACAGCCACAGCATTCCCCCAGAACCCATCCACACATGAATATTTCAACCAAATCGCAGATATGCCATATAAATACACTAGTGGCCCTCACCCGGAAACATTCTGGGAACAGGGTGGGGACTGTGATGACCGGACCCGTACTTTCTATAATTTCCTGAAAAGTAAAGGTGCCATGGATGTTCAGATCTGTTGGATGGCCCGGTTGGATGAAAATGGGAAAATGATTGAATCTTATGATGGGGGTATGGGTCATGAGTTCCTAGTCTGGAATGGCCGTGCATATAATCCATCCATCAATGAAAGTAGAAGGTTTTATGATGCTGATCTGGATGAATATTTAGCATTCATGAAGAATTTAGTGGGGTTCAACACTTTCTATTATGAGAACAGTACAGAGGGGATTGCATTCTAAAATGGGGGAAAATAAATGGGTTTAATTAAAATATCAACAATACTAACGATTATAATGGTCAGTGTTAGTTTATACTCTGGTTTTTACATCTCCACAGCCACAGCCTTCCCGCAGAACCCCTCTACCTATGCCTATTTTGAGAAAATCTGCAACCAACCACATGAGTACCATAAATCATCTGTAACTAGTGAATATTTCTGGACTTATGGTGGTGACTGTGATGATCGTGCAAAAGAGTTCAAATTATACTTAGAAAGCAAAGGGGCAACCAATATCCAAATAGTCCATGGACGGAATGTTCAAAATGGAAAACTTAGCCCAACCCGGTGGGGATCCTATGGGCATACATTCATTATATGGAATGAGAAAGTTTACAACCCCTCATTGAATACAACAGTTCGCAGGTATAATTCTGATCCAAAAGAGTATAAAGAATTGCTTAAAACTGAATATTACGGGTTGAATACTCTTTATTATGAGAATGGAACTGTTGAACAGTTATGATTCTAAAGGTCTGACTAAGATTACCTCCTTCCCTTCCACTTCCACGGTTAAATCAAACACATCTTTCTGTTTTAATAATTCAATTACCAGTCCTGAGTCTTTAACTACTTCTTTCATCTTTTCAGAGTCATTGAATACTTTATCTGCATCGTCTTTTATCTCATCCATAAGTTCCATGATCCAACCCCACTATTTTAAACTGATTACTTCTTCCCAACAGACGGCACTCCATTCTATTGACACGCCCCCACTCCAGAGTGAACCATCCTTATTAACAGCCCATGCCACAAATGAAGAAGGGTTTTTAGTATCTACCATAGCATAATAACTCTTTAAATTAGTGTATGCAGTCACGTTCACACGGTAAACTTGGGGAGTGGCACCTAGATCAATTGTCACAGGATAAGCGTAATCAGTACCATTTCCAGTTACAACGGCAGTTCCTGCCCGTGATACTTGTATTGCTGGGACTTCACCCCCACTCCCTGCGTAGGCGTATTGGCTGGTTACTTTCCGGATGTCCGACAATTCCATTTTTATATAATCAACGGAGACAAATTCATCCTCGGCAACGTCTGGGTGACTTTTTACAATAAGTTTATACTGTAAATTTTCATGGAAATATGCGTTCCCTGCTCCCCTACCAAATTCATCAGCTATATCATTTTGAAAGAGTAGATCAACACTATATGAGTCCGTGTTACCTTCCACATCTTTCCAATGATATTCTAATACAGCTCCATTGGTTGCCACGGTGTCTGAGAAGTAACGTACACTTAAATTATGTAAACCTACCCATGCGTTTTTCGTACTCCAACCAGTGTTTAATAATTCCTTATTTGGTCCGTATGCCTTCGCATATTTTTTCCCACGGGCATCTGAATGGAGCATAGGTTCGGCATCTTTACCTAGATAGTACGTTGCATCTATGATGTTGAAGATGTTTCTTGCTATTCCCTCGGTTTCCATGATTTTTACACCTCAAAGGCATATTCCGTACTGTTAAACCTTACATTGCACGTGTTATCTGCTTCTATTACTGTTTTCAACCGCATGGCTTGGCAGTGGCTCACACCATTGGGGCCTAAAACTATTTCATCTTGATTTGACACGATTAATTCTGGTGTGGTATATTCTGTTCCTCTGGCTTCTGTGATTTTTAAGTAGATTGGGCTAACATCAACCCATCCCATGGGGAGGGTGAAAATTAGTTCAGTGTCATTTTCGCCGGGAGTTCCATCTGGATTGATTGACAAATCCGGATTATCACATTCGAGAGTGATAGAATCATAGTAAAGGTACCTTTTGGGGAGGTTCACTTGTACCTTGCCACTTGTAATTGTACCCACTGTTAATTTGCTTAGGTTTGACATTGTTTGACTGTTTTTGAGGTTGAATAGTACATCCTCAGTGGTCTCTGTTGATGGGATTGTGTCAACAATGGTTTCCAATATGACTTCAATGGCCCCATCATGTAATATTCCTTCAAGTGTGAATGTGGTTTTAAATCCATCCATGGGTGTTGCTGGTGCGTCACGGGTCCAGTTCATCTTCACACTATCCCATCCGAAGTTCATCCCCACGGAGGGGTTGAATGTCTTTGAGAACTCTGCGATAACCTTCCCATCTACTTGGGGGTTGTAACGCACACCTTCAAGGTCATTGAAAACGATATTGTACCATGGTAAATCTTTTTGTACCATGGATTCCCCACTTAAGGGGATGTTGTAACTGGCCATTTAGTAACCCTCCCTTATGAATGCTCCCGGTGCTATGAAGTCCATATTGCTTAATGAGCGGTTATCATATTGCCTACGGTTTTCTATACCAATGAATTTCTTTAAATTTTTGTTTAACTTATCCATGAGTTGGTTATAGTAGCTTCCCGGCCGGTTCACACTTACACGGGTGAGGCATTTTGGTGAACTTTCACGGCTCAATGTGTAGGTGACTGTCTTTGTAGGGTAGTTTCCGGAGAGGTATTCATTATTCAACTTACTTATAATGTATTGGGATGGGTTTAAGAGGGGACATCCGAGTATTTCGAGGGTGAAACTGTTAATACAGTAACTGTTCTTTTCAACGTATTTCCGGGTTTCAATGTCACTATCAGTTTGGTTGTTAATGTCTGAGTAACTCTCATAGGCCTCCCATGCTCCGGGGCCATAAGCGAGTACACTTTCACTGTTTTCAGCATAACTCACCCCACTATATTCGTCTTCACCAATTTTGTATTTGAAGTGAGCCAATTTCGCATTTCGGAGGTCTTCTTGAGTGTCGTAGGTGATGTCTGTGACATTCGCATTGATCCCAGTCACAGCTTCTATATCTGAATAAGTGTTCATCTCTGGAGCCACGCATAAGACATCAAGGCCCCTACGCCTTGCATAATTCACATAACCCACATATTCGAGTTTGTTTAGGATTTCTGTTAGGACTTCATAAGGGTAATCGGTTTCCTGTGATAGTTCAAAGTTTTTGTTTATTGTTTCTGAGAATGCCCCTGCTTCCATTAGTATTATATGGCTGTTTTGTCGGTTGTTTACTTCATCCACTGTTATGTCATTCGTTAATTGTATTTTAGTTATATAGTAGTCCCCACTGCTTGCATAGTTATCTAGTGCTTCTTTCAAATCAAATTTTGATACTTGTACGGTTCCGTTGAATACGGGGGTTTCAGCACCTATGACTCTTGGATCCCCTGATTTACCTGAGAAAAGTATATTGTATGTTACTGCATCAGCGGGGGTCTGGCCGGATTTGTACATTGTTATTTCAATGTTAAACTGGATACGGTTAACTTTAAGACAACTATTCCCAGATACAAGGTATTGGAGGTATAATATGTTATCGTCCGCGGCGTTTATGGGGCTGCTTGGACTGTCAAATATTTTAACATAACTGCTACTGTTCGCTGATTTTCCATAGGTGATCTTCATCCCTAGGGATGGGATTAATGTTTTTTCAAATCCTGAAACCGTGGCACTATTGAAGTCTGGAATGGTTTTGAAGTTCTTATAAAAAGTGTAAGGGTAACTAACCCCATAACTGTGTATTCCCCATTCTTGAGTGTCTGAAAGGTGCCTTATTGCTTCAAATGCACTTCCAAACTGGCCAGTGGGGAATGTGTATTCATTATCACTGGATGGTGTGACTCCGATTGCATAATTAAAGTAAGTTGGTCGGCGGTACAGGTCCATGAGTGTGTCTGCGAAGTGTAAAGTCAACTGATCCAATTCATTACTTATACTATGTCCTAGGACATAGCCCCCGAATCTTACACCGAAATTGTCTGGGCTGTCTCCAAGGATGATGTTCAACATGTCTGTACGGTCGAAGACCAACCGGCTGTTTATGTTCCGGTTGGGGTCAAACCAGGCCGTCCTCATTGGGAGGGTTATATCAGCAGTGTTAATGTCACCAATAGTGTTCTGGGTGAACTCGGTATCAAGCCAGTCAAGCCGGTAACGGCTTTTTGTTGATTCACTACTGTAATAATCAAGCTTGTAAAGTATTAAGTGGTCAGCCCATGAGTCCTTCCCATCGAAGTCTATACGGAACTCATGACTACCACTGGAGAGAGTCATATGTCCAAAATCAAGGTAACGGTAATGCTCTGTCTGGTGGTTGGTGTTAAACTTCCCTTTGACTGTTCCATCAATACTGAGTGATACGGTTTTATCTCCCTGCCATGGTTGTTTAAGGGTTCGTAGGAGTACCCAGTAGGTTCCGGCTTCATTTATGGTCCTGTTGGTGGTGATGTAGGCTGATGTTGTGCTCCTGTAACTCGATAATCCTATTAATGTGGCTCCATTTCTCTTCCAAGTGTAAATATCCCCTGTGCTTCTCTCCCAGTTCGGACATAGGAACCGGTACTTGTTAGCATGGTCCTTCACCCACATCTCCAGAAGAACATACGGGTCATCGGTGATAACCTGTTGCCCTTGGCTGAATAATGAGGGTTGGAATTCTGCTTCGATCAACTTAGATAACTCCTTCTAAGATTGTTTTCTGCCATGCTGGACGGAACCATTCACGGGCTAAGGATAAAAACCCATTATCTGCGGTTGATGGTTGCATCTGATCATACACTCCAATCCCGGTTAAGTCACTTGCGGGGATGCTGTCACTTTTTATCGTCGTGGGATGTGTTTTCGTGATGAACATTCCATATCTGTTTGTTAATGAAGGAGTAACTGAAATTGGAACAGAAGAACTGCTTGGGACTGGTGCTATCTGGAAGAAATCCCCTGCAACTATCACGTCTTGTTTTGCACTTGTTAAAATTTTCATTGAGACTTGTTCCGTTGCATGTCTTTCTATAACATAGTCATAATTATAACTTGCAAATGAGGGTGTTAAGGTGAAAACCGGGCTCAGAGCATAAACAAGTGTTGTTCCACTCCCGTCTCTCTCATTTACTTGAAATTGTACTGTTTCCCCACCAACACTTCCTTTTAGAAATCCCTTTGTAGATAAAATTAACCCCGCGCGCCAGGCTGATGGCAAAACACTCCTAATCGTCTGATCAACACCCTCATAAATGGCAGAATTATCCGTATCAAACTGAATCGCATAACCAGAACCCCCGTGGCCCGGTGTTACTCTTGACGTTGTACTCCCCACCGCTGACCACCCAGTAAGATCTGATTCAAGACCAAACTGATTAGTAGTAAGGAGATTATATGGACTAAAAGCAAGCGTATAAAACTGTGTAAGCATACTAACATCCGCATTGGCAGCCAAACCGTTCTGGAGCACACCATCATGATAATAACTCATTTTACTAGTGTAACCAAGCGGGGTGGTGGGGTGTTTCACCCAGATCCCATAACTCCCACTCTTTAACTCCCAGAGTGTCCTGTCTATTTGGAGTATGAAACGGTCTTTAGTCACTAGGAACGGTCTTATGAGTTGTATAGCGTTAGGGAGGGTGAAAGTATTTAATGTAACCCATGAACTACCATTATAGTATTGGAATGTAACGCTTTGAAGGCCCGGTACAAGCCGGATCAAACCATTAGTCACCGTCAATTTGGTGGGGTCTAATGAGAAGTTGTTATTTGTGATTAATCGTGAAACACTATCACTATAATTAGTGTTCAACCCACGGACGGTTCCTTTATAATAGTTTGCAGGTGTGACTTGGAATGTTGGGAAGGATGTTGGATTCTTTATACAAGGTATCGCTCCTTCTTCACCAGTCCTATAAAAATCAGGCGTACGGTCTGCCATGGCCCCAACTGGTAAGGTTACAATGTTCGGTTTAAGGGCATCAACGTACTGGTACATGTTAAGGTATGCGATCCGGGTTGTTGCTGATGTGCTGCTAGCATTCTCCTGAGAGAGGACAAGGTACCGGTCAAGGTCAAAGTTCACCCCCGTATTCGCAGGGCCAAAAACCGGATTTCCGTAGTCAGGAGTACCGCTACTGTAATCTTTATCCACATAAACAGTTAAATTACTCACCCCACTTCCCCCACTGAGTTCTAACTTGATTGCAGGGGTTTTCTCTCCACTTCCAAGGGCAATGTCAGAAGTAACATTACTATAATTCCCACGAACTCTTTTATCAACACTTAAGGTTGCACCAGTTGATTTAACTCCAATTACCACACGTATAATGTCCTTATATTCAAGTTCTGTTTTAGTAGCTGGCCTCCCATCGACAAAGTATAAGTTTATCTGGTGATGTGCAGCCCCACTGGCAGGTAAGGCATCCCATTCAAGTGTGAACTCTGCGGTGAACTCATCCGGAACTGTATCCCGTAATATGGTCCAAAGGTAACCCCATGTCCAGTTAGTCGCAGACGCACCAGAGAAGACTAGTTTACCCCCACTAGAGGCAATATTATTCCCCGCAGCCATGTTCTCCGCATACTTAGCTTCCCAAACATTAGTGGTGTCAAAACTGGTGAAGGGTTCGGTTAAAATAACTTCCTGGGTCAGATCTGAATATGTCTCTGACATTTCAATATCACTACCACCCTCCCCTCCAAAACTATGAGCCTGCGTGAGGATTGAATTAACATTAGGAGTGATCATTTCACCCTCAATTGTAACCTCACTAAGGTTTTGATTGAAAAAAGTATCCTCAACCTTACTTATAGCCATTAAACCTTTATGAACCTCGGTTGCTTCATTAGGGAAGGATGATTCAGTCCGGATTGGGGTTTCAACTGGCATGATTCCCCACCGGCTGTTCTTACATGAAACGACCTTAACCCCTGATTCAGATTTATTTAACGATTCAACTAGTCCTTTAAGCTGGTTAGCTTCCTCAGGAGTGCAACGGATGACAATAGTTCTACTTTCATTATCGTTTTGAGGGTTCCGGGTGATCTGGTTAGGTCTGGATAGTTCGATTGGTCCGATTCTACTTAGTGCGGTCATTTATTCAGCCTCCAAAACGTGTTCTATTCTTTTTCTGAGTCCTTTCATCCAAACCTTTATTCACCATTGCCTTTGTTTTGGTTTCAAAGTCTTCAAATCCATAAACTTCTCCATCATAGTGTATATGAACATGGGTTTCTCCATTACCAGTTGATGGTCCAGGACCCTGTGGTGGCGGGGAATACGTGCTGGCCAGTGCCCGCCGGGTGGGGTCATAGTCAACTCCACCGGCCCGGAGCCATACATGTGCATTTCCATCATCATAGGTTCCCCAAACCATTTCGGTGGGTTGGTTGAACAGTCCACTGGCTATATTCATCAAACCCAAGGTCATGTCGAAACAGTTCCCACCTTCATCTAAAGCTACGAATGGGTCCTTCCTATGGCCACCATAACCAACATATTCCAGGGCGGGGCCAATATCAGTCATGAACTGTGCGAAGTCCCTGGAACCAGGGCCACTAGGAGGGTTCCAATGGCCACGGATGAGCTTCGCGGCCATGTCGAAGGGTTGGCCTCCAATAACACTCCACGTATGTGGTATGCTAGTTCCGTTCCAAACACCATTAGCAAGACCCGCTCCAAGTCCGAACCTGGCTCCGGCTTCTGCTTGTAAAAATTCCGCGCCATCATAGCAATTGCATGTTCCACTATCCCAGACCTGTTGGTTTGACTTCTGACCACCCATATAGAATTCATATGATAATGGGGCGGCCATCCCATCGGCTATTGGGTTGAAACCGGCCAGGCCACTGAACCTGTTCGCCAGAGCTTGGGATATGTATCCCGACCCTACCCCTGACCGGGCGGACATAGTGCTAACTATAGTGTCATTTATAGGCCCCCTTGGACCTCTACTATTCAACAATGCACTAGCCCTTGAGCCAATGGTCGTGGCTGTATTTGCAGCTCGGGTTCCTCCACCCGGCCCCCATGGCCAACTGAAACCTGGAATTCTACTACTTATTATTCCCTTAATATCTTCAAGGGTGGGGAGTCGTGGTAGCCAGTCCAGCCATCCTACCTTATCAGTGACGAAGTTTTTAACATCATTTAATGAGGGTAAGCGTGGTAGCCAGTCCAGGTTGCCTATTTTATCCTGAACCCATTGGCCAACTGAACTGAGTGTTGGTATTTTCCATCCTAATTCTGGGATTTTGTCTTTCAGATAATTTCCGATACTAGTAATGGTTGGTAGTTTCCAGTTCAGGCCAGGAATTTTAGGCATGAAAACGCTTTTAATTTTCTCCAGTATCTGTTGGGGTGTGGGCCATTTAAGCCCTGCAAGTGGTGTTCCTCTCAGGACTCCTTTCTCTCCGAAGATGTCATCAGTCACTGATTTTTTACCAGTACCTCCACCTGCAGCTGAAGAAGTTCCGGGGAGTAATTTTTTAATCGTGTCATAAGAAGTACCCATCACACCTATACCTGGAACACCGGCCCGGAGGAAGTCTAGGAAACTCATCTGTTCCCCACCAATCATGGCCCCTGCAAAGGCTCCAGGTCCTGTTCCTAGTGGTCCCTGTAGTCCTATACTACTCAGGAGTTGGCTGTGATCTCCACCTAAAAGGTCATTGATTTGTTTTAAACCATAACCTCCAGCTACAGCTGCACCTCCAACTACCATTATACTTCCAAGCCCACCAGCTATGGTTGCAGCTGGTACTCCGAATAATCCTCCCTGTTGTGGAGTGGTCGTGGCCGTGGGGGTAGTAGAAGGTGCTGATGGTTGAGGTTTCCATTTACTCTCAATCCAATCTTTTAAATCATTAAATTTACCTATAACAGTGTCTTTAAAACTAGTCATAGGGCCACTAACACGGTCCTTTAAACCAGATAAACCTTCAACTACTTTATCCCCTACTGAGGAAATGCCATTACCCGCTGCATCTTTAAGTTTGCCTAAAACTGAGGTGATCTTATCAGTTGGGATCATATCCTTCAATTTACCAGCCACTTGAAGGGCACCGGAACCAACACCCTTTAAGATGCCAATGAATGGGCTGAAAACTGAGCCTAATATCTTAATAGCACCCCCAGCCATCCCTAATATGCCGGCGAAGAAGATAAGATTTCCAATAGTGTTCTGGGTTTTAGGATCCAATGCTATGAACCAGTCCATAAGTGGGCTGATTGCATCCATGAATTTATTGAAACCATCAGTCATCCCCCTTAGGAGGGTGTCTGCGATGATAAGGGCCTTGTTATAGTTGGCCATTGGGCCGGTGGTGAGTGTGGAGAGGTTTTCACCAGTCTCTGTCATGGAGCCCTTATTTTTGGCTATGGTTTCCATGGCTGCTATCCGTTGCTCCGGAGTCTTAGCAGCTTCTAATATTTTAGCTTCCTCGGGAGTTACATCCCCACGGAAAAGGGCAGCGGAGTATCCACTGGTCAGGTATTGGCCGTAGTTCCGGAGTAATTCCTGTCTCTGGATAGGGTCGGGGGGGAATGCGGCGGCATCCATAGCAGATCAAGATCTGTATGTCTGGGTCGGTTGGTGTGCCTGTGCAACG
>Ga0074198_1002245_pt1 | contig 10550 bp, 13 predicted proteins | sample EPASupsiteSAE323_FD_64527 | JGI IMG/M metagenome (GOLD analysis project Ga0074198, IMG submission 64527) | Bioremediated contaminated groundwater from EPA Superfund site, New Mexico - Sample SAE3-23 | ecosystem: Environmental > Aquatic > Deep subsurface > Groundwater > Contaminated ...
AATGCCATGGCCGCCGAAATTTCCATTATCTCCAATTTTACTTTTAATAACCTTTGGACTTTTTCCAAAGAAAAGATTACTGACAAAAATAAATTAATCTCCAAATTCCTTACTTTCAATTTATCATCAGTTATTAGTGGTATCGTTATTCCTTCTGTTGTTATTTCTATACTTACATCATTATTTGGAGACCATCTCTTTCTTTACCAAATTATCGCTATTTTTGGATTAACCATTCCATTAAATTGGATCATCTACAATAATGTTATTTGGAAAAACAAAAAGAAATAAATATAGTAAAATATGTCTATCTGTATATTATTAATTGTTAATTATTAATTTTTAATTATCTTATGAAGGGTATTATTCTTGCTGGTGGCCGTGCCACACGTCTTCGACCTCTTACTGCCATTACTTCAAAACAACTCCTCCCTGTCTACGATAAGCCAATGATTTTTTATCCTATTGAGACTCTTTTAAAAACTGGGATTAAAGACATTCTTATCATTATTGCCCCAGATTATTCAGGTCATTTTTTAAACTTATTAGGAGACGGTAAAGAATTTGGAGCCCGTTTTAGTTATGCTGTCCAAAAAGAACCAAAAGGTTTAGCCGATGCCTTTATCATCGGTGAAGATTTTATTGGTAATGATAGCGTTACTATGATTTTGGGTGACAATATTTTTGATCAAGATTTTTCAAATGAAATTAAAAACTTTAAATCTGGCGGTATGGTTTTTGCTAAACAAGTTTCCGATCCTGAGCGCTTTGGTGTAGTTGAGTTTGATAAAAACATGAAAGCTATTTCTATTGAAGAAAAACCAGCTCAACCAAAAAGTAATTATGCTGTTGTCGGTCTTTATACCTATGATAATCGGGTAATAGAAATTGCCAAAAATCTTCAACCATCTCCTCGAGGAGAAATAGAAGTCACAGACATAAATAGAACTTACCTTGAAAAAGGTGAACTTCAAGTAAATATTTTTGATACTTTATGGGAAGATGCTGGTACATTTGAAAGTCTTTTGCGTGTCAGCAATATCATGGCTGAAAAAACAAAAAAGACTCAAGTCTAGAGAGTTGTATGAATTTTTCTCAAAATTTCATTAAATCGCCTCGTCTCGTTTCAGAACTTGTTAATAGTAGTGATCTAAAATCCAGTGATACTATTGTAGAAATTGGCCCAGGTAGGGGAATCATTACTCAAAAATTACTAGACAGGAGACTAAATGTTATTGCTATTGAAAAAGATCGTAATTTGATCTTTGATCTTAGACAAAAATTTTCTTCATATCCTAATTTTAATTTGATTAACGACGATTTTCTTAATTGGAATTTACCCAAAACTCCTTTTAAAATTTTTTCCAATATTCCTTTTTCTATTACCACTCCAATTATTAATAAAATTCTTAAATCTGCCAATAAACCGATTGAAATGTATTTAATTCTACAGCTTGAGGCTGCTCAAAAATTTTGTTTATCAAACAATTTTAATAATCAAGATTCTATTTTAGTTGCTCCGTTTTATGATCTAGAGATTTTGGGAGATATTGATAAAAGCGCTTTTACCCCAAAACCTCAGGTAAATATTGTATTTACCAAATTTACTCTTCTTCCAAAAGAATTAATTAGTATGTTTCAATATTCTCAATTTCGTGATTTTGTTGTATTTGGTTTTAACCAATGGAAACCAAATATTTTTGAAATTTATAAAAAGATCTTTTCCTATGATCAATTCAAAAAAATTAATCATCAATTAAAAGTAAATTCTCTTAAACCGACAGAACTAAGTTTTGACCAATGGTTAGGTTTATTCTCTATTTATCAACAATACGTTTCAGATACCAAAAAAAGATTAGTAATCGGTTTTGAAAAAAAATATTTATCTAATCTAAAATCTTCTAATTAACTAAACTACCCTTTGATTTATTTTTCATTGAGAGGTATATTAAAGTCATATTGATAAAGCTTCAATATCACACTAAAGTGTGTGTTTACATCAAAGAAAGAAAGGGGGTTATTACTCTTGCAAGGAATGTTCAGTCCTTTGTGTACGACAGACTGTAACATGCCCATAAAACCGGGAGTAAATGCAGTCATTTCGTATGCAGCGACGGGTTCACTCGATTTTTACATTCCACCCTAGCGACTCAACTAATATGTCTCGTTGGACGTGAACTCGCACAACTATCGTAGGTGTGTACCCTATGAAACAAAGACTTACAATTGAATATCCCCTTCTACAAGCTCTCTCCCAGAGATGAGCTATGCCACACACAATCGTGATGTGGTTTACCAAACAGAAGGTTGGGGTCTGATAAGTTTTGTGTTACAGCCAGTAACATTGAAATTAGTTTTTCCAATATCAAACCCCAACCCTTCCCTTTTTTAAATTTTCCAAATTAAAGTCTTTTTAATAAATCAAAATTATTAGTAATCAACGCTTCTTTTTTAGCCCTAGTCCAACCTTTTAATTGTTTTTCTCTTCTCATAGCTTCAATTCTTTTTTCAAATAATTCTTTGTATACCAATTTGAAACCAATATGTTCTTTCGTAAATTTTGATCCTTTTGACAAATGTTCAATATGCTCCTTAATCCTTTTTTCAAGATTATTAGTCTGACCTATATAAAGATTATTGTCTAAGCTTCGTAAAATATAGAGATAATACATTTTTTCTTCGACTCACCCTTTAATACAATTGATCGGGTTCGCTCAGAACATTCGACTTAAAATATATTTCAAATCAAATAATAAAAGATTATACCCAAAAATGGTTATAACCATGAGCGAACGAAGAGAGTCGAATGGTTGCTCCGCATGGATTCGAACCACGATTGATCGGTTCAGAGCCGACCGTCCTACCATTAGACGACAGAGCATTAATGCCGTTTATTATACTATTTTAGTCAAAATAATGTTATAAATAGGCATGAAACCAATTGAAGAACTCATGACCGAACTAAATCTTACCGAACAACAGGCTGAAGGTGTCAAAGAATATATCAACGAGCTTTTGGTAAATCTACTTGAAAGTATTAAACAAGACCACATCAAAAACTTCGACGAGACTATAAACAATCTTAAATCTAACTAAGACCATATCTTGGTTTTTCGTCTCCAATAGTTGTTGTTTCCCCATGTCCAGATAAAACCACTGTGTCTTTTGGTAATTTCATCAATTTTTTAATACTTTCAAAATTTTTTTTAGTTGATCCATATTTAAAATCAGTTCTACCTCTATCGTTTTTAAACAAAGTATCTCCACTAAACAATAGATTATTTTCTTTTGAATAAAAACAAACCGACCCCGGTGTATGTCCTGGAGTTTTTATTACTTCAAGATATTCTTCTCCAAATTCAATCTTTTTAATTAGTTTTAAATCATTATCTATTTTTATAATATTTGGCGGTAAGTCTTTAATTTTTAAAAAATATTTTGCAGTTTCGTCTTGTCTTTTCATTAAAAATTCATCATCACTATGTAAATAAATTGGTACATTATAAATTAATTTAATATCCAACACTGCCATACTATGGTCGAAATGACCATGTGTCATCAATACTCCAATTATTTTTATTTGTTTGTTTTGTATCTCTTCAGAAATCCCTTGGCCATCATCTCCTGGGTCGATTACCACGCCTAATTTTGTTTTATCATCCCAAACAATATAACAATTGGTTTGCAAATCACCGACAATTATCGTTTCCCATTTGATCATAGGTTATAATAACTTATATTTATGTCAGAAAACAAACCTGTCTCAAAACGCCTATTTATTGGCAGTCTTCCTTATCGGTTTACCGAAGGGGAACTTCTCAGCCTTTTTATTCCTTATGGAAAAATAATTTCTATTAGAATCATGCATAATCGTTGGGGTAAAAGTCGAGGTCTCGGTTATATTGAATTTGAAAATTTAGATGATGCAATCAATGCCAAAAAAGAATTACATAATCATCAATTAGAAGATCGGTCTATCATAGTTGATTATGCTCAACCTGATCCATTTTTAACTCCAGAAGGTCAAGCCCGTCATCAAGAAGCACTTCAAAAACATCCCAATCGACGTCCAATTTCAAACTATTTACCTCATCCAGATATGGATACTGATGAATATCAAAATCGTCGTTCTGAAGTTCGATCAAATTCAATTCCTTCTTTTTCTCGTCGTCAAGAATCTAGACCAGTTTTTAATTCTCAAGAAAATCACCACCTAAAAAAATATAAAGGCGGTAAACCAGTTTTTAATTCTTTAGGTAAATCTCTAAACCGAAATACTACTGGAGAATATACCCCAAAATTTTTCCCAGAACTTTTAGATAAACCAAAAAAGAAATATATTCCTGCAAAAGGCCAAAAACCAGAATACAAATCCAGTTCACCACTTCACGTTCGATCTAGTGTTTTTAAGCAACGTGTTTTTGGCGCTCGTTCTGGGGCAAAATTCGCCACCAAATCAAGGAAAAAATAGGTATGCCTTTTGAAAAAAATATAAAACTACTTCGTTTAATAAGTTTTTTTAATGATTTCACTTTATATTCTGCTTTAGCAATAATTTATTTTTCTAAAGTTTCTGGTTCCTATGCTTTGGGTTTAAGTATTTTTTCTTTTATTATGATTTCGGCAGCTGTTTTTGAACTACCCACAGGGTATTTTTCTGACAGATATGGTAGGGTTAAAACTTTAATCTTTGGTTCTATCGCTTTTCTAATTGGAGGTATTTTTTATGCTATCGCCACAAATTATTGGTTTTTAGTAATAGGTGCAATTATTCAAGGATTAGGACGTTCTTGTTATAGTGGAAACAATGATGCTTTACTTTATGATAATTTAGCTCAAATAAATAAAGTGGAAAATTTTGCAGAAGAAAATGGAAAAATATCTTCAATGTCACAACTTGCATTAGCTATTGCCGGAGTATTAGGGGGAATAATTGCTTATTTTTCATTGCCATTATTAATGTGGTTATCGACAGTATCATTGTTTATATGTGTTATTTTAAGTTTTTATTTAATTGAAGTAGTCGATATTAGCCCTATAAATCAAAATATATTTATTCATATAAAACAAGCATTAAAGAACTTTATCTCAAATTTTAAGTTACGACAAATTAGTCTAACTAATATCATTAGTTTTGGATTTGGTGAAGCAGCATGGGAGTTTGAATCTGTATTCATCAGTAGTTTATGGCCAGTTTGGGCTATTGGTATTTCAAAAGTTTTGTCTCACATTGGAGCTACTTTTAGTTTTCATTTTAGTGGTCGTATTATTAAAAAATTTACTGCTATTAAAATCATAATTTTTGATAATTTTATTTCCAAAATAGTTAATTTAATTGCCTTATTTACAGCTAATATATTTTCACCAATTTTAATGTCGTCAACTTCTTTACTTTATGGAGTTAATGAAACCGCCTCAAAAAATTTATTACAAAATGAATTTAGTGATCAGCAACGAGCTACTATGGGATCTCTAAATTCACTTTTTGGTAGTATTCTATTTGCCATCTTTGCCGTCATATTAGGATTATTAGCTGATAAATTTGGACCAAGAAATGCCTTGTTTATTAAAGAAATAATTGCTTTTTTAGTATTTATTCCATTATATAGATTTAAAAAAGCTATTTCAAAAAATGACAACAAATAATCATACAAAAGTTTCCCTTTTTAAGGGAAAAACCGATTTATTAGGAAAGGGTTTAGATCCTATTATTGCTCTTTCACCTATGGATGGGATTACTGATGAAGCTTTTCGTTTGGTTCAAACTCAAATCGCTAAGCCTGATCTTTTATTTACTGAATTTGTCAGTGCTGAGGGTATTAGTCGAGGTGGAATAAAACTTTATGATACATTATTATTTTCACCACAAGAAAGACCGATAATAGGGCAATTATTTGGTAAAGATCCAGACAGTTTTTATAAATCAGCCATTATTTTATGTGAACTTGGCTTTGATGGTATTGATATTAATATGGGTTGTCCAGCCAAAACCGTTACTCAACATGGGAGTGGTGCTGCTCTCATCGGCAAACCAGAGTTAGCTGTAGAGATTATTCAAAAAACCAAACAGGGGATTGAAGATTGGTTTTCTGGAAAAATCAAAATTACTGATATTGGTCTTAATCAAAAAACTTTAGAAGTAATAAATAAAAATAAAAAATATTCTGATATTAAAGTAGAGACGTTGCGCGCAACGTCTCTATCACACACACCAAAACCAACTATTTCTGTAAAAACTAGACTAGGTATCACTCATTCAATTATTGAAGAGTGGGCAAAAATTTTATTAGATCAAGATTTAGATTTTTTAACTATTCATGGTCGTACTCTTAAACAAGCCTATGCTGGTCAAGCTGATTGGTCCGAAATTCAAAAAGTAGTTAATCTAGCCAAAAATACTAAAACTAAAATCTTTGGTAATGGTGATGTTCAAAACAAATCCCAAGGAATTGAATATTGTCAAAAATATGGTGTTGATGGTGTCCTAATCGGTCGTGCCGCTGCTGGTAATCCTTGGTGTTTTTCGGATCATATTGCCAATACTAAGGAAAAATTTTCAGCCATGCTATTACATGCCCAAATTTTTAATCAAGTTTTTCCTGCTCGAGCTTTCGATAGTTTACGTAAACACTTTTTGCTTTACACCACTGACTTTTCTAATGCAAAGTCACTCAGAATGAAGCTTGTTAGATTAAACTCAGTCAACTCCCTTTTGTCTCTTGAAGATGAATTCCAAGATTGATAAAGTTAAAAATATGCCAGACGAAAATAAAGTAGCAACTTTGCTCAACATTGAATCCCTTATTAATAGTGCCAACTCAAAACTCAATGATCTTGGTTATGAGGTTAAAGAGTATAAATCTATGTTGGAAGAAATTTTAGAAAGTAATACTGAATTCCAAGAAGCCGAAAAAGAAGCTAAAAAAACAGCTAAACTTAGAGCTGCTGCTCGTCAAAAAGCTCTAAATATACCTGCTGCCAAAACCAATATTGATAAACTCAAAGAAACTCAAACTCAACTAAAGGAAATTAAAATTGCCCTATCTGATTATCTTTCTCAATACGTTTCACTTTCTGGTACTAATCAAATTGAAGGTCCAGATGGTGTTGTCCGACAAATAATTTATACCGCTAAACTAGTTAAATCAAAATAATAGTTTATAATCCTTCTATGGCACAAAATATTAATCAATCAGATTTTCAAAAAGAAGTTTTAGACTTCAAAGGTAAAGTTTTGGTCGATTTTTGGGCACCTTGGTGTGGTCCTTGTCAAATGTTAGGACCTGTTATTGAAGAGATTTCTACTGAATTAAAAGATCTTAAAGTTGTCAAAGTTAATGTTGACGAAGCTCAAGAAATTTCCACTAAATACAATATCACTGGTATTCCTACTGTAATTTTATTTAAAGATGGTCAAGTTGTTGAAACCATTGTTGGCTTTCGACAAAAGCAAGATTATCTTAATGCTGTAAATAAGGCATAATTAGATGGATTTAAATCAGCTACAAGCTTTCATTAAACAACAAGATCTTCCCGATTTCCGTTTCCGTCAAATAGTCAAAAATTATTATTCAGGTCGTTATCAAAATTTTGATCAGATGACCGATCTTTCTCTTGATTTACGGGCTAAATTATCCGCTCAAATTTCTTTATTATCTGTTGATGAAGTCAAAAATGTTGGTGACCAATCTACTCAAAAATCACTCTTAAAATTGTCCGATGGTAATTTAATCGAATCAGTTTTGATGGATTATGAAGATTGGATAACTGCTTGTGTTTCTAGTCAAGTTGGCTGTCCTCTTGGTTGTAAATTTTGTGCCACGGGCAAAATGGGTTTAATAAGAAACTTAACTGTTCAAGAAATTGTTGATCAAATTATCTATTGGAATCAAAAAATACATCCTGTCTTTATTGGTCGTGTTGTTTTTATGGGTATGGGGGAGCCATTTTTAAATTGGGATAATTTAATTGAAGCTCTAAAAATTATCAATTCACCAGATGGTTTAAATATTGGTGCTCGCAAAATTAGTATTTCTACTGCAGGCGTTGCTGATAAAATTATTGATTTTGCCGCTCTGGATACCCAAATTAACCTCGCTATTTCTCTTCATTCTGCTGATCAAAAGTTTAGGGAGACTATTATGCCCATTGCTCGTAAATTCGATCTAATCGAGTTAAAAAAGGCTTGTCTTTATTATGTTAATAAGACTAATCGTCAACTATTTTTTGAATATGCCTTGATGGAACAAAATACCACTCAAAAAGATGCCAAATTATTAGCTGACTTTATTCATTCTCATCATCTTTTCTTTTTAAATTTAATTCCTTTAAATCCTGTTTCTGGAGGTATGGACTCAGCTATCAAAGATCAACAACAAATGTTTATCAACTATTTGGAAGATTATCGAATAGATTTTTCTCTTCGCCGATCTTTTGGCCAAAATTTCTCTGCTGCCTGTGGTCAACTCGCCACCGAATCAAAATAAATATTTATTGGACAAATTCGCTTTATTTCTGATATACTGACCCACTGATTAACTGATAAACTAAATTATGCTAATTGATGAAGTTCAAATAACAATTAAAGCTGGAGATGGCGGTAATGGTATTGTCCATTTCTATTCCGATGCCTTCCGTCCTAAAGGTGGACCTGACGGTGGTAATGGTGGTCATGGTGGCTCGGTCTATTTTCAAGCAGTTTCTGATTTTAGTAAATTAAATCAATTTCGTCATGCCAAAGTATATGCGGCTCAAAATGGTCAACCAGGTGGAAGAAACAATCGCACTGGTAAAAATGGTGATGATTTAATTATTCAAGTTCCGGTTGGTACTGTAGTCAGTTATGACAATGGTACTTCAGTTGAATTAACTGAAGTTGATCAAAAAATTCTTATTGCTCGAGGTGGAAAAGGTGGCCGAGGAAATTGGATGTTTCGTTCTGCTACCAACCAGACCCCTCAAGAAAGAGAATTAGGTTTCAAATGTACCCCAAAAAAACTTTTTCTTAAATTAAAATTAATCGCCCAAGTTGGTCTAATCGGTTTACCTAATACTGGCAAAACCAGTTTATTAAATGAATTAACTCCAGCCAACGCCAAAGTTGCCAATTATGCTTTTACTACATTAGAACCAAATTTAGGTGTTACCAAAGGTGGTCTTATTATTGCCGATATTCCAGGACTTATTGAGGGCGCAGCCGATGGTAAGGGTTTAGGTGTTAAGTTTCTAAAACATGTCGAACGTACTAGTCTTTTGATTCATTGTGTCTCAGCTGAAAGCCAAGATCCTCTAAAAGATTATAAAACCGTCCGTCAAGAACTTTCCAACTATAGTTCAGTTTTAGAAAAAAAGCCCGAAATAACTGTTTTAACCAAAACTGATACTAGGAATCCATTAGAAATCAAAAAACTTCAAACAAAAATCAGAGCCGATGTTTCAACTTCAATCATCGACTCTGATAGTATCAAAAAACTTAACGATTTAATTTCAAAGAAATTAAAATAAAGCTTTTTTAACTTTGATCCAATCTTTCTTTAGGTAAGAAATCATTTTTCTAGCACCATCTTTGGTTTCTTTAAAATCATCTTTGAATTCTTTAACGACATCTTCAACTACAATTCCATATTTTTCTTTATCGATTTCTTTTCCGGCAGTTTTAACCTCAGCTACTTTTGTCATTACCGCTGATTTAACTTCTTTATATTTATTCATTGTGGCGTCACTTACTTGTCCAAAGACGTCTTCAACTTTTTCTTTAGTATCTTTTATAGTACCTTGAACTTCTTTGCCCAATTTTGTCATTAAATTTTTAATATCTTCTCTGGTTTCTTTACCAGATTTTGGAGCTAGTAATAAACCTCCAACTGCACCAGCAACTGCCCCAAACATTGTTGCTAAAAAGAATTTTCCTGTTTTTGCCATATTTTAAATTTAAAATGCTAACATATTCAGTCTAAAGTAAATCAGAATCACTGTCAATTAAATATGCCCCATTTTGTGATTCTCTTAGATCAAATCCAAAAGCTCGTCTACTAACAGCAATTATTGGTGGTGCTTGAATTCTTTTGAAATAACTCAATTTATATAATTTCCATTTTTCTTCTAAATCTTTTTTAAATTCAAATCTAGTTTTAAAATTTTTTTTAATTAACCCTTTATCTAATTTCATTTCTTCTTCTATCTTTTTATTGTCATACCATTCCAAAATTTCTTTTGGGTCCTTTCTAAATTCCACAAAAGCTCTGATTAATTTGTCGTGATATGGATAAATTATTGGATCACCCAAACCTTTAGTAATATCTTGTTTATCACTTAATTCAGCTGATGGTACTATTTCAAAAATTTCTTTTGGAATAATTTCTTGTTCATTAATTTCATTAATATATTTTGCTAATCTATAAATTTCCCATTTATATAAATCACCAATTGGACATAAGGCTCCATTTAAATCACCATAAAGAGTCGTATAACCCAAAGCCATTTCTGTTTTATTAGAATTATTAATTATCACTCCACCTACACAAGCAGCCACTCCAGCCAAAATCCTACTA
>Ga0074198_1002247_pt1 | contig 10533 bp, 11 predicted proteins | sample EPASupsiteSAE323_FD_64527 | JGI IMG/M metagenome (GOLD analysis project Ga0074198, IMG submission 64527) | Bioremediated contaminated groundwater from EPA Superfund site, New Mexico - Sample SAE3-23 | ecosystem: Environmental > Aquatic > Deep subsurface > Groundwater > Contaminated ...
GTCCAATCAAAATATTCGCGGTTTCTCTTGCCCATTTATCTGCATCTAATATATTTTGAAGACTAGGACTTGAGATATTTTTATGCTTCCTCATAACTTCATCAATTATTCCAGCAATATCAAGAAAACCTATTTCTTCTTGTAAAAATTTTTCTACTGCTATTTCATTAGCTGCATTCATAACCGCTGGCATCGTTCCCTTAGCTTCCAAAGCATACAAAGCCATCTTTAAACATCTAAACGTATCCATATCAGGTTTTTTGAATGTTAGTTCCCCGCAATCTATAAAATTCAATTTTGGAAAATTATTTAGTCTTCTTTGAGGATATGTAAGAGCAAATTGTATTGGTACTCTCATATCGGGCATCCCCATCTGTGCAATTATTGAACCATCAACCATTTCAACCATAGAATGTATTATACTCTGAGGATGTATAACTACTTCAATTTTATCAATATCTACATTAAACAACCAAAAAGCCTCAATTACTTCTAACCCTTTGTTCATCATTGTTGCTGAATCAATTGTTATCTTTTTACCCATATTCCAATTAGGGTGTTTTAAAGCATCATTAACAGTTACATTCTTCAAATCATCAATTGACCTTCCTCTAAATGGTCCACCAGATGCAGTAAGAATGATTTTGGATAAATCGTCTTTACTACTGATTCCCATAAGGCATTGGAATATTGCCGAATGCTCACTATCAATAGGTACAATTTTTACTTTTTTTTCTTGTGCAAGCTTTGTTACTAGTTCTCCAGCAGCTACAAGTGTTTCTTTATTTGCCAAAGCAATATTTTTTCCAGCCTTAATTGCTTCTATAGTAGGTATTAAACCAATTGTTCCAACAACAGATGTAATTACAGTATCTATTTGGTCCATTACAGCAATTTCTATTAATCCATCAATCCCAGTTAATACTTTAGTATTGGTATCTCTTATTGATTTTTTTAGCTCAGATGCTTTATTATTGTCAAATACACACACCTTTTCAGGCTTAAATTCTCGGATTTGTTCTTCCAGCAGTTCAATATTTGTATTGGTTGATAATCCCTTAACGCTAATGCAGTCTAACGTTTTTACCACTTCTAAGCTTTGTTTTCCTATTGAACCAGTTGATCCAAGTATTACAATAGATTTTTTCAACGTTTTCCTATCTCCTTTAACTTCATTTTGGTGACAGTTACATAAAAATCTTGAAAAAGAAGAATACAATAGGAGCTACAAAAAGTATACTGTCGAATCTGTCTATAACCCCTCCATGCCCAGGCATTATGTCACCATAATCTTTTATTTTTGTAGTCCGTTTAATAGCCGAAGCTGTCAAATCTCCAAGCTGCGCAAATATTGATGTAAACATTCCCAGTACAATGAAATGAAGTATCCCCATATCTACTTTCAAGTAACTTTTTATTGATAATCCATATATTACTGTTACTATTATACAGCCAATCAATCCACCAACAGAACCTTCAACTGTTTTATTTGGACTAATTTCTGGAATCAGCTTGTTTCTACCAAGTAATCTTCCAGAAAAATATGCAGATACATCAGTTACCCATCCACCAATAAATACAAACCAAACAATAAATCTCCCATCAATCATATGACGGGTAAATCCTAAAAATGAGAATAGAAAAGTTACATATAATATAGATAAAATTGTTACAGAAGCATCAACAAAGTTAATCTTGTTATTTGATAGAACAATTTTAGTAAACATCAAATATATTACCATCAATGAAAATCCTAATACAAGTAAAAATGCAACTTTATTACTACAAAACTCCAATGACAATGCTACTCGTAATAATAATACAAATAGAACTGAACCATAACCAAGCCATTCAATAGGTTTTAATTCTCTTGATTTAAATGCAGAATTCAATTCAGACATTGCAATTAATGCAATAATTGCAAGTGCCACATCAAACCAAATTTCTGGAGCAATCATTACAATAACTAATAGAATAATTCCAAATGCTGAACTGATTATTCTGGTTAACAGCATTTATCTTCCTCCGTATCTTCTCTCTCTATTTTGAAAATCAGTAATTGCATTAACTAAATGTATTTCATTAAAATCCGGCCATAGAACATCATCAAACCATAGCTCTGAATATGCAGATTGCCAAATAAGGAAATTGCTCAACCTATATTCACCACTGGTCCTAATAATCAAGTCCGGGTCTGGAATATCTTTTGTAAATGTATATTTTGAGATGAGTTTTTCATCAATATCATCTACTTGTATTCTGTTTTCTTTTATATCATTAGCAATCTTTTTAATTGCTTGTGTAATTTCAAATTTTCCGCCATAATTTAGTGCAACATTAAAACATAAGCCATTATTATCTTTAGTATGTTTTTCAACTTGCTTAATCTTTTCCTGAATTTCATGAGACAAAACTGAAGGTTCACCTATATGTCTAATGCGAATATTCTTATCTCCGAATTCTTTATTAAATCTATCTAAAAATTCATTTAATAGCTTCATTAAATTATCTATCTCTTCTTTTGGTCTACTCCAGTTTTCAGTAGAAAAAGCATAAACAGTAAGATGCTTTATTCCTAATTCATTAGCAAATAATACAGTCCTTTTTATTGCTTCAGCACCTTCTCTATGACCAATATTCCTAGGCAGATTTCTTTTTTTCGCCCATCTTCCATTTCCGTCCATAATTATTGCAATATGTATTGGAAGCTTATCAAGGTCAATTTTGCTTTTTAGTTTGTTTATATCGTTTCTACTTATATTACGAAAAAAATGCATTTTTTCCCCTATCAATTAATATAAGAAATATATCCCTCTTTGAACAGAGGGACATATTCAAATTTATCACATTTTTATTTGCAAACCAGCAATTCAATTATTCCTGAATCACTACTTTTTAACCTTATTACCCTCATATCTTCGTTTGCAATATTTTCTTCCTTAGGTGGCGATGTTACAATTACTTGAACATCTTTAATATTTTTTGAATCTAAAAGCTCTAGTGCTTTAGAAAGCTTCATACCTACAAGGTCAGGAATCAACAAATCTACACCTCCATTATTTCCTTTTCCTTGCCAATAACTACCTTATCTATTTCTTCTATATTTTTATCTGTCAATTTTTGAATATCATTTTCGATTTCCTTTAAATCATCCTCAGTAATCTCAGAACTCTTTTTCTGCATTTTGAATTCTTCAATTGAATCCCTTCTAATTGAACGTATTACTACTTTTGCCTCTTCCCCTTTTTTCTTTAAACCTTTTACTAAATCTTTTCTTCTTTCTTCAGACAATTCAGGAAATACAAGGCGGATGACCTTTCCGTCATTATTCGGATTTATTCCTATATCAGATTTTTGAATCTCTTTTTCAATATCTTTAAGAGTTTTTGCTTCCCATGGTTGAATCAATAACACTCTTGCTTCTGGAACTGAAACGTTTCCGAGCTGAGTTATTTTCGTCGGTACCCCATAGTAATCAATCATTATTTTATCAAGAATTGCAGGATTTGCCCTTCCAGCTCTGACTGCCGCAAGCTCTTCCTTCAAAACACTTAATGTCTTTTTCATTTTTTCTTCGATTGGGCTATAAATTGTTTTATCCATATTTTTTCCTCCTTTTGATTTTCTTCGTAATTGCTAAGTACTTAAAATCTAAAATTGTTTTTTATTCATTTACTATTGTACCAATTTTTTCACCTAATACAACCTTTACTATACTATCAGGGTCGTCAAGTCCAAAAACAATCAAAGGTATTTTATTATCCATACATAGAGAAGTAGCTGTAGAATCCATAACACCTAATCCTCTATTCAGAACTTCCAAATATTTTAAATGATCATATTTCTTAGCCTCTGGATTATTTACTGGATCACTATCATAGACACCATCAACTTTTTTAGCCAAGAGTATTACTTGGGCATCTATTTCTGCTGCTCTTAATGCCGCAGTAGTATCTGTTGAGAAATATGGATTTCCAGTTCCACATGCAAATATAACAACTCGACCTTTTTCTAAATGTCTAATTGCTTTTCTTCTAATATATGGTTCAGCAATTTGTCTCATGTCTATAGCAGTTTGTACTCTTGTTTGAATTCCTCTCGCTTCAAGTGCATCAAGCAATGCAAGCGAATTTATTACTGTTGCTAGCATACCCATATGGTCAGAAATTGTCCGATCCATACCTTTTCCTTGTCTTCCTCTCCAGAAATTGCCTCCGCCAACGACAATAGCTACCTGAACGCCCATTTCAGATATTTCAACAACCTTATCTGCTATGCTTCCTAGCGTATCAAAGTCAACACCCTTACCTTCTTTTCCTCCAAGCGCTTCTCCGCTAATTTTCAATAGTATTCTAGTGTATTTTGGTTCTGGCATATATTCTACCCCCGCAATTATTGATTATTTCTATACTCATTTCCAAAATCCTGCAATTTGACCCACAATAATTTTAATATAAAATGTTTAATTTTTAAAGTAAAAAAGGAACACTTTGTGTTCCTTTTTTACTTTATTTGTTTCATTACTTCATCAGCAAAATTTTCTTCCTTCTTTTGTATGCCTTCGCCCTTTTCAAATCTTGCAAATCTTCTAACACTAATATTTTCACCAATGGAAGCGATTTTTTCTGTTACTATCTGTTGAACTGTTTTATCAGGATCTTTTATAAAAGGTTGTTCAAGCAAACAAACTTCTTTGTAAAATTTCTCTATCCTACCTTCAACCATTTTATCTACTATATGAGCAGGTTTTCCTTCATTAAGCGCTTGTGCTCTAAGGATTTCTTTTTCCTTTTCAATGACTCCCATTTCGACTTCTTCACGCCTGATATACTCTGGTCTGCTTGCAGCAATCTGCATGCATATATCTTTAACCAATGATTTAAAATCTTCATTTTGAGCAACGAAATCTGTTTCACAATTCACTTCAACAAGCACGCCAATTCTTCCGCCACCATGTATATATGATTCAACAATACCTTCTGCCGCAATTCTTGCAGCTTTTTTTGCAGCTGCTGCCAAGCCCTTTTCTCTCAACAATTCAACTGCTCTTTCCATGTCTCCGTCTGTTTCACTAAGAACCTTTTTGCAGTCCATCATTCCGGCACCGGTTCTCTCTCTAAGCTGTTTTACCATTTCAGCTGTAATCATAATTACTATTCCTCCAATTTATTATTAAATTAAAACAAGCCTAATTATTCCAGCACGAAGCTATCATAATTAGGCTTTAATCGTTACTGTTGGTCTGTTGCTTTATCTTCTACTTCTTGAACATTAGCTGGTTCTTCAACATTAGCTGGTTCCTCAACAATAACTGCCTTTTCTTCAATAGCTTCGGGTTTTACTGCTACTCTAGGTTCCTGTTTTTTCGCTGGTGCTGAAACAGGTACATTCTGTTCTCCCTGTCTACCTTCTATAATTGCATCTGCAACCTTTTCTGCTATTAATTTAACTGCTCTGATTGCATCATCATTACCAGGAATAACATAATCAACTTCATCTGGATCACAGTTTGTATCAACAATTGCTACTACTGGAATACCAAGTCTTTTTGCTTCAAGTATTGCTATGTGTTCTTTCTTTGGATCAACTATAAATAAAGCGCCTGGTGCTCTTCTCATATCTTTTATTCCACCAAGATATTTTTCAAGTTTCTCCATCTCGCCTTTGAGCTTGATAACTTCTTTCTTTGGAAGAAGTTTGAATGTTCCATCAGCTTCCATATTTTTAAGCTGATTTAATTTATCAATTCTTTTTCTGATTGTCTTGAAGTTTGTAAGCATTCCGCCTAACCATCTCTGGTTAACAAAATACATACCACATCTTTCAGCTTCTTCTTTAATTGAATCTTGTGCTTGTTTCTTTGTTCCAACAAAGAGAACATCTTGTTTGTTTTCAGAAACCTGTCTGATAAAATGATAAGCTTCCTCAACCTTTTTTACCGTTTTCTGAAGGTCAATAATGTATATTCCATTTCTTTCCGTAAAAATATACTCTGCCATTTTTGGGTTCCATCTTCTGGTCTGATGACCAAAGTGAACACCTGCCTCCAGTAATTGTTTCATTGAAATAACTGACATAAAAAATACACCTCCGTTAGTTTTAGCCTCCGCATGAATCATCATTCTAAAAGACCATTTTGGCACTTTTCTAGAATTCTCCAAGCGTGCGTTTTCGTCGAGTAGTATAGCATAAAAAAATAGCTTTAGCAACATTTTTTACTTTATTATCATACAAAAATTATTTTGACCTAAAAATCTATATTTCATTTATTCCAAAATTATATTAAAATAGAACTAATAATTCAATTTGTGTGAGGGCATATGTACATTGATGAAATAATTGGACAGTTGCATCCTGGTTTTATTGTTAGAACAAATCTTGATAATTCTAGAGATTTTCACTATAATATTATTCAATCTATTTATGGCAATACGCTTGTTTTGTCAAATTATAAGCAGTCCTCTGACTTGCTTGGACAAGATATAGTAATAAAGGCAAATACTCCTTCTGCTGAATATGTACTATTTGCAAATATTTTAGATACAAACAATTCAAGCCCACCAACAATCAAGGTTAGTCTTTCAAAGTGCATAAAGCAGGATGAAAAGCGCAGATATGAACGTTACTTAATTAAATTTGGTTCAAATATAAAAGTCGGAAGTGATAAAATTGGTGTTTTTTCATTAGTTAGCAATATTAGTTTTACTGGAGCTTATGTTGAAATACCTTTAGATTTTCCTGTACATAGTCCTATTAAGCTAGATTTGATTTCTGAAGGAAATGAAAAGATTTCAACCTTCAATGCTCTAATTAATAGAAAGATTTTGCTAGACGATAATTTTGGTTATGGACTAATTTTTTCTAATAATAATGAAACAGCCATTAATAAGCTTAGTACAATCCTTCAAAGTGCTGACAAATTTAAATTTGAACTTTATGAACAATGGCAAAGGAACAGTGTCTTTCAAAAACATCATAACGAATTAGAAGTTAGAGCTTTAATAGTAGATGATATAAAATTAACAAGAATCTCCATAAAAAATATATTTAATAATATTGGTATTTTGAATACTTTAGAAGCTTCAAATGGAAGCGATGCAATTAAAAAAATCGAAGCATTCCATCCCGATATTGTAACACTTGATATTTCAATGCCAGTACTTAATGGAATTGAAACCGTAAAACATATTTCAGGTTCATTTCCGTTAGATAAAATAATTATTATTTCTGCATTTATAGATAATGAATCAATGACTATCCTAAAAAAATTAGGTATTACAAAATTTGTATTAAAGCCTTTTAGCGAAACTCAAATTGTTGAAGAGATAAAAAAAATATTTCCGGAGGTAATTCAATGCTAGATTTTGATTTAAATCAAATAATTAAAACAAATCAAAGTATTAAAACACAGGTCTCAAACGATTTCAACTGGATCAACAACAAAATTATAAGTATAAATGAAGATGTTGTTCAACTTGGTTTTAAAAATGAATATCTTAAACTATTACTTACCATAGGTGATTCTTTTAAAATCAAAATTATGCATAAAAAAAGTGAATATGTTCTGATAGGTTTTGTTGAAAATATTATTTTTGGCAAACCCAATAAGCTTTTTATAAGAACTGAAAATGTTATTAACTATGAAAACGGTAGAAAATATGCAAGATGCGATGTTAATCTTTTTTGTAAAATAGAACCTTCAACAGAAGAATTTAAAATTCAGGGAATAACAACAGATATAAGCCAAGGCGGAATCTCAATGATTACATATGCTGACTTTAACATTGTTGATCCTGTAAATGTAGAAATTGTCACAAATAAAAATGATATACTTGAGTTTAGAGGGAGAATAAAAAGACTGGACTCAAAATTAAATAACCACATACAATACGGAATTGAAATAATCGAAATCAATGAGAAAAACAAAGAATTATTAAACAAACTTCTTTCAACTTCTAATAAATAATACAAAAAGATTGGTGGGTCAATATGCCTGAGAACATTTCACATTTTTGTTTTTATTGCGGGAAAAAATCCGAAATTACTCACAAAGATTTAAGAAAGACATATAACGGTAAAATGATACTTATTAAAGATGTACCCCTTTATAACTGCAAAAGTTGCCGAGAAGTCTTCTATCCAAATTATGTTATTAAGATTTTTAACAAACTGCCAAACTTAAACCTTGATAAAAATGAATATGATTTTAACTATCTAATTAATCTCATATAAAGGAAGAGTGCCAATGGCACTCTTCCTTTATAATGCTAGTAAAGTTCGATTCATTCCTTTTTTTATATTGTTCGGAATAATCCGACAACCTTTCCAAGAATAGAAACATCTCTAACAAAAATTGGTTCCATCGATGAGTTTTCCGGTTGAAGTCTTACTGCATTTTTCTCCTTAAAGAATCTCTTAACTGTAGCTTCGTTTTCAATCATTGCAACAACAATGTCTCTATTAGCAGCATAAGATTGTTTCTTTACAAGAACCAAATCGCCATCAAGTATTCCCGCCTCAATCATGCTCTCACCTTTAACCTTTAACATAAACACGTCAGAATTATGTGTATACTGAACCGGTATTGGGAAAGTATCTTCAACATTTTCGACAGCAAGAATCGGTTGCCCTGCTGTAACTTTTCCAATTATCGGTACATCGACATACTCCTTATAAACATTTGCAGGATTAGGCTGCGCATTCTTAGTTGTATCTCCACCATTCAGCACCTTCAATGCTCTTGTTTTAGTAGCATCCTTTTTAATAAATCCTTTTTTCTCTAAACGCTGCAAATAACCATGGACAGTTGAGGTTGATTTTAAACCAACTGCCTGGCATATTTCTCTAACAGATGGAGGATATCCTTTTTCTTGAATTTCTTTATCTAAAAAATCAAGAATCATTTTTTGTTTATCACTTACTTTATTTCCCAATATTTTCACCCCGCAAAATTAATTACATGAGTATTATATCATACCATCGTTAGTCGTGCAAACATTTGTTCTTTTTATCTGCAATAACATCCTCCACCAATAAACTCTCTAACTATTGAGGTTATTGGAATATCCTCTGTTCCTATCTGTAAGAAATAACTTAAAAAGTTCAGCAGCCTCTTTGCTTCAGAATATTCTGGATTTGTTTCATCTATTACTTGAAGTAAAGGTTCTGCATATGTTTTCAATACTCCAAGTTCGTATATTAAAGCTGAATTCAGCATAACATCTGCTTCTTCCTGAAATGGGAAAATATTAGCTTCCTCTCCTCTTCTCACTGAAGGCCATCTCTTGATTGTTGATAATGCATCATGATTTCTGTATTGGCTATCCCTAACTATTCTTCTTATTATTCTTGTATCTGTTGTAGGAATACGATTGTGGTCGTCTATGCTCAATGATGTTAGTGCACTTACATATATCTTAAACTTATTCTTTTTATCTATTGATGCAGTTAGCCTTTCATTTAACCCATGAATTCCTTCTATGATTACTATTTGATTCTCAGTGATTTTTAGTTTTGTGCCATTTTTCTCTCTTGTGCCTACAGCAAAGTTAAAGATTGGTATTTCTACTTCTTTTCCTTCAAGTAAGTCTCTTAAATGTTCATTAAATAATTGCACATCAATTGCATCAAGTGATTCAAAATCAAATTCACCGTTCTCATCAATTGGTGTTCTATCTCTATCTAAAAAGTAATTATCAAGTGAAATCATCACTGGTTTTAGACAATTTACTCTTAACTGAATTGCAAGTCTCTGTGCTGTTGTTGTTTTACCTGAAGAAGAAGGTCCTGCAATCAAAACAATTCTCTTATTTGGGTCTTTGGCAATCATATCTGCAACCTGTGCAATTTTTTTCTCATACAGCCCTTCCGAGATTCTTATTAAATCACCTATTTCTTTTGCATAAATAATTTCGTTAAGCATTCCAACATTTTCAACTTCCATTATTTTTCCCCATCTTTTATATTCATTGAAAATATTAAAAAGCTTCTGATTTTCTAAAAATTCAGGTAGCGATGAAGGATCTGATTTATCTGGAAATCTAAGTATAAATCCTGGTGGATAATACTTTAACTCAAATAACTTTACGTAACTTGTGTCAGGAAGCAAGTAGCCATAGTAGCAATCTTCAATTCCTCCGCATTCATAAAGAGTGATGTGGGGTTTGGATCTATGTTCCACAAGATGAATCAAATCAATTCTACATTCTTTCTCGCATATAGCTTTTGCTTCTTCAATTGAGATAACCTGTCTAATAAATGGCAGCTTTCTTTCTACAATTTCATGCATCTTTTTCTCAATATTTTTAATTATCTCTTCAGATAACATTTCTTTATATTTAAATTCACAATATAAGCCTTTACTTAAAGAATGGCAAATTGTAACTTTTCCCTCTGGATAAAGCTCATGTACTGCAAGATTTAGAATGAAAGCAAGACTTCTTCTATAAATTCTCATACCATCTTCATTAGTCATATCTAAAAACTCGACGTCGCACGGCTCAGTAATTTGATATGTAAGTCCTTGTATCCTAT
>Ga0074198_1002248_pt1 | contig 10532 bp, 10 predicted proteins | sample EPASupsiteSAE323_FD_64527 | JGI IMG/M metagenome (GOLD analysis project Ga0074198, IMG submission 64527) | Bioremediated contaminated groundwater from EPA Superfund site, New Mexico - Sample SAE3-23 | ecosystem: Environmental > Aquatic > Deep subsurface > Groundwater > Contaminated ...
TAAATCTTTTAAAAAATCCCATTGTTTGTTTGATAAATCGGTTTTATATCCCATTCCCACAGGCCTGTTATTTCTTCATCTTCCTATTGATTTACCACGATTTCGAATTATTGGATAGCCTCTAAAACACCTGCGGGTGATTTCATCGATGTTCACGTTTTCACAGTGCATATTTATCAAAAAGAAGGACTGAAGGCTTTATGTGATATTGAAGTGGCCTGTCTTCAAGACAGTATCGTTCCTGAAAAAATTGATGTGTGGATGGATGGTATTTGTCAGTTTCGTGGACAAGTGACTGGTGTTTTAAAACACTTCACACCTGAAACAATAAAAATAGAATTGACACAGATATGTCTGATGTCTCAGCCATTACCTGATGAGCCAATTCAATTTGCCACACCCCATGAACACTTACCCTTGTTGCCTTGTTACGATCGTTTAACGGGGCAGAGGAATGAGTCACATCTTCTTGAGGGTAAACACCCTCTTTCGATTGATGAAAAATCGGTGATTGGTTATACCTCGACTAAACAACCCGTTCCTATAGGTGTTGATCTATATCTTGAAGCCAAATGGCGATGGCAGAATGTATCATTTTTTGATTTGTGGAGTGAAGTTAAAACCCAATGCCAAGGCGAGTTTGGAACATTAACGCCGGACGCTTTTATTCAAAAATGGCATACTGCCCTGCAGTTATCCCCTCAATCGGGATATCAAGTGGTTCACAACAATTTATTTGTTCAAAAGCCACAGTTTTCTGGTGTTTTTGGGGATAAAAAGAGAGTCAAAGGCGGAATCATTGATGGACAGTGTTTAATTCGTGCGACGCAAGAACAAAAATACCATGAAATTATACAATGTGCCTTGGGGCAAGGGATTGAACAACGCAAACGGCTGTACTTAAGAGTTCCCATCACGCATCACGATGATCCTTATTTTTTTGAAACACCGGTGGGACAATTGTGGTTCAAACGTGCTTATGCCATTGCACACAATTATTTTCTGGCGTGTAATCGTCAAACACGTATTACGGTCGAAGCTGTATTAACGCCCAATCAAATGGCGCAACTTTCAATGGATACGCAACTAACGGTTGGACAAAAATTTTCAGGGAAAATTGTCGATTATAAAATCACAGAAACGACATCTGGTCGTATTTGCCGCATTATTCTTTGCGAATCATCGTCAGTACAACCCTTAAAAATTCCAACGCTAAAAATACAGAAACAAGAAGGGACAGAATCACAATCTTTCGTGCAAGATATGGATTTGCAAAACTTATTTCAGACACAAAACGCCCATGTCCTGGCCCATAAAGCAGAGGTACTAAAACTACCTACTACGACCATCTATTTGCAGCTCCGCGATCTAACCTCAAAACCTACCGAGCCCAGGGTGTATCGGGTGTGATGTTGCCTGGGCCTACACAGCTTGAAGCTTTCCAATGGGTTTACAAGACTAATACCCACATTCTTAGCGTTTTTGTTTGCCTTTTTAAATTGCTATCTTTTGGCTTTGTCTGAACGTTTTATTCCCTTAGGAATCACGTATGCCGTTTGGAGCGGGATAGGGGGCGTTGACAATTATGCGGCTGTTTTTTTCAATCTTGATTCTTATTGGCATTATGGGTGTTAAACTTTCATCGTGATTTTTTTGCAGAGCATTATTTCTGCATCAATTCCGCAGGATCAAACGAAGGACCTGTTCCATTCAAACGTAAGTAACCGAGCGTCTCTAGACTGATTGGTTCGTATTGATCATATACCAATAGTGGTTCATTTGCCAGTTTACTATTGCTCCTCTCACCACCCTTCACTAATTAAAATTGAGGTAGAATATATGGAGGAAGAGATGTCAGAAGGTAGGACATGAACTGCAAGCGCTGTGGTGGAGAAGATCATGTCAAAGATGGAATTGTTGGAGGAAAGCAGCAATATCAGTGTCAACAATGCAAGCGCACATCTATTTTTAAGTGTTTTTTAATTCGTCGGAACAATACGGATTTGGATTTTTTGATCGGGATCAACGAGCTTTAATCCATTGTCTTCTAAAAAACGAATGCCACGAGACTCTAAAAAGTTACGTACCGCGTAAACGGTTGGCACACTGGAATGTTCGGGAAATAAAAACACATTACCTGACTCCATACGTGCCAAAGAACTAACGGCAAGTCCCGTCCCTTCTGCGATTTGCTGAAACGTGATACCTAACGCTTTGCGCGCCGCACGCAACTGAAACGTTGTCAGATCTTTTGTGGGAATATTATTGTCCATACGCTCCGTTTGCTTCTAGCCTGCACCAGGCAGGATCTTTCTTTCAGTATATAACAATTTCACCAAAGGGATAGTGTGCAAAGTAAAACGCATTTGCACGACCGAAATGCCCATAAAAAATTTCTGAATATAAACACGGCTGTCATATCCTAAGCGCAGTATCACAAAAAACAGGAATTCGATGATTACCTTAAATCAGCGCATCATTTTGGACGAACGGGTTATCGAGGAAACGGAAAAAGGAATTCACCATGAAATATATAAAACAAAGGGAACGGTCTGGGCGCACGTTGCTTTTAAAGGAAGTTGTAACAACAATGATTCTGCCCATCAGTCTTGTTTATACAGTTTTGCTGTGCGTAAAAGTGATCGTTTAACAGGGTGCACGCTTGGTCGTTTGCACTGGAACAATCACATTTTGTATATCACAAACGTGTTTACCAGTGAAAAATATCCTCAATACCTTATGGGATACGCTGTGTCGAAAGATTTTTAAAAGTACTTAGATAAGCGCAAACCACTGTAAAGTCCACCGATCTTACAAGATGATCCGAAAGGAATGCGTGATCCGGTTGATTTTACCGTAAATTCTTTAGGAAAAATATAACCCGTAAAAAGACCTAAAGCACAATTATCTTTCATAAAAAACGTCGCATTGATCTGTGAATACGGTGTATAAAACCATGTTGATGCTTTTTGTGTGGGCTTATATAACATCGGCACTGTCAATTGATTTAAACGCAGACCACCTTCTAATCCAAAGGCCGTTTTTTCTGAGCATTTATAATCAATACCAGCACCAACAAAGGCTCCAAATCCAAGACCTGGATTTGCTTCAGTATCGGCACCAAGAGCCATCGTTTGACAGAACTTACCCCACGTATAATCAAGGCCACATCGCAAAGTCGTCATAAAGTTAGGAGTATGATAGTGGTAAGCTATTGATGTACCTAATGACCCCATCAAGGCAACGTTGACTTCCTTAGGAGCCGAAGACTGCACGTTTGGTCTATAGCTATCACCCTGCAAAATCGCATCTACTTTTTTGCGGACATCAGCTTCGGTAATGCCAGGGGCACCCACGACAATGATCTCAACGTCTTTTTGATAGCCAGACATTTGGGCCACGATACCTGTGCGGGTTAAAAAGTTAGCCGACAAGTTTAAGTCATCAACTGTATTGGCCAATTTGAATTTTTCAAAAGGCTGATCGGGAGCAAAGCTTTGCCGTGGACCAACAACAATTTTGATTTTGTTCGCACTTTCAAAAACGGCTTCGTCCATAACGCGAGAGCGGAGGGTTAACCCTTCTGGACCAGCCACATATGTAGTATCCTGACCTAAAACAAGACGCCCCACTCTTGGTGCACTATCAAGAGCGTCATATACGTCCTTCGAATCCTCGGGATCTAAGCACGCATTTTTTCGACTGTTTGAGTAAGAAGCAGAATAATTACCTTTTTTGTCATATTTTTTATCATCGACTAAATCAAACAAGAACTTCATATTACTTTTGAAATTTTCATAAGCAGCATTTGTCGTCTTTGTATCAAAAGTTTTATCAAAGAACCTTTGGTAAAACACTTTCAAATACGCTTCTGAAGCCTGTCCATATTTGGTAGGATCCAAAAATAATGAACCGATGTCCTCATTTGAATCGTGTTGTGGCAACTGTACAATTTTGACCGAATATTTTGGAATGATCGCTTTTTTGCGATATTCCATTTTACTGTGTAGACCCTTGCAATCGAAGCTAAAGGAAAATTGGGGACCAATTTTTTTAGCCGTGACCATACAGAACATTAAAAGCATATTTATTTCGTTATTATATTTTGATCTGACTATATTATATCATAACTTTAAATAATTGCAAACTTTTTTTAATATTTTTTATTAAAGTCATACAAATCGTCAGCTCTGCGAAAGCGGAAAGCTATGTCCTGTAAACAATTACATGGATTCTCGCTTTATTTTCTTCTTTTGACTTTTTTGAAAATAATTACATCGCAGAACAACATTCTGATGATTTATATTTTTGTTGTTGAGGCATAACAGAGCGGGGAGGAACATCCGTTATAACTGGAGCAGAGGGCAGTTTCTTCAACTGTCTTAATTGAGCTTCCCGAATTTTAATCATATTTGAATTTCTTTCCCGAGATGCTGCGCATTTTAAATTTATCCTTTTTAACTCTTTATTGGCTTTCTTCGCAGCATGCAGCACCTGATCTGCAATTGTTACTTCTACTAATCTTCTCCCCAGCACCTGATTAACTGCCAACAAGATGTCATCTTTAGGCCTTTCTTCTTGTAATAATCCTTGAATAATCTGGACACTATCATTAAAATTTTCAATCAATTCATTCTGTTTCGCTATTTCCGCATTGAGTCTATCAATTGTCCCTTGATTTTCTAAATCTTGCTCATACCGCGTTTTATCTCTGGATGTCAGCCGAACACGTTCTTTTTCAGATTTTATGGTAGCATTTAATTGGCCAATCTGACGCACCTGATCTTCTATTGCTTGATTGTCTTTAGCATTAAGCGCTTCTAATTCTGCATTTTCTCGTTGTAATTCCTCCAGATTTACCGATCTTGATGTTAATTCTGAAAAAGATCTTGGAAATTCTGTTAAAATTTTCGCGCAGGAAATACCCTCCTCAACTTTTCTTCCAATCTCCCGAAGTTTTAGGAAAGAAAACGTAATAAATCCCGATTGTCTATTTTTCATTTCCTCTAAACCAGCAATCAGCGCAATTTCACCAGCAATCAGATCATCTTCCGTTTGTTCCTTCTTATCAAGCTTTAAACTCATAGATTTTCTTGCTTGTGGTGGAAGGGGTGGATCGACTTGCCCCCCATCATCAAGAGGAATAGGAGCAGCAAGCTCAGGGCTGCCTTCGACTCTCTTGTGAGGTATTTCATCATCACTAGACTCTCCTTCACCTTCGCTTACAACCGTTAGTGGAACTGATCCTTCCGGTACAACTGTTGTTTCACCACCCTGTTGACTTGTCTCTAGCAGATAACTACCTAAAAGCTTGACTGGTTCGCCAGGTTGATGTGTCTGTTGTTGAGGTGCGGCAACCACAGAACTGAGGGGTTGCGGTGGAGAGACGGATTTTTCCCTGTCCTCTGCCCTTTCAACTGCTACTGGTGTACTGCCTTCTTCGGCTAGCGGCTTAGGTGGTGATGGCACAACAGGCACTTGTTGTTGAGGAGGAGGGTACGATGAACCTGGATCGGGGGGAGAAACTGTTTTCGCCACTAATGATGGTTGTTGAAAACTAGCGGCGGGAGGGTACGGAGGAGGAACCGTAACAGCAGTTACCGCTGGTCCTGGACTACTGTTTGGATTTGAAACAGATCGTCTTTTTCTTTCTGCTCTATTTCCCGGTGCCATAGCAGCAAGATCATCAGTAGCATTCAAACTTAAAAACAACGCGCTAATAAGCATGTTCAACTTTGTTCGGTCTCCCTGCCCGATGATACGTCATTTTAGGAATCGTGTCTTTACCACCGATCTGACCCCTCTCCAGCCAGATGAATAGAGTACTGATATGGCAATCCTCTCTATCGATAACTGTGCATCAGCAAAACCCGCACAATATTGCTTCATGGTTGAATAAAAAAACGTAAACGTTCACGGGATCTGGTAAAATTGTTGAAATGTTATCAAGTCTGGGGTCCAGGCCATTACAAAATCGTTTGTGTTAGCACAGATTTTGTCGGAGCCAGGATCTCTACATGCCAATAAAATTGGGGGGATAAGAAGTTTGCCACCCATCACGACACAACATCCCACTTTTTCTTTTTTAGCAGGAGGTGTTACAAACCAAAGGCCAGGTATTTTGCGGTGGAGGAACAGATTCATCAAACATTTCTGCAATCAATTCCCTATCAATCAGATGATTTTCCCACTCCACAAATCCTGTAAAAACACCCCATAAGGTAATTCAGTAATAAAATTATTGCTTTGACGAGCACGGGAAACAGTCGAAACAACAATCGATTTTTTGGGGGAATAATCTGCATAAAAAGCGGTGAGCCCTGCAAAATCGGAAGGACGTCTATGATCAGACAACTTAACCTCAATCGCTATTTCTGCATCTCCTAAAATAAAATCAACCTCTAAACCCGTTTTAGTACGCCAGTAAGTAATGGGAAAATCCTTTTCTGAGAAATCTCTGTAGGCAATCAATTCAAGAAGAATAATATGTTCGAATGATTGTCCTGCGGCAAAACCGCCTAAACTTTCAATCGTATTTTTCCCCAGAAAATTAGCAACACCGGCATCAAACAAATAAAACTTCGGGGTATGGGTCAGAATATCTCTTTTGACTTTTTTATAGAAAGGTAAAATGTAATAGCCCACTAATGTATCAATCAGAATTTGAAAATACTCTTTGATCGTTTTTGCATCCACACCTACGTCACGTGCGATATTGGTGTAATTAACCTGTTGACCGTTCGAAAAACCCAAACAGTCTAAAAAACGAGCGAACGCAGGTAAACTGCGGGCAAGCCCTTCTGCCTGTATTTCTTGTGTTAAATAATCATTGACATAAGCTTTCAAGGATTTTTTGGAATTGGTAGAATCGAAGTGACTAGGAATGCTACCCGTCTGCATAATTTTTAGCAGATCAAAATGAGGAAACTCTGGATAAATAAGGGGATAGAAATGAAAACTCCACGCTCTTCCCCCTAGAAGATTAACACCGTGGCGCCTCAAAGAACGTGCACTTGATCCACAGAGAATGAAGTAAGCGGCGGTGTTTTCGATCAACCAATGAATTTCATTAAGCACCATGGGTATCCTTTGCACTTCATCGACAATTACAGGATTGGCCAGGTGTTCTGGTGTTAGCTTCAAAATTTCTTGCCGAAACAGGTGGGGAGATTTTACAAATTCTATATATACTTCTGATTGTAAAAAATCATAATAAACAGAATGAGAAAAATGTTCTTTAAGATAAGTTGATTTGCCCGTTTTACGGGCCCCCCATAAGAAGGCCGATTGTTTTGGTGGCAAATCAAGTTGTAGTTGGCGTCTATACACAGAATAGATTCATATTTAGCTTCCTAATAAGGAGTATGCTCCTAATTAGGGTGAATTAAAAGGACCCCATTCCTGATTTAGATTACTTTTAAGGAATTGTGGCGGATTTATAACCCACAACACCTATAACGAAGAAGCCCACCCCCCAATACCGCCAGCGTGTCTTCTAAACACACAACACCAAGAATCATCACAACCAAAGGCCAAGTGTTTTGCGGTGGAGGAACGTAAATTTTTCCAAAAGGAAGCAGCGCAATCCATCCGGCAATTTTGACAGGCCAGATTAAAGACAGCTCCCACCAACCATAAAAATAAGGATGGATCATGAGGCTGAGCATCCCCAGTGGCATTACGATGTTTGTGAAAAAAGGAATGCCAACGATATTACCGATCCACGACAATAACGTAATGTTGTGAAACGCAATAGCGCAAATTGGCATTGTAATCAGGGACGCCACAGATGTGGATAACAGCATAGCCCCCAACCATCCTCTTACCCAAGGGTGTGACCAATAATGTGCTTCTTCATAAAATGCAATCAGACCGATAACCGCCGCAAATGATAACAAAAAGCTAATTGAAAAAACACTTTGCGGCGTCATTAACATAATAACCGTGGCAGCAATGGCAACAGAACGCATTGATAAAGACGTGCGATCCAAAATGATGCCTCCCATAATCAAGGCAAACACAATGGTGGCGCGCACAACGGGATAGCCGTATCCAGAAACAGCCATGTAGGTGATCGCGAAACATAACGCCAATACAGCCGCAGCTTTTTTGGTGTTATAACGAAGCGCAATACCCGGTATCAAACAAAGTCCGATACGCAAAATAAAAAAAATCACACCCGCAAACATCATGAGATGGAGTCCTGAAATAGCCAACAGATGAGAAATACCCGCAATCGAAAATGCGTTTTTGATATCCATGTGGATACCGGCTTTATCACCCAATACAATCGCCTTTGCCAGACCATACGCAGCTTGATTTTTGATGTGCATCTTCATCTGGTTATTCAGGTGTTGTCGAAGGGACCATGGCCCCCTTTTTTCAATATGGAGCCATCGCATGCGACCATATCCTGCAATCCCCTTGAAATACGCATCTTTACGAACATCGTAACTATACGGTGTTGCCGGTTCTCCCATCGACGTCAGATCCGCCTTGCCAGAGATACGATCATATAAACGTAAAGGATATTTATTGGGTACCGACAGCTTCAATATTCTTTTTGTACATTGTAAAGTAATCCTTTGGCGCTTTTCAAACTCTTCAATATCCGTGATAATTCCAGACACCTTATAGTTAGTATATTTGCGATGGACAAACCACGGGGCCTTGTAATCAACACTAGAAAAATAGGCCCATAACAGCAGCCCCAAAAAAACAGGAATCCACAGCAATTTGCGTTCATGCTGTTCTTCGCGCCAAAACAAAGACAGATGTTTTCAGTGTTTTGGATATTATAGAAAGGGAATTATGAGAGAGTGGTTAACGCTTTTCATGAATCATTTGCGCATTCAACAAAACTTTAAATACAGCCGGAGCAACCTCAAATGACAATACTGGATCAGGATCCTTTTTGATTTGCCTATAATTCCAGGGCAATTTTTGTTCACCCAGTTCGTAATCCATACCACTCCAAGTATCTTCCCTAAAAGCATAAAAAGCAAAATGCCATCCATTTTTATTAAAAATATCGATTAGATCTTTAAAATACTGACATATCCCTTTAGTCTTACGGTAACAACCGAATTCTCCCACCAGGATACGATTTCTTGGAATTTTGTACTTTTTTTGAAAGAATACAACTTCTTTCATGTGGTCTTCCAATGTTCCTTTATTCCAGTAAATACCATCAATCATTCCTGGATATCCAAATCTCCCCTTATTAATACGATGATTCGTGTATGCGTAGGGTTCATACATATGAAAAGAATAAAGAAGCTTGTCATCAGATTGTGGCATTAAGTTTTTAAATGTTTGAGGATCAGCACGGGCAGAACTATCAACAATGATGGGAGTTTTTTTGTCTATAGCTCTTATTGCATCGATAACTTCACGATAAAATTGGAATAATGTTTGCTGTACCAAAGGATGCTTCACTTCGTTAATTTCATTTGTTTTAACCCAAACACGCTCAAGAGCTGGTTCGTTCAACAGGTTATATCCCACAACAATCGGATGATCTTTTAATTCTTTCGCCAGATCTTGCCAAAATTGAATAGCCTGTTTTTTCATTTTTTTGTCAGTCCATAAACGCAAATCATGACGATTCTTGTTGTGTTGTTTCCAGCGTGTTCCTGGAAGACTAAGCATCGTCAATACAATAGGCATTCCTTCTTCAGCACACATGTCTAAAACTTTTTTCAATTCAGCCAAATCTTCTGGTACTAAACACGCATAATGATCGGCGTTTCCCATAAGAAAATCTTTTTTTGATGACCTGAATTTATCAGGAGCAATACGAACAAATTGAACACCATAAACCTTAGCAGCTCTAATATCTGTTCGTGTTATTTTTCGATTAAAAATATTGGCACCCTTTTTTGCATACACCAAAATGACATTTTGTTGGCAAAAGAACCCATACCAAAAGCAATTTTGGGGCTTAAGCAATAAAATAAAAAAGTGAAAAACATGCGTGGAAATAATTAGATCGTTGTACATGAATAATATACATGGTTTCTATCTATCCAACAGATAGAGCTTATACACATATTTATTTTGCGCAAGCTCCACATGCCTCACGGTGTATACGTACCAAGAATCACAACTCAGAAACCCCTGTTCGGTTTGAAAAAATTTTATGTGAAAATCCCCCTGTTGCATTATATAGTAGCTTGGGTAGATTTTTTTATTACGGTATGTTCATATTTTTGTTGTGTCTGAAAGTTTTTTGCGCAAGTCCTCAACAAAATTATAGCTAACTCCGTATAATTTAGTTATAATTTAACAATAATGAGCACAGAAGACAGAGTATGACGTACTCCATAGATTTTCGACGTAAGGTATTAGGAGTCAAAAAGAAGGAAGGACTCACGTTTGAGGAAACATCAAAACGATTTTGTGTGGGAAAGAACAGTATATTTTTATGGTCAAAAAAGCTAGAACCTATTGAGAAACGGAATACAAAACCAAGACGGATCGATCTTGATGCATTAAAGCAAGATATAGAAGGTTACCCTGATGCCTATCAG
>Ga0074198_1002249_pt1 | contig 10515 bp, 11 predicted proteins | sample EPASupsiteSAE323_FD_64527 | JGI IMG/M metagenome (GOLD analysis project Ga0074198, IMG submission 64527) | Bioremediated contaminated groundwater from EPA Superfund site, New Mexico - Sample SAE3-23 | ecosystem: Environmental > Aquatic > Deep subsurface > Groundwater > Contaminated ...
TCCGGGTATAGATCTCAGAGGGTATCTGTCCATTGGGTCATTGAGATCAGACACGTGCCTTCCCAGAGCGTTTATCTCGGATACTGCTTCCTGCATCTGCATGAATGTCTTGCCCCTGAAGATCCTGATGGCGTCTAGCAGGTAAAAGACCGCATCTATCGCCAAGCCCAGTGGCTGAGGCTCTCCGACTGCAAGCTCCCGCAAGCCGTCACGGGCCACGGCCTGGAGGTTCTCAGGGGCGTTCATATCCAGGAGGTCTCTGAAGCACCTCTCAGCTCTCTCAATGTCCCTCAGATCCCTGTAAGCTAGAGCCAGCCCTAAAAGGGTACGTGGATCATAGGGATTGAGGCCAAAAGCTCGCCTCAGATAATAGAGCGATTTTACGCTGTCTCCCTCTTTCCTGAAGAGAGATCCCATGTTCCTGAGGGCAAAGAGGTTGTTTGGGTTGGCCCTGATCGCCTGCAGGAAATGGTCCCTGGCATTCTGGAGATCGCCCTGCCTGTAATAGGCAAGGCCAAGAGCCACATAGGCATTGGAGTAATCCGGGTCCAGCTGGATGCATTTCTGAAGGTGCTCAATGGCCTTGACGAGTTCTCCAAGCTCTATGAAGGTCATGCCCAGGTTGTAGAGGAGGTCGGTGTTCTCGGGATAGTCTCGCAGCAGATCCTCTAAGCAGATCTTCACTTCACTGAACTTTCCCTGGCTGATGAGTTTTAGAGCCTGATCCAGGTCAGGATGGTCTGAAGGCATTTAGTCTTGGCTTGATTGCTCATTGGTATTAAATTAGTGCTTGTAGGCTGCGTTTTGGACTTCGATTGGACTTTGGAGAACTATTGGAGTGGGGGGTCATTGAGTATTCTCTCGTGTAAACAGGCGCAGGATTACGAAATACCGGGGTTGACCGAGGGACCTATAGCAGGAAGCTCATAAGCCAGGAAGTGGGCGGGGAGTTGTGATGAAATTGGCGGAGATAGATCTTTTGGTGCAGGTCTGAGCCCTAGACTACTGGTACGAGTTCAAGAGGCGGGATATTTCTCGGCCTAGCTATCAGAGTATGCTCAGGATTCACGAGGTTCTGAGAGGCACGGGGCTCTAATCGATGATATGCCCGACTGAGAGTAGTGGGATAGAGCCAGATGGGACCATTATGCCTATAAGCTGGATCAATAACTGCCTGATATGAGAAATAGAGATATCTACAGCGTCTCTGCATGATAGTCAAGTCGGTCAGTCTACACAGGACGAGTAGTACTTAGAGATAATGAGTATTTCGATGTGAAGGCAAATGGTATTAATTTTACCATAAAGTGCAGGACCACCGACTTGGCTTTTGGAGAACTTGATAGAGAATATAATCGGTTGGTCTGCAAGTGGGGATCCCTAGGAGAAAGACCGCATGCTGTAATAAAGAGAGTCTTTGGAGAGGGGCGTGTCTTAATCACTATGATCCAGAGAGTCTATGTAAAGATGGTGGTTATTGCATTAGCTTCTAACCTAAACCATATCTGTATAATGAAATGCAAAAGTCCTCTAAACATAGCTAAGCTATCAAAGGATAGCCTAAAAAGGCAGGCAATCCAGACAAATTGGGTGCCATAGGGAGCTGAAAGATGCAAATCTTTTGAAGACTACAGCTATAATGCTAGTTAGTAATAGTACTCCCCGGAAGCGTTTACTTTAAATGGTCTGATGTTAATTAACGGTGCGCTTGAGATTATAGGGGATGTATAGTGATGGCTTATGATCCACTCCGTGCTGCATTTGAGATTAGAGAGCAATTAGTCTCTGAGAAAAGGAGGATTGCCTTCTTTTTTGGAGCAGGAACTTCTATGGCAGTTGGTATTCCTGGAATAGAAGAATTGACCGCACGGGTATCCGAGCGTATTGAGACTCCTTTTGATGAACCTTGGGATAGAATCAAATCAGAGCTATCCAAAGATGCAGATATTGAAGCGATACTTAATAGGGTCAGAATTTACCGCGAACTTATAGGCGATAGCGAAGACATCGAATATAACGGGATCAATGGAGCTAAAGCTGCTAAAGCTCTTGATTCTGCTATTTGTCATGCTATTTGTGACATTATTGGCGATAAACCTCCAAAGGGTCTCGAATCCCATTATAAATTTGCACAATGGCTTAGGAGCTTATGTTTTAATCGCAATTATCCTGTAGAAATTTTTACAACAAACTATGATCTGTTATTTGAGCAAGCAATGGAAAAACTTGGAATTCCATTTTTCGATGGATTTATTGGCTCAGTAAATCCGTTCTTCGTTCCGGAATCAGTCGATGCAGAATTCGGTGGCATAAACGGGATCTCATGCCCACCGATAAGTTGGACGCGCTTATGGAAAATTCACGGATCCATTAATTGGTATAACCAAAGGGATACTGAACTGAAACAAGGAAGAATTTCCCGATCTTCAGGGCTAAAACCTAAACATGAAGAGGAACTCTTAATTTATCCCTCTCGTGATAAATATATGCAATCGAGGAAGCTTCCATTTATTGCTTTCCAAGACCGATTTCATAAATTTATTTCTTCAGGAGAACGTTTGGTTATTGTTTTAGGGTATAGTTTTTCGGATGAACATTTAAATGAAATTCTATTCCAAGGTCTCCGTTCCAACCCTCATTTAGCGGTTACAACCTTTATTTATGAGAGTCTTTCTAAAGAGCTTGAAGATTATTGTAAGGTATATAGAAATCTAGCAATATATGGTCCCGATAAGGCATCCGTTGGTGGATTGACCGCTGAATGGAATACCGGTTCAGATAAAATATCTGATGATTATAATTCATTTTGGGATGAGGAAAAGAAGCGGTTTACATTAGGTGACTTTAATTGCTTTGCGTCCTTTCTTGAGGAATTTATCGGATTTAAATCTGCTATCTACAATCAACCTCTAGACACAAGCATTACTTCACATGATACCCAGGTTAAATAAGGAGATTCTTACCATATGAAGATTGATGCTACCTTCCTTGGATCTGTTCGCCGAGTAGTTGGCGCGAAAATATTAGTAGAATTATCTCCTGAAATATTATCAGCCAATCCTATCATAAATGGAAAAGTCTATAGATTAGGTCAGGTTGGATCATTTGTAAAAATACCTTTAGGCCTATTAAATATTTATGGCGTTGTTTCAATGGTAGGTGCTTCTGAGATTACTGATATAGAAATCATTGAGTTACATCTAACGTCCGGTCAACGCTGGATTGAAATTCAACTTATTGGGGAATCTTACGGGAGGGCAAAGTTCCAACGAGGTATTACTACATTTCCAACAATTGATGATGAAGTACATATTGTTACTGAAGAGGAGTTTTCCATAATCTATGGGTCATTAAGTCCTACAATGATAGAAGTTGGTACATATGCTGCATCGGAAAGCTTGCCAGCTAAAGTTGATATTGATAAAATAATCACTCGTCATGCAGCAATAGTAGGATCTACGGGTAGTGGCAAGTCTAATGCAGTTGCAAAGCTATTGAGATCGATAGCTAATACATCATTCCCCAGTGCCAAAGTCTTAGTTATTGATCCACATGGTGAGTATAGTTCGGCTCTACAAGGGAAAGCACGAGTGTTCTCTATTGGAAAAAAAGATAATCCATTAATAATACCTTATTGGGCTTTATCCTTTGATGAACTAGCATGGTTCTTAGTCGATCGCCGGAATGCATCTGAAACCATGCAAGATACTATTTTACGGGATCGAATTACATCATCAAAGAAAACGTCCTGCAGCAAATTGAAAGCTGGGGCAGTTAGCGAGAATAACATTACAGCGGATTCGCCCATACCATTTGATTTAAAAGAAATATGGTTTAGCCTTTATTTAAACGAACACGCTACTCTAAGAAGGAAGGATGATTGGGATAGCTTAGCATATAAGAAAGATAATTCAGAAACTGAAATAAAAGGCGACAAAGAAAATATAATTCCCCCACAATTTGAACCTCCAGGACCAGGTGGCAGTCCACCTTTTCGATCAACTAGAGCAGCTGGATTCGCACCTTATCTCAATAAGATTTTAGGTAGGTTTAAAGATAGAAGATTTGACTTTCTTATCAATCCGGGTGAATATGATGGGTATAAAAAGGACTTACATGATCTACTTGCCAGTTGGGTTGATCATGAGCATTCAATCACAGTTTTTGATCTGGGTGGTGTTCCTTCTGAAGTAATCGATCTGGTAGTAGGAGTTGTAACTAGGATTCTTTTTGAAAGCATGTTTTGGGGTAGCGATTTACCAGGTACTGGTAAACAGAGACCCATACTTATTGTATATGAAGAAGCGCATACATACCTTCCCCGAGGCGGTAATGGTCAATTTATAGCTGGCTATTCCGGACGCGCAGTTCGTCGAATCTTCAAAGAAGGGAGAAAATATGGAGTTGGTGCTGTAGTTGTAAGCCAACGTCCCTCAGAACTTGATGAAACGATCTTATCACAGTGCGGTACCTATTTTGCACTTCGCCTTTCAAATAGTGAAGATCACGGAATAATTAAAGCTATCGTTCCAGACTCTCTGGTAGGGTTGATTGATCTTCTACCGGCACTTAGGATAGGAGAAGCTTTAGTTCTAGGAGAAGCCGTGCAGATTCCAAGCCGCATACGTTTTCCCTTGGTTGAACCTCGTCCTAAGAGCGATGATCCTGAACCATCAAAATGCTGGAGAGAAAAGAGAATAAATAATACCCCCTACGGAAAAGCAATAACCTATTGGAGAATTCAGCAAAAATATGAATAATAAAAGAGGTCAGTGGCAATGAATAGAGAACCAGTGCAATCAAGAAATCTCTCATCTGTGGGATATGATATATCTGCCAGTACCTTGGAAATAGAATTTCTTAAGGGAGGTGTATATCAGTATTACGGTGTACCAGTTCACGTTTATGAAAGCCTTTTAAATGCTGTATCCAAAGGATCATATTTTTATCATAATATACGAAATGGAGGTTACTCATACTCGAAAGTTTAATAACGATACATTCTATTTATTTTATTAGATTTACTATTTAATAATTATTGGCTCTTCGCTGTTCCATATGAAGGATATTCAGGTCAGCCATGAGGTTGAGAGATCTCGGCATCAAGGCTGAGATCAAACAAGTTCGGGCCAGCATCTGCAGAAGTCCATTCAAGCCCTTCGTGCGCTGAGGTCTTCAAGGTGAAGCGGGCGGATTTTTGCTGAGCTTTCCATAATTATAATGGATACAGCCATCGCCCAGGCGACCATCGCTTAGTCTCCATTTGACCAACACTTTCATTTAAATATCCCGCCTAATTAAGCAAACATGCGGTTTGATGTAGTGGTAAGAAAGGACGAAGATGGATACTATGTTGCCACTGTTCCAGAGCTTCCTGGTTGTCATACTCAGGCTAAGAGCTTAGATGAGCTCATGAGCCGGACCAAGGAAGCCATTCAACTCTATATCGAGACTGAAGGCATTGACACAGTGGGGAACTTCGTAGGAGTGCAGGTCATTGAAGTTGAGACCTGTTGAAGCCGAGACGGTAATCAAAGCCCTGACCAAGATTGGCTTTCAGCCCATAAGACAGAGGGGAAGTCACCTCATCATGAAGCATAGCGATGGCAGGACTACTGTAATACCTGTGCATCCTGGAGAAGAGCTTGGGCGAGGCATATTAAAGGAAATAATCGCTGACGTGAGAATGAGCAAAGAGGAGTTTCTCAATCTGCTGGAATGCGTTTAATTGCAATACAGCCTGATTGCCGGGTAATTTTCGTTTAAGATAATCTGTTCTATTTCGTCGTTAGAAATTGATAAGTATATGAAATCTAATCTCATCGCTTGATATATTACAGTTGTGAGGAACTCCCATGAAGTTAATTGCGTTAATAGTATCCCTTGCCCTGGCTGCCTGCCTGTTACCATCAATAGGTGCAGCATCAGACCTGGCATCAAATCAAAGCGCCTATACTGCGCCGGTAGCCGATGAGAGCGCCAGAACGGAGCTGGTCTCCTTTCTGGAATATGCTAAAAATTACACCCTGAATAATGGAAAAGATGAGGCCTTGAAGGCCTTCAGCGATCCAAAGGGAGAGTTTGTCAGAGGCGACATGTACGTCTTCGCCTATGACTTCAATGGCAGGCTCCTGGCTCATCCCTACCTGCACAACCTGATTGGCAGAAATAACCTGGATCTCCTTGACCCAAACGGCGTGCCTGTCATAAAGAATCTGAGGGAGGTGGCGAAGCGCGGCAACGGCTTTGTCATCAATGTGTACCCCAACCCAAACAATGCGAACCAGACCGGGCTAAAGCTGGTCTATGCGCTCAAGGTCGATGACGGCATGTGGATTGGCTCTGGCATATACCTCCCCGGCCAGGTCCCGCTCTTCAGCTTTGAGGACCAGCGCAGGCTCAGTGCGTTTGTAGATGAGGCAAAAGACTATGCTCTGAAGAATGGCAAGGACAAAGCTCTCCAGGCCTTCAACGATCCAGAGGGCGAGTTCGTCAGGGGAGACCTGTACATATTTGCCTATGACTTCCAGGGAAATACTTTGAGCCTGCCTTTCCAGCACAATCTCCTGGGCACAAACCGGCTGGATGTCAAGGATTCCAATGGACTCACTGTAACCAGAGATAACCTTGAGCTGGCCAGGACCGGATCGGGACAGACCTACTACCTCTACCCAAATCCGAGAGAAAATATGAGAGAGGAGCTGAAGCTCAGCCGCGCCACCGGGGTGGACGACAGCTGGTGGCTGGCTGCAGGGATATACAGCAGCTCGTCTTCAGCCCGGAACATATCTGCCACGAAGCCGTCAAATAGGGAAGAGCTGAAGACCTTTGTGGATGAGGCCCACAGCCAGGCCCTGTTTGTGGGCAAAGAAAAGGCCATAAAGGAGTTCATGGACCTCAATGGCACCTGGGTAAGGGGCGATGTCTACATCTTTGCCCATGATTTCAATGGAACAACTCTCTGCCTGCCCTACCTGCCTGAAGGGGTGGGAACCAACCGCATGGATCTTCAGAATGACCAGGGCGTTTACATCAACAGGGAGATGCACGCCATAGCCAGGAACGGCAGCGGCTTTTATGAGTACGGATGGATGAACCCGATCAGCAATCAGAGCGAGCAAAAAGTGAGCTATGTTTCCAAGGTAGACGATACCTGGTATTTGGGCGCAGGGATCTACGAGGCCTGAGAATAGCCGGCTTCTGAGATCCATCATCCTCGACGGTCATGATGCTCAGCGGAATATCGCATCCCAATGATTCATCTTGAGCCGACCTTTTTATTTTATTGATATTAATGTAAAAGATTCTATTCTAAATTAACGCGTCCCTCCAGCATATCAGCGATTTTATATGCCACCTCTTCCCTGCCATCAGGCACAGGGATCTCAATATCGAATGATGAGCGAATATTAAGCCCGACAAGCTGAGTGAAAGAGAAGACGAGCGCTGTTGGCGTCTCCCCTAACCCTCCTTTAAATCTGACACCCTCCCATCTCATAAGGAAGGAGCTGAAGGGGTAAACGGTCCCTTCATAAATTCTCCCGTTCTCAGCAATATATGCCTCCTTTGGAGCCCTGAGCGCATTTTTAAACACGAGCACTGGAGCCACCTTCGAAACGACGAAAAGGAATGCCGCAAATGCCAGAAGAAATATCCCGGTGATAAATCCCCCATCTCCGGCAAAGATTATCATGATGAGTGCAGCGATGATAAGCATTCCGCCAATGATAAAGAACATGGCGCGATTTCTCTCCCGATAATCGGCATATTCCCGCCTTGCACTCTCTTCTGCCTCCTCTGATGAATAGACCCAGTGGGCAAGGAGCCGCGTGTCCTTTAGTATGGAATCCATTGCCCTTGCACGGTTGAAAAATAGGGCTGCGACAGCAATGCCTGAAATCGCGAGAAAGAACGACACAAACGCGGCTGCAAAACCGCCCGACATGCCATCAATGAAGCTTAATGCTGATACGCAGATGATTGCAAAGATCACTGAGGATAATATAGATCTGTAACACCACTTCCATTGAGTATTCTCCGACATATAATCACCATTTATTGCAGTCCATTATGACTCAGGCAGTCTACATCATAGGGCTTTGCACCCTCAATGATTGCCTTGACTCTTCAAGAACTCCTCTATAGACTCAATAAATCGATAGAAATCATCGATGTTAGCAGTTAGGATGGCATGTGTCACTCTATCATCGATCTTGCCGTATCTATGGACAACAATGTTCCTAAAGCCCCTCATTCTCTTGATCTTGTCAGCCATATCAATTGTCAGGATTCCTGCTTTTGTCAGGCTGGCCACTATGCTTTCATCGCTATCTGGCATCTCCAGGCCCAGATCTGAGTTGATGATTGCACAGATATCAATAACATTCTCTATTGCAAACTCAGTTCTCTTATAGATCCCATCCTTGATCAACCCAAGGCAGGAGAATTCATTGAACTCCTGAGGAAGATGTGCTTTAACCAGCTCTATGCTCTCCTCGATCTCGGTTAGCTTAGCCCTGATAAGCTCAGTTCTGAGACCCCTATTTCTCATCTTCCCCACCTAGCATGCTTAAATAATGGATTCCAGGCCAATGTAATCATAGTATCTGCGCTTGAAGCCCTCAAAGTCCTTTATGGTCTCATATGCCTTATCAAAGATGAACTGCTCATCATCACAGTATAGGACTTTTCCTTGCAAAGTCTCCATGCGAAGGTAAAGAGGGAGCTGCTGAAAGACCTTGATATCATATATGTCTTCGAAGAGCTCTGATAGGACCTTGAGCCTGAATTCAGATGCATCATCTCCTTCGTAATATACGCAGATATCTATGTCTGAGCCCTCTTTCATTCTATCATCTGAGGCAGAGCCGTAAAGGATGATGAAGCGAACTTTTTCGCCACCTATAGCCCGGATCATCTTTACAGCGCTATCGATTTTTTCGAGCGGAGGTTGGCTAATAGGGTATCACTCCCAAAGCTTTTAACAAAGACATGAGCTTGAGTCGATAAATCAATTTCGCTAAATCTCCTTAGCCTGGCAGAGAATATATCTGCGCTTGTGGGATGATGGGAGACAGGCTTGATGATGCTCGGGAAGAGATTCTGGAGATTTTGAACCTGCGAAGTACGGTCTTGCTGGTCTGATACGGGAGACTATATTTCCATGTAACGTTTTCATCTCTCTCATGGATTACCTGGAGAGGTACAGAGAGATCATACCCGACTTCGAGGACTTCCTCGCCACCATATCCCAGCCCCTGCCAGCCTCGGTCCGCATAAACACCTTAAAGATCAGCAGGGACCGACTTATTGAGCGCCTGGATAGAACTGGAATCGGCAATCATGTGCTGAAATGGTATCCTCTGGGCCTGCGTCTGGATATGGACCGTCCAGGAAAGCTGATAGACCACACCCTTGGCTACATCCACATCCAGGAAGAGGTGTCCATGGTCCCGCCCCTGGTCCTTGACCCAAAGCCGGGAGAGATGGTCCTGGACATGTGTGCCGCCCCAGGCAGCAAGACCACCCAGATCGCCCAGCAGATGGAGAACCGCGGCCTGGTGGTGGCCAACGAGCCATCCCTGGGCAGGCTCACCCCTCTGAGGTCCAACTGCGAGCGGCTGGGTGCCATAAATGTAGCCATAACCAGGTACGATGGCAGCCGCTTTCCAGACTGCCAGTTCGATAGAGTCCTGGCAGATGTCCCCTGCTCAAGCGAAGGCACTTCCAGGAAGGACCTGAAGGTCCTGAACAGGTCCAGCCTTAAGAGGTCCCTGGACCTCCAGCGCCTTCAAGTAAGCCTTCTCAAACGGGCCGTGGCATTGACAAGGCCTGGCGGAGTGATCATCTACTCCACCTGCACTTATGCTCCTGAGGAGAACGAATCAGTGGTGGAATCGGTGCTTGATCTGGGTCAGGTCCATATGGAACGCCTCTCCTTGCCTGGCTTGATAGACTGCCCGGGCCTGGGTGAATGGTGCGGCCATAAGTATAGCGATGAGTTAAAGCTATGTTCCAGGTATTATCCTCACGCAAATGATACTGGAGGGTTCTTTGTCGCCAAGCTCATCAAGAACTGAGAAGTTCGAGGCAATCGATAGTGCAGAGGTGATTGCAGCCTGGCAGTCCAGGTTCGACATGCCTGGGGAGGCCTTTATCGGCTTTGCCTTCTACAGGCGGGCCCAGAACATCTGGGCGTTCAGCGATGTCGACCTGCCCAGGCTCTCTTACGAGGCCGTAGGCATGAGGATGATGTCTTTGAAGGAGAAGCCCTGGAAGCCCACCACATGCGCTTTGCAGGTATTTGGCAGGCATGCCCGCAAGAACACGGTCGCCCTGAACTCTGAACAGGCCAGGCGGTTCATGTCCGGCGAGAGCCAGGATCTGGAGGCAGATGTGGAAGCCGGGTTTGTGATAGCTCTCTTCCAGGACCAGGTCTTGGGGTGCGGGCTTTATTCCAGGGGCAAGCTGGTCTCCCAGCTGCCCAAAGAGCGCAGGATATCAGTTGATACTGAG
>Ga0074198_1002250_pt1 | contig 10514 bp, 10 predicted proteins | sample EPASupsiteSAE323_FD_64527 | JGI IMG/M metagenome (GOLD analysis project Ga0074198, IMG submission 64527) | Bioremediated contaminated groundwater from EPA Superfund site, New Mexico - Sample SAE3-23 | ecosystem: Environmental > Aquatic > Deep subsurface > Groundwater > Contaminated ...
AAAGTTCAAGCAGATAAAGGAATTCTCAAAGGACAAGCAGACACCGTTCCTAGTTCTGGACCTTGAGAGGATTAAGGGAAAATACGACGAGCTGGCAAAAAACTTTCCCCAAGTAAAAGTCTACTATGCTGTTAAGGCAAACCCTGACCAGCGCGTGCTTTCTGCGCTTGCAGCCAAGGGCTCGCACTTCGACATAGCCTCGCGCCAGGAGCTTGACCTGCTCCTGAGCCTGGGCATCCCCGCTGAGCGGATGAGCTTCGGCAACACCATCAAGAAGGCAGCAGACATTCGTTACGCTTACCAGAAGGGCATCCGGCTCTTTGCAACAGACTCGCCCTCGGACGTGGAGAAGCTTGCGGAGAACGCGCCGGGGTCCAAGGTGTTCTTCCGGCTCCTTGTGAGCAACCGGGGCGCGGACTGGCCTCTTTCCAAGAAGTTCGGAACCAAAAAGGAGCAGCTCCTTGACCTGGTCGAGGACGCGCACGTGCAGGGTCTCGTCCCCTACGGAATCTCCTTCCACGTGGGCTCCCAGCAGCGCGACCCCACCCAGTGGGACTACCCGCTTGAGCAGTGCGCCCAGGTGTTTGCCGACGCCAAGTCCCTGGGAATCGAACTCAAGATGATTAACCTCGGCGGCGGGCTTCCCGCAAACCTCCTTGTTCCCACTCCTCCGATTGAAGCCTATTCGCAGGCAATATTTGAGTCCCTTCACAGGCACTTCCCCAACGGGCTTCCGGAATTGTTCACCGAACCCGGCAGGTCGCTTGTTGCCGATGCAGGCGTAATAGTGTCCGAAGTCATACTCATCTCGCGCAAGGCGCACCGCAAGTGGTGCTACATTGATGTCGGGATGTTCGGCGGGCTCATCGAGACCCTTGACGAGGCCATCAAGTACCCGATTTACTGCGAGCGGCCAGGCAAGCTGGTCAAGATGACCTTGGCAGGCCCTACTTGCGACAGCACCGACGTGATGTACAAGAAAGCCTCGCTTCCCGAAGACATCCAGGAAGGAGACAAGGTCTACCTGCTCACTGCTGGCGCGTACACAATAACCTGCTCGTGCAACGGATTCAACGGCTTCCCTCCTCTTGCGGTCTATTATTTGGAATAGGGGTTTTGCGCCAAGCCAGCGGAAACCCCGTCACGGCCTTCTTTTTATCCTTCTTTTGTCTTTCCTAATTATGCAAATCTACTCGCACTCGCGGCTGTCCTGCTACGAGAACTGCCCCCTGCACTTCGACTACAAGTACGTCTCCAAAGTCAAGCCTCCTGAAGGCAAGGAAACAGCAGAGCAGTTCACAGGAAAACGCGTGCACGAGACCTTGGAGAAGCTCTACAAGGACCTGCGCTACTCCAAGCTCAACGCACTCCCCGACTTGCTTGAATACTACCAAAAGATTTGGCAGCAGGGATGGAACGAAGAAATCCTGATTGCAAAGGTTGGGCTTGAGGAAAAGAACTTTTTTGAAACCGGCAAAAAGTGCGTCGAGGACTACTACCAAGAGTACAAGCCGTTCGACCAGGCCCGCACAATCGGCCTGGAGTCGCGCATCGTGGTGCGGCTTTCGGACGAGTCCGACGATTACAGGATGCAGGGCTACATCGACCGGCTTGCAATGGACGGCTCGACTTACGAAATCCACGACTACAAGACCGGAAACCACCTCAAGACGCAGGACGAAGCTGATTCTGACAGGCAGCTTGCCCTTTACCAGATTGGAATAGAGCAGGCCTGGGACGACGTCAAGCAAGTGAACCTGATTTGGCACTACTTGAACTTCAACAAGGAAGTGCGTTCGAAAAGGTCGAAAAAACAACTCGACAGTCTTCGCACTGACACAATCGCACTTATTGACGAAGTCGAGCTTGCAAAGGAAAAGGGCCGCTTCCCGTCCAAAAAAAGCCGGCTCTGCGACTACTGCGAGTACCGCGAGCTTTGCCCGGAGTGGAAGCACGTTCTTTCGGTGCAGATGTCCCTTTCAAACGACTACGAAAAGATTCCCGGAGTCGCGCTTGTCGAAGAATACGCCAAGCTCAAGGCCGAGGAAAAGGAACTCTCTGACAAGATTGACCAGGCCCGCGCCGCAGTAGTCAAGTTCGCAAAAGCCGAGGGCGTCACGGTAATCCAAGGCAAGAACCACAAGCTTCTTGTTCGCACTGACTTGCGCACCGGGTTCCCAACCCGCTCCGGAGACCTTTCCGACTACCGCAAGCTGGAAAAAATACTCAAGGATGGCGGCGTGTGGTTCGAAGTCTCGGCAATCTCCAACGACTTGCTTGCAAGCGCGCTTGAGGAAGGAAAAATCTCAGGCAAACTCGCTGAAAAGATTGAGGAGTTCAAGAAAGTCAGCGAGACTACGACTGTGCGCGTTGGAAAAGGAAATTGATTGACGTTTATTTTTTTTTCTTTTTTCGTTCGCTTTTTTTGTCCGAAGCTTTCTATCCTTCAATCTCGCTCATTGCCCTTCCGCCAAGTATTGCCTTGATGCGGTCCTTTGGCGCTGATTCATATGCCTCGCGCGTGCGGATTCCCGCATCGAAGAGCTTTCGCCCCCTGACTCTTCCTATGCCGCGCACCCTGCAGATGGGAATGAGCTCTTCCTTGATTCCGTCCTTGATGCGCTCCTGATAGACTAGCGCCTTCCTTGAGACTGCCTCGAACCCGGCAATCTTTGCAAGCTCCGAATACGAGTAGCACAGCCAGTCAGCGATGCGCACGCGCGCATTGAGTATTCCTGGCGCAAGGTCAAAGTCCGTTAGCATCTGCTGTTCGTTGGCCTCGTTGGCCCAGGCGTTGAGCGCTCTGGCGGTCTTGTACTTCTGCAGCGCCTCGGTGTCAAATTCCCACTCAGGGTAAAGTTCCACCGACGAAGCGTACATGTCGTCAAACAGCTTCTGCTCCTCCGCCCTTCCGACTGAAAGGTAAGGTCGCAGCTCGGTTGAGTTGCACAGGTTGCAGATGAACCCGATTGAGTTGTTCAGGTCAACGGTCTTGAGCGACTTGATGTAATCGTATGCAGTCTGCGGGTCCAAGTACAATTCGCTTGTGCGCTTGCCCAGAGGCGAGGCGATGAGCGCGTCGCTTTTTGTCTTTGCAACAAAACCCATCCGCTCCAAATCAGCAACCACGTTCTCGACTTTTTCCAACAACTGCTGAGTTGAGCCGTAGTGGCAGGCAAAGAAAGTTCGCGAGAAGAAGTCAAATAGCGAGTGGAAGTCATTGCAGTACTTGGAAGCAATCAGCGCAAGGCAGTGAATGCGCAGCGTGGGCTCGGACGAGAGCTTGGAGTAGATGTCCTCCATGTCGCCGTAGATGTATTTCTCGGCAACCTCGCGCTTGTCATTTGAGTTGCACACCAGCACGCCGTATCCGACCTTGTCGTAACGCGGCCTGCCTGCGCGTCCAAGCATCTGCCTGATTTCAAGAGCAGAGATGAATGAGGAGAAATTTCCACTGAACCTTTTGAGGTCGCGCACAATCACCCATGAGGCGGGGTAGTCCACTCCCATTGCAAGCGTGGTTGTTGCGACGATGACTTTGATTGTGCGTTCCTTCTTGAATCCATCCTCGATTAGCTTGCGCTGCTTGTCTGGTATTCCCGCGTGGTGGAACGCAGTGCCGTTGCGGATGCACTTTGCCAGGCGAGCGCACTGGGTGGTTGGAGTGGGAAGCGCGTCGTGCACCTTCTTTGCAAGAATGTCAAGCGAAATCCTCTGCTCCTCGGTAAGATGCGGCGCAATTGCGACCGAGACGTTTTCAGCTCCAGCTTCGGTGCTTGGACGCGTAGCCACGAACACTATGGCTTGCCCGCTTGCCTTGGCGTCCTTTGCAAGGCCCTGCGCGCTGCCAACAACCGCCTTCCTGCAGAGGTTTTCCAAGTAGAACTTCTCGTCGATTTCCTCGGGTTCGCCTTCGTTTGCCTCAAACACCAAAGACTTCTTGTCGCAAATACCTACCTCTAGTTTGGTGGGGCGATAGTCGCTCTTGATTGGCTTGGAGTAGAGCCACTTTGCGATTTCCTTGTAATTGGGAACCGTTGCAGACAGGCAAAGCAGCCGGCTTTCTGCAATCAAAAGCTTGGTGAGCACGATTTCAACAGTTGCTCCGCGGTAGTCGTCGTCAAGCAGGTGCACTTCATCAATTACTGCAAGCCCGATTTTTCCTGCGAAATCCTTGTCGTGCCGCAGCACCGAGTCGAGCTTCTCGGAAGTCATCACCAGAAGGTCGTAGTTGAGCAGGTGCGAGGCGCCGGAGTCGTAGTCTCCAGTTGAGATTCCGACTTTCTGGCCCTTGAAAGCGGTTTTGAACTCGTCGTATTTTTCAGACGCAAGCGCGCGAAGAGGGACAACGTAAACAACTAGCTTTCTTCCGTCCTTTGCAGATTCGCTTTCAAAGTGCCTGGCAATCGAAAGGAGCGCAAGAAGGGTTTTTCCAGACGCAGTTGGCGCGCTCACAAGGACGTTCTCTCCGGAAAGCAAGCCCGATGCTACTGCGTGAGTCTGCATCGGGTTGAGCGTATCATAGCCAAACCCGGTGGCTTTTGCCTTGGCCCACTCCAGCGCGTCCGCTGGCTTGGCATCACTTGCATCAAGAGCCTTTTGCATAGCAAAACCTATGCTTGCCGGATATTAAGACTGCAACGGCCTTCTTTCCGGTGAACGGAAAGGAAAAGTATCAGAAGCTACCTCGTTCTTCATCGCCTTGCGGCTAAGACTGGGACAGTTTCATCATCAAACTATTTTCTGCCGCTTCAAGGATATAAACTCGCGCAATGGCGCTTCCGGCGGCCGTGTTTTGAGCGCGCGGTGCAGGCCGAACAAACTGCGTAGGGTTATATACCAAAAAACTCGCCAATATATTTTCATGAACGACGAGATTCGCCTCGACCGCGAGACTTTCAAGGCCCTTGCGGCTGACACGCGCGTTAGCATACTCAAGTCACTTTCAAAGCGAAGGATGACCGGAGCGGAGCTTGCGTCCGAAGTCAAACTCTCGCCGTCCACCATAAAGGAGCACCTCGACCAGCTGGAGAAGGTGTGCCTGATTGAGCAAATGGACGAGGGCCGCAAGTGGAAATATTATGCCCTCACGCACAAGGGCAGGCAGATTACCGCAACGCAGCGGCCGTCAATGCGCGTGTGGATAGTGCTAGGGCTTTCAATACTCGGGCTTGCATTCACCACGCTCAACATATTCTTCCTCGGAGGCACTTTCGCGCCTCACGACCAGTTCATGTCTGCGCAGTCCGCAGAGACTTTCGCCGCAAAAACCGCCTATGGCGGTGCAGTCGCAGCTGACGATGCCATGGCCTTCAACAACCCCGCGCCAGCAATTCTTGATTCCTGCGATGCCGCCCCGAATTCCTGCCTTTCAGGCGACGCGCCGACTTTCACCGCAGGCGTGCAGGAAGCAGCGCCGATGATGGCATCAAGGTCTATGTATGCAGTAAGCAACGACTTGCCGACTGAGAAGCAGATTAGCATGATAGACTATGCGTTGGAGGCAACGCTTCTGGTGCTAGTGCTGGGCTTGGGCTATTATGCGATTAGGCAAAGGAAGAAGGCGGCAATATAAGTCTGAAGCCATCTTGCCATTTATTTTCAATTAGATGTCCAGTAACACGGTTATCTCGGTTAGGTTGCCTTCGCGCGTGACCGCGATTTCGTGCATCGTTACTGCCTTGATGTCGGTCTTTCCCTTCTCAGGCGTCATTTCTTCCCCAAAGGCGGTGCCTGTAAGCGAATACCCTTGGTCGTCCTTGTGGAACGAGTCCAGCCGGAAGCGCTTGAAGAAGATTTCCTGCGAGCTGGACTCGGCAAGGATGTCTCCAAGCGTATAGCCAACAAGCTCCTCAAGTGTTTCGGCCTTTTCCTCGATTGTGACCTTCTCCTCGTCGCCAAGGGCCTCCACGTTGGCCATAACCGAAAACATTGCCTCGGCTGCGTTTGAGAGCGCCTCGCCGAAAGTGAAGCCGAATGCCGTGAACTTGATGTCCGCGGTGTGGTCTATGAACACGAACTTGTCCATTGGAAAAGTATTAGGGGGATACTGTTTTTTTAGCAAGCGCCATCAACAACTAATCCAGTGCAATAACCCTCGCAAAGGTGTATACTTATGATGCCGAACATGGACCCGCGCCAGATGGCCAAGCTGATGAACCAGATGGGAATCAAGAACGTGCAGATTCCCTCGACCAAGGTCGTAATCTACAAAGAGGACGGCTCAACTCTTGTTGTCGAGAACCCCAACGTGATGGAAATCACGATGTCCGGGCAAAAGAGCTTCCAGATTACCGGAGACGTTTCAGAAGGCGCTGGGGAGGATGCAGGTGCAGAAGCCGCCTCAGGGCCATCCGAAGACGACGTCGCCCTCGTGGCAGAGCAGGCCAAGACCACCAAGGAAAAGGCCAAGGCCGCGCTCGAAGAGGCAGACGGCGACATCGCTGAAGCGATTATGCTTTTGGAAAAAGAAGGCTAATTCGCCCGGAGTCATATTCGAGGCATCCAGCGCACAATCGGCTTCATTTCCTCGATTTCTTTTCCGATGTGCTTGGCAAGCTCGTTGTCCGCGTGGTTTCCTAACACTCGGATGTCAGGCGGGACGTCTTTTGGGCTTTCCTTGCCGACGTAGATGATTATTACTGGCTTCTTGAACCCGTCTCCTGGGTTTTCCTTGAATACCTCGATAGTGTGGAGCTTTTTCTGTAGCTTCAACGTGCAAAGCGACTTGCTCTTGGGCTGGATGCGGTGCGTGTAATCCTTGAAACGCCCCTCGGTGTCCACTACCTTGTTTATTGCCGCGTGTATCTCCTGCACGTGGGCAGGATAACACGGTTTGCTTTCCATTGAATTGCTGTTGATTGCAGCCACTTTTATCCTTTGAGTGTGGCTTTGCCGTTACTGTATCTTTTCCAGCTTCAGCTCGTCCTTGTCAAACTCGAACACTTCGTCCACGCCTGCCTTGAGCGCCTTCGCAACCTTGGTGGCAAGAAGGAGGGAGGGGTTGTAGGCCCCCTTTTCCAAAAAGACTATTGTTTCCCTGCGCGCGCCCACCATCTGAGCGAGGTCGTCCTGCGTCAGGCCGTGCCTTGCCCTCAGTTCCTTGATTTTAGTCCTCATTTTCAGCACTTCCTATACGTTGGGCTGCCGGTTGATATACCACTGGCTGATTACGTAGCTGAATATCATGAAGTAAAACATCACTCCCAGCACTATGTCCACAGTCAGCGGGTAGAGCTTGAGGTACTGCACCCAGAACAGGATTGTGATGAGTACGTACGAAAGGAACCACGACCACGACGAGGCCTTCTGCGCGACGCGGTTGACGCGCTCGTCGCGCACCAGCTTCTCGCCCTTCTTGATCTTCCAGTACATCAGTACTCCGATTGCGAAAGTCGCCGATGCGATTGAGTAGAACGTGACCGTCACTGCGGGGTCGACTCCTATGTTGAAAAACGGAATCGCAATCCCGATGCCGAGCGCAAAAAGCGCAATCCTAAACGCCCACATCGCCCTTCTCTTCAAGTCGTCCATTTTCCTACACCTATACCGCAACCACATGTTGCATAAACCTAACTTATTGTTAGTTATTTCTAACATTAAGTTATATATTTCTATCTTTTCTCCGGAAAGGGGGGATGTTTTGGTTTTCTTTGCCGCTTAATCGGCACTTGTCGTTTCCAAAAAGCCACTTAAACGCTTGTTGCCAAATCCATTGGATTGCACTATGATTGTGAAGTTTTTCCCCTGCGGCCCGCTGCAGGCAAACTGTTACCTGGTCTATTCGAAGAAGGGCGGGGACGCCTTCGTAATCGACGCGCCTCCAGGCTCCGCTGCCAAAGTTGCGGAAGTAGCCAAAGCCGAGTCGCTGAAAGTCCTCTATGTGCTTGACACGCACGGCCACTTCGACCACGTCTCGGACAACATGGCATTCAAGCGGGCCTTCGGCTCAAAGATTGGAATCTCCAAGCAAGGCGAGAAGTTCATCTCAGACCCCGCTTCGCAGGGTTTTCAACTGCCTTTTGATATGGAAGCATCCAAGCCGGACTTCTATTTGGAAGCCAAGAAACTGTTTGAGTGCGCCGGCCTTTCCTTCAAAGTCATTCCCACTCCCGGACACACCAAGGGCAGCGTCTGCCTCTACTGCGAGAAAGAGAAAGCCCTCTTCTCAGGAGACACTTTATTCGCAGATTGCTGCGGACGCTATGATTTGGAAGGCTCAAGCGGGGAAGAAATCGAGGAATCGCTGAATGTTCTTGCAAAGCTTCCCGAAGACACTGTTGTCTACCCCGGCCACGGCACGCGCACAACAATCGGCGCGGAGATTGCGTGGATGAAAAAGTTCAGGGCGTAGATTTCCTTTCTATTGCCAGCTTGATGTTCGAACCATTTGGCATGAACACGAGGCTGTTTTTCTCGTCGATGAACAAGTGCGGGTGTGTCTGCGCAAGGTCTTCCGGTAACGGGATTCTTCCCATCAAGTCAGCATCCCTCAGCCTTTCACTTACGAAGTCGTTTTCCTTGTGCAAAGTTGCGTGTACCTGGGCGTGCAACGTCGTTATCGACTCGATTTTTTTCCTTATTTCGTTTATTTGGGCGGCAGAAACCGGCGTTGCGTGGACTGCCGCATCCACCTCGCTCTGTTCAAGTAGGTTGCCCCTTGCGGTTGCCCCTTTCAGAACCGGTTTGGGGGTTGTGCGGACGTCCGTTGACTTGCGCCGGGAGTTGATTTCGCGCACCAGCCTTTGGATGTCAGCTGATTGTTGGCTTGCCAGTATCACGTACGGCCTGCTCCTGCGGTATTTCGGCAGCGCAATCCGATTGGGAACGCCTTTGCTTGGCTTCATCTTCAGCACATAGGCCGGCAAGCTCTTCTTGATTGGCACCATGTTCATGTCCGGGCCCTCGTCGTAATGCTCGCGCAGGTCGGCAACGGCTCCGGGTTTTCTTGTGATGACCTGCATTATGGTTCTATCCTTCAGCGTCTTGTTTTCTATTGTGAACCCCTGGCTTTCAAGAAGGGATAACGCCCCTTCCTGGAACGCTTCCGGCTTAGGGTAGTTGAAGAGCTTGCCGCCGTAACGCAGCGAGTTCAATGCGTTCTCAAAGGCAACTGCTTTGTTTGTGGAGTAATGCAGCCCGTAAAAACTCTGGATCACGTCGAAATACCCCTCGCGCGAGCCCTTCTTTCGGACTACCGTGGATTCGAAGTGCCGCCTAATCTGCCTGCCCCGCGGGCAGTGCGCGTCAGCTTCCAGGTAGTTCAGGCCAAGCGCGTGCGAGTAGACGTTGGGCGCAATGCTTTCCGCAAGCTTGAGGCCATCGCCATGGCCCGGCCCCATGTCAAGAAAATGAACTTTCCTCTGGGCCTTCGCCCGGTTCCTAATCTCTGCTTCGACTTCGCCAGCAAGCCTGCCCGAATTGCAGCCCCAGTCGGTATAATCGATTGACTGCCGAGTCCAGTCGCGCACGATTTCTGTCGCTGTTTCCGCGCCGGGGTGAGAATTCAACCTGCGGCACAGCTCGTTGTGGAGGTACCCGAAAGGCTTGCGGAACCGTATGTCCATGTCCGGAAAGCGCGTCCTGTTCCGGCGCAAAAGCTCCTCGGTCTGCGGGCTTGGTGCCATACAAAACTAATGCTGCATTGGGGATTTAAAGCGCTAGGCGGCTTCGTGGCGCTGTTCACGGCACGCGCACAACTATTGGCGACGAGATTGCGTGGATGAAGAAGTTTAGTGCATAGGATAGGATTAAATTTCCCTCATTTTTCATTAGTCTATGCCAAAACTGAAGAGAAAACTTCGAAAGGACGAAGATATCAGCGTCCACGGAAAGATAATCCGGAAGAAAAGTGTACTGGATTACTTTAGGAAGTAGTTTCTATGGTAAAGCCTTTGAACGTTAGAATTAAGTATCCAAAAATTACCTATCCGCGATTGGACCGTTCATTATCTTCACCTTGGCAAAATTCTGAAGACCGCTCTAGAAAAACGCAATCTGTAACAAAAAAACAGGTTCAAGATAAAGCAAAAGGTCGTTGTAAAGATTGTAAAGAGTACATCGGTACTGTTGGTCAAGTTCATCACAAAGATGGAGACCGTACAAACGACCGCGCTTCAAATTTAGTTTTTTTATGTCCAACTTGCCACGCAAAAAGGCACAGAAAAATTCAAGAAAAGAAAGCACAGAAAAAAGCTAAGTCGCGTAAGAAACGGTCTAATCCTTATTCTGCAATTTTTGGTTACTGATTGTTTTCACACGAAATAATCCGCCAACCCCCGCCTTTTTATTCAAGTTCCTGCAGGAATTAATAGCTAATAATTTAGTTTTTGGCTTAATAGAATTTCAAAATAGCAATCAAATGGCTTGCGGCGCTCTGCTCCAAACCTGATTTTGAAAACACCGAGCTGAAAACCGCAAGATTAGCGTTTAAGATATTCCCGCGCTGTTCCTCTGATTCTATGGGATATGGCGCAGAATTGTCTAAAGGTGAGTATAAACAATGGAACCAACAT
>Ga0074198_1002251_pt1 | contig 10503 bp, 7 predicted proteins | sample EPASupsiteSAE323_FD_64527 | JGI IMG/M metagenome (GOLD analysis project Ga0074198, IMG submission 64527) | Bioremediated contaminated groundwater from EPA Superfund site, New Mexico - Sample SAE3-23 | ecosystem: Environmental > Aquatic > Deep subsurface > Groundwater > Contaminated ...
TAAGCGATGCGTCGTTGGAGCCGAACATAATAATCACAATATTTGCATCGGCTTTAAGCACTTCATTAAAACGCCTGTCGGCAATTTGAGTGTCCTGGCCGCCTATGCCGCCGTTGTAAACGCGGACATCCGCGCCATATTTTTTATATAACATGTCGGAAAGCAGATACCGGAACGTCTCGGTCGCCTTTGTGCTTGAATTGACTCCATAAGTAATCGAGTCGCCGAATGCGTATATGTGTAAAACGCCGCCCGACGGCTCGCCGAACGCGCCGGTGGGCCATGTAAAGGCGCACCAGCACAGGACGGCGAATAGCGAATATGTGAATTTATTTCTTCGGTTAGTTAGCCGTTTTTCGTTAGTCTTCATTTTAAATCGGGCCGTAAGGCGGATTACTTTAGTTTTACAAACGGTTATTTCTTCATGTTAGGCGGAAGCGGAAGCGTTTTGTTCGACAACACTTTATATGGCTCCCAATTATAGCCGGCCATGATATTGCTCGATATGTAAAGCGTCAGATCGTTCGGATTAAAGCAAAACAGATAGCTATATATATTGCGGCCTGTTTTTAAGCTGCCTATTCCGGTGTATGAATCGGCGGTGTAGTTCGGCGGAGTTTCAACGTGCGGCGGATTGTTCCACTGCCCGAGCTGCACGCCGTCGTCGGAGGCGATAGCTTGAACTCTCAACACGCCGTTTTTAACGTCCCATGCCGACATCCAATGCGTTTTCTGAGACCACGAAAAACCGACTCTTACGTTCTTTTCGGACAATGGGTTAGTTAAATCAACCGCGGTTACGGCTTTCCAGTTTTCCCACGAACCCGTTTCGTTTTTCTTTAATGTAACATAGAGGGTCTTGGCTTTTTCGTTATAGCAATAAATGGTGTACATAGTGCCGAGCTGGCTGTCGCAGATGCTCGCGTCAACCTGGACTTTGCCCGCTTCATAATTAGGCGGGGCCGAAACGGTCCCGAACGGCATCCACATTTCCCATACGCTGCGTGGAACGCTGTAGGCAGCCATATAAACCGAACCGTCCTTAAAATTAATCGAAAGCACCGGAAAGGTATTTTCGCGGACGCAGAAGCCCAAATAAGTATCGCCGTTCATGCCTTTTTCGCCGACCGTAATTAAAGAAAGCTGTGAACGGTCGGATTTTTTCTTGCCGACGAACGCCTCGACGTAATAGTAATAAGTCGCGCCTTCTTTAACCTTTGTGTCTTTATATTCTTTTTCGTCGAGTTGTTCGAGCGTAGCTATTTTTTTGAACTGATCGCTGCCTTCGGCTTCTTTTCCTTTGCCCGTTTCCGATTCGACAGCTTCGGAACGATAAATTCTAAAGCCTTCGATTTTTTTGTCGTAGTCGTGTTTCCACTTTATAACGACGCATTTATCTTTGGCGTTATATTCAACGCTAACTTCGCCCGGCACTGGAATTGAGCCGTCTGATGATTTTTGCGACTTCGACGTTTTCGAAGATTTCGATGTCTTTTTCTCTTCGCCTGAATCGCTTTTTTGAGAGCTTTGAGCGACTTTAACTTCTACCGGATTCGACGGCGCACTCTCTTTATTGTCTTTGCCGCGGGCATAAATCATATATTTATATGTTTTTCCCTTTTCAACGGACGTATCGGTAAATTCGCTTACGGAAGCCTGAGTAAAAGAAATAGGGGCATAATTGGAACCATCGTCGGCGCGTTTTATCAAATAACCGTTAAATTCGCCAGCAGCGGGTTCCCACTTAAGCGACACCGCATTACCTTTAACAACGGCGGCCCTGAGGTTCCGCGGCGGATACATCGTATCTTCGGCGAACACAGGCGCGCTAACAAACAATAGGACAAATAAAAGCAATAACAAAACTTGCTTTTTCATAAAGCGACCTCCAAATTTAATTGATATCAAATGAAATAATTCTATCACGGCGTTTTCTAAAAATCAAGAATATTTTTTTCGGTTAAGTTAAATAATTTAATCTTAGAAATTATGCGGTTACGACCGGTTTAACTTAAAAAGGGCATAACTTTCATATAACGTCAAACCGCTAAGAACAGCCATAGACATAACGAAGCAGGCGATCAAATAATTGACGCCCGCGCCCGCCAGAAGCCCAAGCGACGAAAGAAGAAAAAAAGTCAATGAAATAAGGATATTGCGGGCATTAACGGGTTTAACATAATAGGCATCAATGACGCTTCTTAAAGAAAGGCTAAGTATATAAAAGGGGCACGCGATCATTATCAGTCTTGAAAGATATTCCAGATCGGCGTTTCTTTTTCCGAGATAAACCTCTAAAATAAAATCCGCGAAAATTTCATAGGCGGCTAAAGTTAAAATACCAAGAATTAAAGAAGTTTTAAATATTTTCAATAAATAAAGCTTCAAGGTCGAATAATCCCGTTTTTGAACGATCAATCTGACGCGTGGAAGCAAAACCAATCCGAGCGGGCTGAAAATAGCTCCGACCATATTCAAAAGCGATATCGAAAACGCGACCGAACCTCCCGCGTTAATTCCGCCAATATGCGCGGCGATCGTAGCCGGCAGCATTAAAAGCCCGGCCAGGCCCATATCGCCCGGGACCCTCTGCATTCCGTAAAATAATAAAATTTTTATACAGGCGATTTTAATTACGATCTTATTTTTTATCCGCCCCATAATTTTTATAAAAAACATTAATGAAACCAGAGATTGAAGTATGCCCGTGGCTAAAATTACCAGTCCGGGGGATTTATAAGCGTAAAAAACCAGGGCCGGAACCAGCGCGCCATTTATGATTTGAATTATATTAGCGTTAGTCATATCGAGACTGCCTCTAAAAAAACTGTAACAGCCCGAATGCGTCATAAGACCAAAAAGCATGACCGTGATAGGAAAAATAATATCGGAATATTTAGCGTTTCCAAATAAAAAATATGCGATATGGCTTGAAAAAAGATTTAAAAACAAGCATAAAAGCAAAGAAAACGTTAAAATAATCATCAGGCCGCCGGCGTAATAAGCCTCGGCGCTTTTGCCGCCGGTTACCAGATGCTTTGGCATTTCGATAGTCATGCCCATTAAAACTATCGGAACCAGAAAGGTAATAACCCTTCGAGCAATCACGTATTCGGAAAATTCTTCCTTTAAAAATACGTTAGCGGCAAGTTTATATACCAGCAACGCGCTTGCCAGAACTATAAATTCAGTTATAAAAGTTAATATTATCTGCTTTTTCATTTAAATTCGATCGCTTAAAGCGCTACCGGTCTTTTTAACTTCGCCTGCCGAAAAGGCGATTCCAGCGTAAAACCACATTATCCTGCTCGTTTCGCTGTCGAAAAAATTATATTCGCTAAACCCCATGACGCACATGGAAACGATCGCCACCAGCGCTCCTTTTACAAACGATTTATCGACGGCCGCGTCGCGGTCCGTATCAGGCATCGATTTATACTTACGCCATAACTTTAAAACAGTATAACCCATAAGGCATAAAAACGCAGCCAGGCCAGGAATTCCACATTCAGCCCATATTTGCAGATATACATTATGCAAATGCCCGTAAACCATCTTTTTTCGCTCCGGCGACGCCCATTCGATCTTATCGACATACGCGCTATAATTTTTTTCGACGCCTCCTATGCCCAAACCCAGCCAGGGCCTCGTTTTTATCATTTCAAAAGCCACGGCGTAAATGGTTTCACGCCCGCTGGAGTAGCCTTTTAATGTAAGCGTTAAACGTTCATTTATATCTGAAAGAAAGGGAACGTCTTTTGCCGCCGGCGATAAAACCAGCCCCAGAAATAACAGCAATGAAACGCCGAAAACGGCGGCATATTTTTTATGACGCGACAAAAGAAGGATGACGAAAGTGCATAACGCCATCGCGGCCCACGGCCCTCTGGAATGCGTCAGCAGCAACGCGAAAACGTTTATTATCGTCAGGGCCGGCATTACAGCCCGCGAACAAACGCCGGTGAAACAAGCATAACAATCAGCCAGCAGCGTTAAAGCGACGCATAGAAGCATCACTAAAAACTCGCCGTAGGTTATGGTAATAGAAAATAAGCCCGAATAGCCGTCCGCCCACGAGGCGAAATCGCTGAAATAACTTACATCAGTGCATCCGGCGGCCGTGAGCGCGATCGCCAAAAATAAAAGAAGAGCGTTTGAAAACAGCATTAGCGTTATAAAAGACAGCCGGTTCGGCAGCAGGCGCCCTTTTTCATAAGCGATCACAAATATCAAAAAACACATAACGTTTTTTATGGCTGAAATATTAGAAAGTTTACCGCCTCCATAAAAATGGGCGAATATATTGGCCGCGACAAATAATAACATAAACGAGTATATTTTATCGTACTTTAAGCGCCGGCGCGAAAATGGAACCATAACAAAAAATATCGTTAAAGCAAGATAAATAAAAAAGTTCGACAGAAACACCGAAAAACACGAGCTGAATATAAAAGCGAAAAGGCAGCATCTTATAACGCGATCGGCAAGCGTATTATTTTTTTTAGAACCGGTTTCATTCATTGGCTTACTTCCGCAGCTTTAATTCTTGCTTTGCCGAAAGCCTCGCGCTTCCGGCACGCTCAAAGATAAAAACGAAAGCCGCGACATAGCTTTCGTTTTTTTACCCAAAACTATAGTAAGAGACTTTAATTAGTTGCATGTAATGTGAAAATTTTTGCGCTCCACTTCGGCTTCGGCGTTGGCGCGCCTTCAGAGCCGTTACGCGCTAAAAATTTCCACTAAATAAACGTCTATTTATTTACTTCGTTTACTATAAATGATTTAAAATTTTTTAATAAAAACCGAACGCGATGTTATCATAAAAATCGAATGGTGTCAATAGTTTTTAAACAATTACGGACGCCGCGAATTAGATAAGTAAAAAGCCGGAAAAGCGAAATACGAGGCGGGGTAAAAACCCACACCTCGTATTTCATTTTAGCTTTTATTTTTAGTTATGCGTTAAGTTAATTAGAACTTAACATTGAGGTCTAAACGAACCTGATCGTAATCGGCGGGAGCGCCAGTGCCGAGCACTGCATAGTCGTTATCGCCGGTTTTGAATTTCGTGGTTTTGTAACGAAGTTTGAAAGCTGTGTTTTCTCTATACTGGTAAGTCGAAACTAACTGAGTGGTCGACTGATCGAAGTTGCCTGTAAGAGTTGAACCTGCTGCCACGCCGTTTGCAGCTACTGCTACATAACCGGTAGTGGTTTTGCCTTTCAAATCTTCATACCATAAATCGAGGTTCAATTTTTCGGTAGCTTTGTAACCGATTATGAAGCTTGCGATTTTCGAGTTGTTGTATCCGTCAACTACGCCGATATTGGTAGCGCCTGTATTCTTTACTATAGTATTAACCTGCGAGCCTGGAGTTGAATAAGGTTCATCGGTGTAATCGTCATTAGTCGAGATTATATTGAAATCTTTTTCTCTGTCCTGATACATTAAGGTTAAATCCCATTTAGGATTAGCTGTCCATTCGCCGCCGACTTTGAAGCCTTTGCCTTTCCATGTAAGCATGTTGCCTCTGTTGTCAACACCGACTGCACGGCGTGATTTGTCTTTAGCTGCGCTCTGATCGGCATATTCAACGAAAGCTACTACGCTTTTGCCAAGTTTGCCATCAAGTGTAATGCCGGCGACATTTAAGCCAGTCATAGGAGCGATAGGTAATGTAGCTGTAGCGGGAACTAAAGCGAATCTGTTAGCCATTGTCATATAATAAGCGCCGAAGGAAACGTTTTTCCATGAATGATCAACGGTTATTAACTTGCTGTCGAGACCGTCGTTGTTAGCGCCAGCACCGGCTACGCTAAAGCATCTGGTATCGAATGCGCCAACGCTGATGTTAGTGCCGCGATAATGTTTTTTAATCGTTAAACCGTCTACTTCGTTATCAAAGATAAATCCTTTGCCTATGGTCAGCGTATAACGTCCAGCTCTTAAGCTGTCGATAACGCTTGAACCGCCGAAACCTTTAATGTCGACATAGCCTAAATAAAGGCTTCTCTGTGTGCCATCGCCAAACGGGAAATTACCGTCTGTAGGGTTGTTCTGAACGGCATTGCGGCCGAGTCTGGTAGAGTCCTGTAAGGATGCATAAAACGAAACGTTATCGTCAACTTCGCCTTTGATGTTTAAACGAAGTCTGTTGTAGAACGTCGAATTGTTAGGTTCGGGATTAATTACACCGGCAGCTAACGAAAGGCTTTTGTACTTATTTCCTTCAAATCTGATACGATCTTCGATCGTCAGTTTGATTTTGCCCATGCCGCCTTTTTTGAGCATGTCAACGTCTGATTTTAAAGCGTCGACATCATTGCGAACGATTTTTACTTCTTCTTCTAAAGCCTGAACTTTAACGCCAAGAAGAGCAAGTTCATCTGCGAATTCTACCGTAAGTTTTTGAAGCGTGTCAAAATCGGCGCCGCCGAATTTTTTGTCGATAAGACGGGCTACCATTAAAGCCATTTCATATCTGGTCATAGCTTTGCTGCCTTTGAATTTGCCGTCGGCATAACCTTCAAGAAGGCCTTTAGCTGAAAGGCTGTTAATCGCTTCATAAGCCCAGTGGCTTTTCGGAACATCCGAGAACGGGCCGGCGTAAGCTGCACCTATAGTGGCAAACATAAACGCCATTACTACTAATAATAATAAACTCTTCTTCATTGTGATCCTCCTTAGTGATCTTAAAACACTCAGGTCCGGCAGGAGCCTCGGTTTTTATGGCTCGCATCGATTCTTATAAACCTGATTAAAGTCTCCAAAGTTACCTTTAATTTCGTTTAAAAAAACCTGCGTCTCCGCGAAACTTCATGCACCTAAAACCTCACCTGTGCATTTATTAACTTTTAAAGACCTGATTAACCTAAAGCCGCGTCCGTGTCACTAAGAAATGTTTCACCTCCTTTATCTCACGAACAAAACTTTTTGAGAGTTAACCGGTGACTCTAAAATTTAATAAAATTTTCAAAAAAACAATTTTTTCAATGTTCCAATATAATTTCGGCATTAATTTAATAAAACTTACAGAATAATTTTAACAATTATTTGCAATGCCGTGGAAGTGCTTCTTCAAAATATTTGCAAACGGTTTCAATTTCTTGCAAATATCCGCCTTCCGAATCTTTACGCGAAGCGTGCCTGCCGCTCGGTGGCGCCGCAACGTAATTTGTTTCTGTTTTAAATTCTGGTTTTATTGAACGCATATGTGTGATTCATTTCGGATTAAAATTTAAAAACTTTAACAACTTTTAAACTTATGATATAACGAAGCAATGAAAAAAGTAATTAAAAAGGGAATAAAAAATATTGTTATGTGCCGGCATTGCTGTTCAAATGTTATTTGTTTTTTATTCCGATCTATTTTTTAGTCGTTCGTAAAATATAAAAATGTAAAATATAAAAATATTCATATATCATATGATAAAGATTGGCAATAATATATTTCCAATTATCGATGAGATATTATTAAAAGTATCTATAAGTAAACTTGAAAATAACAAAATTAATGTATACTTATGCAGCAATCCAAATCTTTATTATTTATTATCATTGGTAAATATCAATGCTGGCGGATTAAATGTTACTGCGTTTTGGGTGCCTTTCTCTGAGTTGATATATGTTAGTAGAGCTGATATTGAAAACAATAAATGCGGACCATTTAACAATAGCAATAGAACCAGAGAACTAAGTAACGCTATTGCACATGAAATAACGCACCTGCTTGTGAGACGTAAGCTGGGATTTATAAAAGATTGTAAATTAGAATGGAAAAGTGAAGGTTACGCAGAATTTATTGCTTTTGATGGTAAAATGGACTTTAAGCAGGCAAAAATTGATCTTCAAAAAAAGCAATACGTGAAAAATGCCTATAATAGATATTTTAAATATTTTGAATTTCGATTAGCTGCGACTTATTTAATAACAAAATATAATTTGGATTTTGATAAATTTGTTGATGGTAAATATGATCTTTTGAATACAATAAAAGAATTTAAAAATGATTCTTCTCTGAAATAGTTGAGTCTGGCCTAAAAACCAGAATTTAAATTCCGCAATTTGCGAATAGATATCGTTTTTTTTAAAAATACCATTTAATACTAAATTTGTCCGCCATCGACGACGCCGTGTCGAGTTCGGCCGTCATAAATTACCTCAAGTAAAAATGCGGCGCGATCGATTTTACCATTCTATTGAAGACCAGCGTTCGCCTCTTTTTATTCTTTCACTTGCTTTCAGTGATAGAATGTGTTAGAATGTGACAGAATGTGACAGAAAGGAATAAAGCGGTTCGCACATGAAATATTCAGAGAACGAAAATATCGAGTTAAAAAGAGAATATACGCCTGAGATCAAAAAGGAAATCATAGCCTTCGCCAATACGAACGGCGGTTATCTATACATAGGCATATCGGATAACGGCAAAATCGAGGGACTCGCCAATTCAGAAAAAGTCCTGCAGCAGGTTATACACATCATCAGAGACGGCATCCGCCCCGATCTTACCATGTTTACTAACTGCCGAATAAAGGCCGTCGAAGGAAAAAAAGTCATAGAAATATCGGTTGTGAGAGGAACCGCTCGGCCATATTATCTTTCCGAGAAAGGACTCAAGCCTTCCGGCGTATACGTCAGGCACGCCACGTCTTCGAATCCGGCTTCCGAAGAAGCTATCCGTAAAATGATAAAAGAGACGGACGGCGACAGGTTCGAACTAACTCGCTCGATGGAGCAGGAGCTGACATTCGAGGCGGCCAAAAAAGAGTTCGCGAAAAGAAAAATAGAGTTCGGAAAAAATCAAATGAAGAATCTGGGCATTATAAACGCTGATGGACTTTACACGAATCTCGGGCTTCTTTTGTCCGATCAGTGCGCCCACACCATAAAAATAGCCTGTTTCGAAGGTGGCGGAAAAAGCGAATTCAAGGACAGGCGCGAATTTGAAGGATCGATTCTTCAACAACTTCACGACTCATACGAATACATAAATATATTCAATAAACTCCATGCGACCTATTCAGGACTGGAGCGCATCGACCGCCGCGATTATCCCGAAGTAGCGATCCGCGAAGCGCTGTTGAACGCGATCGTCCACAGGGATTACTCTTTCAGCGGCAGCACGCTTATCAGCATTTTTGAAGACCATATCGAATTCGTTTCTCTCGGCGGTCTCGTCTCGGGCCTGTCGATCGACGACATAATGAACGGGGCGTCTCAGGCGCGCAATGAAAAACTGGCCAATATTTTTTATCGTCTGAAACTCGTCGAAGCTTATGGCACTGGAATCGTCAAAATAATGGAAAGTTACAAAAGAAGCGCTTCGATGCCAAAATTGAAAGCCACCGGCAATGCGTTCAACATTTCAATTTTTAACTTGAATCTTGCTATTTCTAACCGCGCGGCCGATTCGAACGATAATATAAACGAACAGTGGAAAGAGATATTGAATTCGATTGCCGCCAAAGGAAGCCTCACCCGTTTTGAGACCGAAAAAATACTCGGTATAGGCCAGACAAGAGCGCATGTTCTGCTCAAAGCCATGATAGACGCCGGAATGATAAAAACCGTCGGTAACGGAAAAAAACGTAGATACATACGAAAGTAACGCCTGAAAATCAGATGCGTAAGATATTGACTTTATCTAAAATTTGTGATACTTTACGTCAATATCTCGCGCGTGCGATATGCGCGAGATATTAATCGGAACTAGAAAGGCCCGGCTTTCGGCAAAAAAAATCGAACGAACGGCCGAGGCGTTAATATGGCTCTCGACTCAATCAAAAATATCCTGGTTTTAAATCTTTCCGCCATCGGCGACGCCGTGTCGAGTTCGGTCGTCATAAATTACCTCAAGAAAAAATACGGCGCGATCGATCTCGCGGTTCCGTCGAAAACCGGCGAATTATTTTCGGGCGATCCTTCCGTCAATTTAATAGATTTAAAAGACGCCGGAAATAAAAGTTACGATCTGTTCATCGATCTGAGCTCATCGAAAGCCAGCCGAAAAATCGCGCGGAACGTTAAAGCGAAAGTCAAGCTGGCGCGCATATGGAACATATGGCAGAAAATAATGTCGATGCTCGCGTATAACGCCTTCGTCGCCGGCCATCGCGGCCACATAGTCAAAGATTATTACCCGATACTCGAATATCTCGGCTGCGATGAAAAGCCGTTACCCGAACTCGTAAAGTTAAACGAGCCCAAAATAATCGAAAAGATAAACGGGATCGCGGCCGGAAAAAAAATAGCCGCGATGCACATCGGATCGCAAAATAAAATAAGAATAATTCCAGAGGAACTAAGCCTCGGAATTATCGAGCATTTGAAAAACGCCGGAGCTAAAGTTTTATTGCTTGGAACAGAAGCCGGCCTCGCGCAATCGCTCGTAGAAAAAAGCGCCGGCTACGCCATATACGAAGAGCTGAGCCTCGCGGATTTAAGAAGCGCAATGCCGCTGTTTAATATGTTTATAGGCCCTGACAGCGGACTTTTGCATAT
>Ga0074198_1002252_pt1 | contig 10501 bp, 9 predicted proteins | sample EPASupsiteSAE323_FD_64527 | JGI IMG/M metagenome (GOLD analysis project Ga0074198, IMG submission 64527) | Bioremediated contaminated groundwater from EPA Superfund site, New Mexico - Sample SAE3-23 | ecosystem: Environmental > Aquatic > Deep subsurface > Groundwater > Contaminated ...
TGTCAGTAAAATCAGCAATAGCACAAACTTTACTAATTACAGCAATTCTAGGTACTAAACTTAAAATATTTGTTCCTGCTCCAGAAGCTCCAACACTTAAAGTTGCAACTGTTAAAGTATCAATTGCTTTATTAACATCAACTATCAATGCTTTACTAGCAGTAGTAGTACCTGCTACAACATCAGCAATTGCATCCCCATTATATTGAGTAAGTCTCAAATTATTTGCCTCCTTTCAAAAAAGGTATCATTTAATTACTTTGTTTATATCCAATAAATCTAAAATTCTTATTGTCTGCTCCAGCGGCCTTGTAATAAAGAGTGTAACAACGAATATCTAAATCTTCAATTTTTGCACCAGCATCAAGAACAATTACATCTTCGGTAGATGCACTAGCAGAATCAAAAGAAAAAGTTAGAATTGCATCAGAAATATTATGTATAAGTGCAATCTTTTCTACATCTACAACTGCACTTTTTTCTGCTTGATCAGCATCAGTATTTACACAGACAATAAATGAATTAGTATGTGCCATTTATAAATTCCTCCTTAAAAATATGTTATTTTAATATTATTCAGTATCTTCATAGATTTTCATATTAGCTTTTGCTTCAATAATATCTATTTTAGCTTTTGAATCAATTTTCAAATCCCTTGCAATTTCAACAAATTGTTGAATAATTGCTAATTCAGTTATATCATTTAAAATCTTTTCTAATTTCTTATAATTACCTTGGATAATATCACTAATTTCATCATGTCTTAATATATTTACATTAGTTTTATTACCATCTTCTTTTTCAAGTCCTAATTCTACTCGCATATCTTTGTCGTCTATCCAAAGAATTCCTCTCTGAATAATTTCTTGATTAATATAGATATATCTCACTTCATCTTCTTCAATATCTATAAAAGAACCTTGTGTTTTTAATATTCTTAATGATTCAGGAGTTGGGTTTAAATTAAAACCCAAAGCTCCATGAATATTATTAATTACTTTTATCTTTCTACTCATAAAAACCTATCTTTCTTATTATATTTAAATAAATATTAAGTTAAAGTTACAAGACCACAATACTGAGGCTGAATAACATTAATACCAATTTTTTGAATAGCTTTCTTAGTTACTTGTCCAGTATCAAAGTCCTGCTTTTCTAGCATTTCTAATCCACCTTCTTTGGTAACTTTTACCAATTTATCTTTTCCGACTGGCAAAACATAAATGTAATTATTGTCCAATACCCAAGTAACATTAAGTTCATCAGTAAAAGAATTTGGTAGCTGTACTAATGCTTTACCTTCCCATGTGCCAATAAATCCGTCTTTATTTAAAGTATCTTTCATATTATCAGACATAACTGCTCTAAATCCATCATCGCTAGTTATATTAGATAATCCTACTGAAGTACCTACAACAACAGGATATCCATAAGCACTTACAGTATTACAAACATTACGCAACTGAGCCAAACTAAAGACACCAGTATATTTATTAAGAGCAGGAGCAGTAGCCATACCAGCAACAAATGCGGCCTGAATCTTAGTCATAATTTCATCCATAATACCATCAGCAATATCATTGATCATTTCAGTGAAGTATTCTGCGTTACCACTTAGAATGTCATCCCATTCAACGTACACGCTTGCCCCCAATGCTTCAGGAGATGCTTCTATTTTATTTTTGTAAATTTTCTGCCTGCGGATTTCAGCCCCAAGAGCTACATAATCAATACGTAATTTGCCATTCTTAATTCTAAATTCTTTCTTCTGTCCATGTCCAACAGTAGCAAATTCAGCGATTATATCTAAAGCCCCAGTGATTCTTGTAGGTAATATTTTATCAACATTAACCTTGATTATTTCATTTATTTCAGTTTTGTTCTTATCATAATTTTTTAGTAATTCACCAAACAATTCACACAGTTCAGTTTTACGTTGTTCTACAGTCTGCCCTTCAATACTTGAGCGATTATATCTTACGTCCATACAAAGCTCTAAAACTTTATTTTTATCCATTAATTAATTACCTCCTTATATTATATTAAGATTAAGATATAGCAGTTCTAATACATTGCAGTACAACTGCACTATAACCATTAAGAGTATCTTTTGCTATAACTTTAAATTCCTGTATGGCGGCGGCGGCAGTAGTAGAATTAATAGTAAATTTACCATCTGCGGCATGAGCATAAGCAAAATCACCAACAACTACTGCGGCATAATTAGCTCTATCTCCATTGTAGTCAATCTGAGTAGTAGTAAATGTATCTCCTTCTTCAAAAAAGAAAACTCTTGCTTTAAAAGTATTTAATTCATTCCTGAAATCAGATTCATCAACAGAATCATATAATTTGGGAACAGAAGCCACTAAAACCTGTTTGATAGTATTAGCACTAGTTACTGTAATATGTCCAGTAGCATAATTGATTTCAGCACAAACCCCATTTTCAATTGCTGTATCAAAATCATATGAAAGGGCGTGTCCCTTTAAAAGATCGAGGCGTACTATTCCGTAACCTAAACTTGCCATTTATAAATTCCTCCTTATTTAATATAAATTATTATTCTATGCCATATTTAGTAAGCATAGTTTCGGGAATCAAGTTCCCCTGTTCTGAAATATTTACAACCACATCATTATTAATTGAATTAATTTCTAATTGAGCATTAGTAACAATTCTATCTGCAATAATTTCTTTAATTTTTGCAGTATTTACTTCAAATATAGCATTTTTAATATCTTCATTTTCTACAGTTTCCTGCTCAGATATTAACTTTGAATTTAAAGCATACTGTTTCAAATTAGCACGATTTTTAATTAATTCTTGTTCAGCAATTTCTGCTTGAACTTTTTCATATTCGTCTTTAATAGGGGATAGGGAAGCAATTTCAGTTTTTAACTGTTCAACGACTTCACCTAATTTTATTATCTTTTCATTACTAGTTGTGCTTGACATTTCTAATGCTTCGTTTTTAGTAGCAATTTCAGTTGTTAAAGTTTCAATCTGAGTATTCAATTCAGAAATAGTAGTTTCTTTTTCTGTAATTTGAGATTGAAGATTAGATATTTCAGTTTTAAGATTATCTAATTCTTCAGTATTTTCATTAACTACCACTACATTTTGATTGGTTTCTTGCCATACTTGAACAACTTCAATTTTTGATTCAAAATCAATATTTGCAACACCTTCAGAATTAATAGAATAATTCATTTTAAAACATTTATTAGTATCGTTTTCTTCAATAATTGCATATGCCTGAAATAATTCACAAATCCAGTATTTATAAGACACATTTCCATCTGCATCAGTTGGATGCAAAGCAGACCATACAGCATCTCTAATATCATCAAGACTTTGTTCTGCGTTTATTTCAAAACATATTTTAATTTCTTTACCAAAATTAAATTCTATTTGATTCACATTTATACCTCCTTTATTATTATTTAAAGATTCAGTATTGTTAATATCTGAATCATTATTTATTTCAATATCTTTTTTTATTGCTTCAGCTACTTCAAGATTAAACTCATACATACCAGAATCAGGATAAGCACCAGATTTTGATACTCCTAAAAGACAATGACCTATATAAAGAAGTCCGTTTGTAGCTGTGCGACCTTCTTCAGAAAATTCATAACCACCAGTTTTTACTTCTACAGATGTGTCTACAGAACCATATGTATCATATATTTTTTGAATTACATTTAAAGTAGTTTGAAATCTAAGCCATAAAATTCCAGAACTCCATAATCCATATTTTTCTTCACCATTAATTTCATGTGTCCCAATATGAGTATCATATAAAGTCCCTATACTATCGGTATTTAGAGCAATTATAGCTCCATCAACTATTTCAGGTTCATGTCCTTTTAAATCAATTCCATTTGTAGCGGCTACTATAGGAGCATTATTTAAAGAATCATACCAAGGCTTATTTGTATCAGGATTAATTGAAGAACATAATTCTTCTGTTATTCTTAATCCATTCAAATTAAAGTCAAAATCATGAATCATAAATAATGCCTTTTTCCTATCTGAATATGAAGGTTCATCTGAAAGGGAAGCAAGTTGTATATTTAAATATTCTTTATTTTGCTGATTATTTAATTTTATATTTTTTGTTATTTTTCTCACCTCCTTAAAAGTAATGATAAATATTAAATATTAATTAGTTTTTACTTGGTTTCGGATTTGCATTACCGTTATTATTTTTTGATTTATCAGTGTTAGCATTTTTACCCCCACCAGACTTATCTTCAGGTCTGCCAACATTATTATCACCAGTTTGATTAAATGGATTTTGTGGAGGATTTAATAAAGTATCAAGTTGTAATACTTCTTTCTCATATTGAACTAATCCTACAATATAATGATACGGAACTCCTGTAAGAGCTTCTGCCCACAAAGTAAAGACCCCTGTAAGTTGGTATAATTCCTTACATTTATCAATATATTTATCACTATCTAAAGTTGTAACTCTATCAAAGAAAAATTTACAAGACAAATTAGTAGGAAGCATTTCTTTAATAATGTCATTAATCATATCTTCAAATACTTCTAAAATACTAAATAATTGTTTAAATAATTTTTCAGTATTTAATGAAGCAGTACTATAATTTGCATTATCACTCCCCCCACTAATAAGTGCTTTACTTACACCTAAATTAGAATAAATATCATTTTCTATTTTTTGATATAATTCTTTAGTAAACATAGTTGTGTTAATTTCTAAAGGTTTTAAATCAAAGAAATAAGGGAGTGTTGCTAATCCAGTTCCGCTTAAATCAGTAATGCTTGATGAAGAACTATTATTTTCCTTTTTAAGTAATAAGGTTTTTAAACTATTAAAATAGAAATCTACTGTTGGTTTAGGAACTGGTTGACCAGGATTATTTTTGTCTCCACCAATAGTAGAAGTATAGAGAATTAAAACTTGTTTAATTAATCTGTCTGCAATTGAACGCTCAACTCTATTAATAATTTCCATTTGAATTAGACTTGCCCACGCACCCATAGTTACAGGCATACCAAATGGATAATTTCTAGGAGAATCAGACGCAATTACCCAACAATTTTTTAATTCAACAAACCTGTTCTCATCTCCACCTTTATTTCGATAATTATTAAATTTACCAAGAGTTACTTCATCAGGTAAACTTTCAATTACTGCTAATATATCTGAAACTGTACTTCCTGATTGTTTAATAGAAGATAAATCATATTCAACTACCCATTTACCATTTAATTGTTTATTTATTCTAATATCATCCAGTTCTAAAAATTGAACGTATTTTTCTTTTCTTAAACAAACAACAATTGTACCTTGCTCTGCTACTTCATATAATCCGTCACGTAAAAATTTACGAACATTAATAGTATCTAAAAATTGAAATAATTTTTGTTCATATTTTTTTATTTGTTTAGGATTATCAAACGAAGACCATGCAAGATGATAATTGAGAGTAGGTAGCGATTTATATATACGTAGAACATCTTTGATAAGTCCATATTTATTAGAGAAATATTTAGATGCCAAACGAATATTTTTAATATTTGAATATGGATTTTTTAAATAATCATAAAGAGTAGTTAAAGAGATATCATTAATTGAAGACCCTGATCCATATTGAGTAATCCAATCTGTCAACCCACATAATTCATGAAGTTTTAGTTGATCTTCTTGATTTATGGAGAGGGATTGGGAGGTTTGGGTTTGATTGTTTTGTTGGGAATTGGTTAAAGATTGGGATTTTTTAGGTCTACCACGTTTTTTAGGAATATCATTTAATTGATTTTCTATTTGGGATCACCTCCTTATGTTTGATTTGGGTTTGGATAAATATTAAAATCCTGCTTGAAGGAAATAGTTCCAATCATCAGCATTAATAGACTCTTCTTTCTCCATGAAAAGAGAAATATAATAAAGTGCATAAGCAAGTGCCGAAAATCTGTCCTTATCGACCCTTTTTACTACTTGTTCCACTGTTATACTATTAGTAGTTTTCTTTAATTTTAAATTTGCAACTTCATCTATTAAAACTTGTGTTTGTAAACAAGCAGTTTCAATTTCTAATTCATTATCACTATCATTTTTCTTTAAATCATTTTTTACATCATCAAATGGTTTAATTAATTTTAATATATTAGACTCTACATAATTAATAAATGTTCTTATTATATCTCCATTAATACCTTGAGATTTTAAAGCATAAAGAATAAGTGGTGAATTAGGCACTTTAGACTTATCTTCTGTATTTATGGTTGCCCAACAACCTAATTCTTCATTTGTTTCAAAATCAGTTACGTCTTCAAGTAATTTTTCAACCAACCCTTGACCAATTGTGTTCGCATCAATTACTACCGCTTTAACCCTAGATTTTATTAAATCTAAATTACCACCATATTTATAAAAAATTCTTTTAATAATAACCGACTGCTCTTCATAATTTAACCCATTTGGAGGAGTAATAATATTTACTATTTGAATTTGTCTAATAACTCCTGATTGATTTCTAATTATTTTTAATACAACAATAGCTGTTTTATTATTATTTTCAGAAGCAGATCTAGCAACATCAATACCTAGACAATATTCGTTTAATTCAAAATTCCCTTTTTTATCTTTAGGACATTCTAACTCAACTTTACTTAATATTCTCGATTTAATTAATTTACTAATATTAATTAAACCACCATCACTAACACCAACCCAATCACAAAGATAATTTTGTTGGAAACGAATTATATTGCTTTTTCTAGCCTTATCAATAGTTGATTTTTTTTGTCTTCCAAAATGTACAGGGATAAACCAATCAGAACCAAAAACAAAAGTTCCTTTTAAATCGACCATATTTTTAAATGTGGTTAATATTTTTTCGTATTCATCACTATTTTTATACCCTGACGTACTATATCGGTTTATCTGGCCTGAAAGTTCTTCTGGATCAAGCAAACCAGTTAATGTCGATCTTCCTATATTAAAAATTGGCTCAATACAATCATCATAGGTATCTTTGTCAATTAAGGCAGATTCTTCCAATCCGCCTCTGTGCCTCCTTAAGCCTTTGCTTTGAGGCGAATTAGCTAGGTTATCTATTACACTTGCATTAATAAATTCAACCTTCCCTGTATCTTTAGCGAATCTTGCCGATTTAATATTTTTAGCAAAAGATGGGTAAAATTTTAAAATTTCATCATGTTTGTCTCTCCATATTTTAATTGATTGTTCTTTTGTCGAAGCTGTTATAGATAATGAAACTCCAGGAAAGCAACATGCGGTATGATATTGACTCATTACGTGTATCAGTGTTTTTGAAATTCCGCGAGGAGCGCAAAAATAATTTTCAGGTAGCCTTGAAAGCAATCTAATCATTAGTCTCTGATGCAAATCAAAGGTAAAACCGCCCGTTTCTTCTTTATATAAATCCCAAAATATATCAGGATAAAATCTTAAAAAAGAACATAACACAGCAAATTCAGATATATTTTTAGAAATTATATTTTGATTAAAATCAGAATGTTTAAAAGGTGTTTCAAATTCAGGTTCATAAATATCATACCTGTCATAAGTATGCTTATTATTTTTTGACTCAAAATTATTATATGAGGTCATTATAATTCCCCATCTTTATAAAGAGGTTCTATATATACTAAATCTAAATCTCTAAATATATTATTTCTTTTTTCTTTTTCTATTAAAACCATTTCTTCTGAATAACCTTTTTGTATAAATGATTCCTCTAGCATTTGATCGTAAAAATCCCAAATATCTCTGTATTTAATTCTTGGTTTATTTTCAAGCCTACGAAGATAATTAATAATAGTCCAAATAATTAAATCTACATCATCATATGGTTGTTCTTTTAATTTAGGTAATATTGAAATAATACCTAAATTAGACTCAACTGCTTCAAATATCTGAGGAACTAAATCAATTCCTCCTGAAATATCTGATTTTGATAATTGTCTAACATTTATTTTAGCATCTTCTGCCGCTTTAGATGCTAAAGCACCCCATTCTTTTGCTCCTTTAACATCTTTAGATGCAGTAGATATTTCTTCTTTAGTTCTATACCTAATATAAATTTTTAGATTTTCTATATGTAATGCTGTTTTTTCACCATAATTATCAATTAAATTATTCCATTTTTTTTCAAATAATTGATATTCGTAAGAATCGTATCCTTCCCCCCATTTTTCAATTAATTCTTCACTAGGGGGTTCAACTTTTTTCTTTTTATTTTGATTATTATTTTTTGTTTTGGTATTAATTTTTGTATTAGTTTCTTTTAAATCATTTTTGTTTAATTTTTTACCTCCATCACAACTATTTAATAATGGAATTTTTTGAAAATATATTCGGATCGCATTTTTTACTATAATATTATAATCATTTATATTTTTTGTTTTATTTTTTTGTTCGCTTTCTTCTATACAACATTTTAATAAGTCTTCATTATAAGGACGTTTGTTTTCAAAAAGGTATATTTTTAAACTCTGTTCATTATTTACATGTTTTGTGCGACAATCCTTACACCATAAATCGTACTTTTCTTTGAGATAATCATTGATTGCAAATTTGTTCATTGGTTTAGGGGTATTGCACTTCATGCAGATTTTACTTGCTGTCATTTAAACCACCTGACTTATTATATTATTATTAAAAAAGTAATTAATTAATATTTCTTCTATGTTATCTAATTCCCAATAGGGTATTCTTAATAATGGAATATTATAATATTTACAATATTTATTTTTCATCTTATCATGTTTAACTGTAGATAAATATGATTTTTTACCAAAAGGTAATTCACTATAATGACCTTCTCCATCATATTCAATCAAACATTTTAAATCAGTTTTCTTAATATCATAAAAAACTGCAAAATCAAAACGCAAAAAATCTATATCTTTTAAATTATAAAATATATATTCTCTATCATATGAGACATTATTTAATTCTAACCAATCTCTGCATTTACTTTCACCTTGAGATTCATTACATTGTGGACATCCATGATTATGTAAAATACTATCCCAACCTACTTGAAAAATATTATTACAATTATTCTTTAAACATTTCCATTTTAATTTTTTCTTCGCAGTTTGGTATTTATTACTTATTAATTCAATATTTTTATTATTTAACCTTAACCAAAGTTTAATATTTTGAATTGTATATGGATTAGATTTTCTATATTTACTAGGAATTTTATTACTTAATAGATTAGCTAAACTTGAAAAATAAAAATATTCATTATTGTCTTTAAAAATTAAATTTCCATTATAATCATTATAATTATCACTAATTAAAATATAATTAAAATTTTTTTCAATAATATTTTTAACTTGTTTATAAGTCCAAGTTCTAGGATTATTTATTCCTTGTAAAATACTACCACAATCATTACATTGATGTTTATTTCTGTCTTTAAATTTAGTAAAGGAAGTTTTAAAAGTATTTCCACAAGAACATTTAATTTTTAATTTTGATAATTGCGTTTTATATTCTTCTTTATTAGATATTAACTCACAATTATAATCTTCAACATATTCTTTAATTTCTTCATAAATCCAATTTTGAAATCCAGAACATTTATCACACTTATAATGATGTTTACTTTTAAAACTATCAAAACAACGTTTAAAATTTCGTCCACAAGAACATTTAAATTCCAATTCATTTTTACTATTTATATACTCTTCACTTATTAATTTACACCCTGACTGACTTTTTACTTCTACAAAATATTTTACTTCTTCATAAGATAATCTTCTAGAAGCATCTCTTTTCTCAAACCCACATTTATTACATTGTCTTTTACCATTTTTAAAAGTATTATAATTAATATTAAAATTGTCTCCACATTTACATTCAAATTCTAATTTATCACGATCATTTTTATATTCTTCACTTAATAATTTACACCCACTATTTGAATCTATTTCAATAAATAGTTTTATTTCTTCGTAAGTTAATCTTTTCATATACTACCTCCTACAAAAAATAAAATATTAAATTCTCCTACTTAAAAATAACCATAAAAAAGAAGGGTAGGCAGTAGGAGTTGCCATTCATAAGGAGCTACCTTATTTAACCCTTCTGATAAAACCCTGTTAATAATAATTAAAGTTATCTATTCATCATCCCACTCATTTTCCATATCTTGATTACCACCTATATTAACTTCTATATCTGTATAAATTACATGGTTTAATTGTTCTACTAAATTTCTACAAATGTTCTTTATCCCAAGTGTAATCCCCTCAGATATACCTGTTTCAAAAGAATCTTGTTCAACCCCATCTATAAATTCAAGTATTATTTCAACTGCTTCATTATCATCACATTCTCTTAATTCTGATACTAAATCTCTAATAGCACAGTTAAAACAAACACCTTGACCTTCACAATCACAATCACAATCAGTGTATTCTTCTGGATTTAAATTTTGATTCATATTATGATTCATCCCATGATTATTAATCATATTCTCTT
>Ga0074198_1002255_pt1 | contig 10489 bp, 9 predicted proteins | sample EPASupsiteSAE323_FD_64527 | JGI IMG/M metagenome (GOLD analysis project Ga0074198, IMG submission 64527) | Bioremediated contaminated groundwater from EPA Superfund site, New Mexico - Sample SAE3-23 | ecosystem: Environmental > Aquatic > Deep subsurface > Groundwater > Contaminated ...
CCTCTTGTAATCATTAGTTTGATCAATTATGTTACCAGGTTTGATTGCAAAGATAATAACAGCTGCTAGTATAGCTAATATGGCTAATACTATCATAAGTTCTACTAGGGTGAAGGAAGAGATATTCTTTTTTGAATTAATATTAATTGTATTCATAAATTAAATATATCATTTAAAGATTTAAAAGTCAAGAGGTTTAAGCTATTTTAACGTAGCTTTAATTCTTCTAACTCCTGCAGAAGAAGATTCTTCTTTAAGAATCTTAAATTTACCTAATTCTTTGGTATTTTTAACGTGAGGACCCGCACAGATCTCTTTAGATCAGTCCCCCATATTATAAACAGAAACATTCTCTGGATATTTAGTCATAAAAGATCCTAGATAACCTTGGTTCTGAGCTTCGGTTAATAACAAATTATTACAATTAATTTCTAGTTCTTCTTGAATTTTTGAATTAACTAAACTTTCAATTTGTTTTAATTCTTCTTCTGTTATTTTTCTTTCAAAAGGAAAATCCAATCTTAATCTTTCTTCATTAATATCAGAACCTTTTTGATAAATAGAATTACCCAATATTTCTTGTAAGGCTTTTAATAATAAATGGGTAGCTGTATGTAATTTAGTTTTAATTAAAGAAGATTCGTCAGATAAATTATGATCTAATCCATGACCTCCAAACTTTTGTTCAGCACCAGCTCTTGAAATATCTTTATGTTTTTTGAATTCTTCATTAAATTCTTCTACATTAACAGAAATATTTAATTCTTTCCCCTCTTCAATAATCATTTCTAAGGGGAAACCAAAAGACTCATAAAGATAAAAAGCAGTTTTGCCATCTAATATCCTTCCTGTTTTTTCAAATATTTTATGTAATTCCCTTAATCCGTTTTCTAGAGTATTTAAGAATTTGTCCTTTTCTTTTCTATATATTTCTAAGATGAAGTCGGTATTATTAATTTCTGGATAAAAATTGTTATAAACCCCTTGAATAATTTTGATTAATTCTTCTTCGAAATTATTTTTTAATTCAACTTTCTTTTGGTAATTGACTACTCTACGGATTAATCTACGTAAAATATATCCCCTTTCTGTATTAGAGGGAGTTAACCCGTCAGCAATTAGGAAAATAGCTGATTTAAAATGGTCAGCAATAATTCTAAAAGATGTTTCATTATATATTTTAGAATTAGAGTTTAAATACTCGATTAGGGGTTGGAACAGGTCTGTGTGGTAAACAGTTAATTTATTTTCCTTAAAATCAGGAAGTTGTGCAGCTAAAAGAACTCTTTCAAACCCCCATCCGGTATCAACTCCTTTTTTAATTAAAGGGGTTAAGGATTTATCAGAATTCATGTAAAACTCATTGAAAACGAAGTTACAAATTTCTATTCCCCCTACATAAACCTCTGTACAAGGTCCACAAGGACCCTCAGACCCTACTGGACCCCAGAAATTATCTTCTCTGCCGCACCTTATAAATTGATCTTCTTTAATGCCTATACTTTTTCATATATCGTATGATTCTTGATCAAAAGGTATAAGTTCATCTCCGGCAAACAAAGAAATAGTTAATTTTTCAACAGGAATATTTAAATATTTAGTAATGAATTCAAAACCCATGGGGATCATTTCTTTTTTGAAGTATCCTCCAAAAGAAAAATTGCCTAACATTTCAAACATAGTTAAATGACTGCTGTCTCCAACAGAATCAATATCAACAGTTCTTAAACATTTTTGGATACTAACAATATTAATATTTCCTAATGGTTTCATAATATTAGGATGAATATCAACTAAAGGATCTTTAGCTCCAGAAAAATATGGTTTAAATTGTTGCATGCCAGCAACAGAAAAAAGAGCATTTGTATCTCCCTCGGGCAATAAAGAAGACCCAGGAACAATAGTATGCCCATGATCTTCAAAGAATTTTAGAAATTTTTCACGTATTTCGAATGATTTCATAATATATATTTAGATATCTTTATTCTAGCATAAATTAGGGGGAAAATCAAAGAATTAGGAGTTTTCCACAGGTGATATTGACAATTATTAATATATGTGCTAATATATGAATATTCACGCCCAGAAGAGTTTACTCTTTTGGGATATTTTTTATTATATATTGTTTAATTCTGTCTATTCTGCATAAAAATGGTTTCTTTTTTAAGAGCCCATATTCTTTTCCTCTGTGACCACGAGCAAATACTACAATGACTTTTTTATTCTTTTTAATAAGATCATCTACCAAGGGGGCATAATCGCCATCTCCACTAAAAATAATTAGAGTTTCAAAATCATTTATATTATTATAAATATCCCTGGCGAATTCTGTATCAAAGTCGCATTTACGTCTTAATATTGGTTTTTTGAACTCTTCTTGTAGTTTTTTCTTAAATACATTTAATTTAGTAATTGCTTTACAATCTTCATCCTTTATCAAGTTATCAATGAGATTAAAGATGTTCTTGAATGTTTCTTTTAAATATAGCTGTTGATTTAAGAAAATGGGAACAAATTTCACCTCTTTAGATTTTAGGTCATAACCAATATTTTTAATTTTTTTTTGAAACTCCTCAGATTTAATATTACCAATTTCTTTTCCATAATAAAAAGCCACTTTTTTTATTTCTTCATAGCTTGTTAGATAATCATATAATTTTTGAGGGTCTATCTCTCATTTTAATGATTTGAACCAACCATATACATTGGCTCAATCTATCATTACTAGTGTTTTGTTTTGAAGTTTGAAGAATTTTATATCCATAGGAAATGGTTTTTATTTAAACAAATCCTTTAGCAAATCTTTTAATCCAGTAGCGTCAACTGGTTTTTTCTCAGTTGTTCTAACTGTTTTTTCTGGATTACGAAAAGGAATACCAGGTTTTGGATAATTAGTTGGTGGTGGAACGGAAGTTTGAGTAGCTTGTGATTTAGCTCTAACTTCTTCAAAGCATTTTTCACAATATATGGGTCTTGATGGATCTGGTTGGAATGGAACCAATGTTTCAGCTCCGCATTTAGAGCAAACCGCCTGTCAATATTCTGTTTGACTTCTAGGGGAAGGCCTTGAGCTTGAAGAAACAAATTCTAGGGCACTTCATTTTTTAATATATTCTTCAACATCAGACCTAGGTGTAGTATATAGTTCATGACAGTTTTCAATAATTTGAGATCTAAAACTTTGCTGGAATGGTGGTAATGGCCCCAATTGAGTGGCACCAAAGGAGCGAGAAGGAACATTATTAATCATCATTTTGATGTAATAAGAGTAACTAGATAAATTAATAATATCCTTAGCAGTAACTTCTGGTAAAAATTCTTTTTCTAAAGCCATGGCGTCTTCGATACCAACTCGAAAAGTCATTAAATTTCCAATATTACCAAAAACAGCTTCTTTAACTGACTGATCTAATTGAGCTATATACTGATGAGCTAAAATCAAATTTAATTTATACTTTCTAGCTTCAGATAAAATATTAGAAAAAGATTCTGTAGAGAAAGTCTGAAATTCGTCAATGTACAGGTAAAAAGGAATACGATCGGCATTGGGCATATCAGCACGAGACATGGCGGCTAACTGGACCTTGGTAACAATTAAAGCACCTAATAAAGCACAATTTTCTTCCCCTGTTAAACCTTTAGATAAATTAACAATTAAAATTTTCTTTTCATCCATAATTTTACGCATATCAATCTTAGTTTCTACTTGCCCAATAATGTTTCTGATTAAGGGATTAGAGATGAATTGTCCTACTTTATTTTGGATAGGAGCGATGGCTTCATTTTTGAATTTTTCGCTATACTTATCGAATTCACTAAATCAAAAAGCTTTTACAACGGTATCGGTAACATGATCTAAAACAGTTGTACGATATTGATCATCTGCCAACATACGATTGATACTCAATAAAGTAGCTCCGGGATATTCCAGTAAAGCAAGAATGGTATTACCTAATATGTATTCCATACGAGCAGACCAAACGTCTGGTCAAATCTTTTTAAAAACAGACATTAAACCAGATTTAACGATATGTCTTAATTCTGGGCTTACTTCTTCAATGATATTAAAAGCAACAGGAAATTCAATGTCTGATGGATTAATGTAAACAACGTCTTTAATACGAGATTCCGGGATGTAATTAATTAATTTTTCAGCAAATTCACCGTGAGGATCAATTAATCCAATACCTCGTCCATTCATGATATCAGAATAACACATGTTTTCCATTAAAGTTGATTTACCAGAACCAGCCTTACCGATGATATAGCAATGGTAAATACGATCAGCTTGAGTTAAGCCAAATTTAACTTTTTCACCACGAAATTCGGTAGTTCCCAAAACAGTAATTTCTTTTTCATTTTGATGAATATTTTCAGCCATAAATTAAATTTAAATATCAGTTTGTTCATCCTCATTGATAAATGGCAAGTTTGGTGGAGGAGCACCTTTTTGATTTTTTTCCATAACAACAGAAGAAATATATACATTCTGGAATGGAAAATGGAATAAAGAAACAAGTTCTTTGGCCCCCATAATAATTCCCTTTTCTGTTTTTTTACGAGTTATAGTTTTATCAAACATTTTATGTTCGAGATTGTGTTTAACAATAGGAAAGAATCTATCTCTGAATTTAACTCAGTTTTTATATCAAGGTCTAGGGTCTTTAATTTCATCAAAAGAATTAGCAATGGAAGTATTAAATTGTTTTAAAAACATTTCAAAGGTATTGGGTATAAAATCGGAGAAATCCTTTTTGGGACTGATATAGGCTAAACGAATACCAGTAATAAAATTAGCCCCATTGATTTTACCTTCAATTAATTTAATAGCTTCTTTCTCTACTTCTGTAGGTAATTTGACTTTTTCTTCTTTTTTGGGTTCAGGAGCTGTACTTGGATTAATTAGACTATTTAGGGCAGTAGATCATGATTTGGATAGTGTTTTTGAGAGTTTTTCTGGTACTTTTGGAGCTTCTTTGCCAACTAAAGGACTATATAAAGATTTTGATTCAAAATCCCATTTTGCTTTTTCTGGGTCAGTAAAATTACGAACAATTAATTGTAAACAAACAATATCATTTGTTTTCATACGATTAAACAATTCTATTAGTACGGATAGCGGATCATAAGAATTAGCCTCATTGATTGCCCCTCTTTTAATTTTTTCTTTAATATTAAAAAACCCATCATAAGTTAAAACGGGAAAAGCTCCAGATTTCTTGTATTTAAATTCTTTACCCCAAAAAGAAAATTCGTTATTGGGGATATTAGGTGGAAGATCTGATAAATAATCTTTGGTTTCAACCAAAACAACATCAGGATATTGAGCATAGAAAGAAATAGTAATTAAATCTTTAATCTTTTTAGGAACACGGATAAAGAATTTTAAACGATTTTCTATACCAACAATTTCAAAAGAAATGTTATGGTCTTCGGCTATTTTAATATTCTTGATATTAGAAAAAAAGAGCTCCATAAACTGAAGAGGCTTTTGCGAAGCTTCTTCAGGAAATTTAAGCTCTAAATAGATAGGTTGTAATTCTTTTTTCTTTAATTCCTTGAGATAAGTTTTAAATAAATCTGCGAAAATACCAAATAAAACTACGGGCAATATAATTCATCAGAATTCTTTAAGAATTCCGGAAGCAATAGCTCATATGATCCTGAAAATTGTTGAAAATTGATCCATAGTTTTTAATTTTAAAGCACTTAGGCATCCAAAATATTGGAATTGTTTTTATTTTCTTTTAAATTGTTTTGATCAGAAACAGCTTCTGCATTTCTGATGACGTACTTACCCTCATCGTTCTTTTGGAACAAATCTTTATCACGAAGACTTAAACGAATTGTATTGTCTTTAACTAATCTTTGTTTACGAACACATTGAGTAATCTCTGTTTCTGATAGCCCCTTATTAGAAGCTTGTAAAATATTAACAATGACATCCTTAACTACGCCTTTCTCATATCCCCATTCTTGCAAGGCATAAACTCCGTGCCCTATAAGAATAAATCTATCGTCTTTAATTAATTCGTTATGAATGGTTTGTAAACTAACACTGTGTTTTTTGGGAATAATATAACTATTTTGAACAATTTTAGGAAAATTCTGTTTCTTCAATAAGTTAGAAAGCTCTTGGAAATGAACTGGTTTTTTAATGTAGTATTTCATCAAGTAATAGGCTTTATCTCTAGCACTATATGGTTGAATAACTGGTCAACGAACTAAACCATATTCATTAATTGGATTCTTACTTATTTTATTATCAATTAATAAAATACTTTCTATCATCTTGTCGGTTAATTTTTTATCAGCAAGATTTTCGATAATTTGTTTTAGAGATAATGGTTTGTTAGCTTTGGATAATAAAGAGTTGATATTTTTTAAAATAGCTTCGACAGCATCAACGCTTTGCTTATCAATAGCTCAGTAAGATTTACAATAATTATTTTTTTCTACCTGTATAATTGATTCATCTAGAGCAGTTAGAAAAACAAATAATTTTTCAACATTTTTTTCGTCGTATTTTTTCTTTAAAGTGGTGAATAAGGAAACTTGTTCACAGAAGCCACCGTTATTCTTTAAAATCTTTTTAACATCAGTAATAAACTGATTTAATTCTTTAGGAATCTTTGATTTTTTTAAAGTTTTTAAACCTTCTTTTTCAATTTGTCTAACTCTTTCTCTGGTAATTTTTAAAGTAGTACCTATTGAATGTAATGTGTACTCTTTATCAGAAAATAAACCGAAGCGTTTTTCTATAATATCTTTGCTGCGGCCTGATATATTCTTAAGTATTGTTTTTGTTAGATTTGAGAGAGTGTTAGTTTTTGACATTTTAGTGATATTGGGTCTTATTAATTAAGATATGTTAAGTATACCAAACTATTGGCTAGATGTCAAGGGGTAAGGGGTAGTTTTCCACAGGCTGGTTTTTAGCCATTATAGCGCTCAATATATTCCCCTCTTTCGGTATTTATTACTATGGAATCCCCCTCTTTAATGAATAAGGGAGCATTGATTTCAAGGCCATTTTCTAGGGTAACTATCTTGCTAGCTCCGGTAGAAGTATTGCCCTTTACAGCTGGTGGGGATGTAATTACCTTATAGAACATCTTAACTGGTGCATTTATGGTCAGTGGGTCTTCTTCGATATAGGTAATTTCCATTTCGGTATTAGCTTTTAAGAATTTAGCTTGGTCTCCTAACATGCTTGTTGGCAAGCTAAATCTTTTATTTGTTTTTTTATCATTAAAGAATATCTCTTTATCATTATGATAGATGTAAGTTGCTTTTTTATTTTCTGTTTCTAATTCCTCAGGATTATCTTGAGATCTAAAATTTACTTCAAAACTAGAACCAGTTTTTAAATTACGCATTTTTGTTTTCATAAACCCTCCTCCTTTTCCAGGCTTATTAAATGTGTATTCTATTATTTGGCAAGGTTGATTCTCATAGTTAATAATCATACCTTTAGAGAAATCTGAAGGAGATGGCATAGTACTAAATTTAAAATTTTTTAATTTTGTGCCCCCTACAGGATTCGAACCTGCGACCATCAGCTTAAAAGGCTGTTGCTCTACCAGCTGAGCTAAAGGGGCGTGTTATTGGATATAACTAGTATATATTACTACAAAAAGAGAAAAAAGTCAAGATTTCATTGGAAATCGAGACTTTTTTCATAACGCTGTCGGGTCGGGATAATGTTGCACCGATATGATCGGTATTTTCCCTACCTTTTTTTCTTTAAGGGTACTCACGAGACAAACTACCATTATAAGTTCATCGCCTTTATTTAGTTTCGAAATCAGATCTGTAATTTGATAACTACTCTGACAAACATCGAGTATGGCTACAACTTTTTTCTTTTGTGGTCCGTCTTTTGGTGAGTAAATTATTTGAGGATGGTGAGTATAAACTCCGGATGAATCTTCTGTACGAGTTATATCATATGTGACCATATGAATCTTCTTTGACACAGACAAAGCAAAATAACCAGAACAATTCTCTCTATCACAATAAAAACTAACCTTTGCAATCTTACTATATGAGTTTCTATAAGTATTCCATATTCTATCTTTTTCTTTTAGAAATGGATCTAACTTTTTCTGCATTTTAACCATTATTATGTCCGCGAATGTTTCCATATCTATTATGGATAAAACTGAAAAATCAAATTGAAAAGTGTTCTCTAAATGACCACTTTTTGAGTCTAGAATATCAATTAGACTTGTGTTCATACCTACCTCCTTTCTTTATGTTTTAAGTTGCTATCAACTTAATAAAATATTAACGTAATCATTACCTTATCACATTTCTATTTATTTGTCAATAGCTAAAAGGTATGTTTCTGCTATTTTTATATTTACTGGTCGTTGTTTAATAGCGTTTAATAATAATGGGTTCATATTTTTTTGTTGCAATAATTTTTGTATGGGCAAGGTTTGTGATTCAATCTCTTGATCATTACTATCTTTTATATAAATATCCGTCTTTGCTAAAGAGTCAGCTAAAAACAAAATTCCAATTTCTGCTTGATAGTCTTTGTTTTCATCCATTATTGATAACATGGATTCTTTGGCTTGATTACTTTTAGAATATCTCAATGTATATCCGAGATTTGTTTTTTTAGCCATATCTCTTGCCTTGCCTAATTCATAATGAAGCTCTGCACACTTGGCTATATATTCAATCTGTTTATCTGTTAATAAATAATCCTTTTTAAGTAAATTTGTAAAACCTTGTGATCTAATAATGCTTGCGGACGCTATTTCGTGTCCCCCAAAGCTAAAAAAGACTGTATTGTCTTCTTTATAGTTTATTTTTCGTTGGGAAAACTTACCTAAATCGTGAAATATAATAGCGATTCTTATTAATTCGTCCTTTGTTTTGTTATCAATTCTTTGTGATAAATATTTGTTAATTTTCTCTTTTATACCTCATTTTTCTAAGTATTTTGGAACTTTTTTATTATAAAATTTCTCGAGCATTTTAGTATGAGTAATTATACCTCATTGATGTCAATTTGGCTGATGACAAGATAATTCATCAGGATTATTCAAAAATTCAATATTATTCTCATTAGATAAGTCCTGAGTTTCTTCAATCAATTTTTTTGCCAATATTGGCATCTTTTTTCAAATGGAATCAATGATCTTTTTATTTTCGATTCCATTATATTTTTTATCTAGTTTTTTATCCATATTATAGCATTGTATATCGTATTTATATATATTATCATATTTTAAATAATAATACAATTTTAGTTAGAAATTAAACAAGGCCCATATATAGAATACGGGCCTTGAACTTAAATTGTTTTTAGAGAAAAAGCTAGGAAATTTCGTCAAGAATTCTTTGGGTTGCAACTATTGGATCTGGTGATTTCATAATTGGACTTCCAATTACTAAAATAGTTGCTCCTTTTTCTATGGCCATTCTTGGTTCAATTTCTTGTGGGTGTCTTTTATCTTCATACCAAGATGGTCTGATACCTGGAACGACCCTTATAATACTGGAATCGATCTCGGCTACAGCCTCAAGCGTAGTACCAGGAAGTATAATTCCCGAACATCCATTTTCGACTGCTGTTTGGGCTAAAAGTTTAGTTGTCTCATTGAGATTTTTTCCAAAGAACTTTTGGCAATAAGCATCGGTATAATGACTTAATACCGTTAACCCTAAGATTTGAGGATGGTCTTTTTCTAAAGCTTTTTTAATTTCAGTGTCTGCCAATGAATAAACATTGGAATAGTCTACACCAAATTTATACAGCTCATTAAAGACATCTCCCATTGTGCGGGATCCATTCCAAATCTTTAGGTCAACAAACAAGGACGATTCAGAAAGTGGCAATCTTGGAATTGTTCCAAAACCTTTTTGTAAAACATAATCTAAGTTGACTTTAACACCTACTTGGTTTCCAAATGTTTTACATAAAACGCCCATCATTTCTAAATGTTTTTCTTCTTCCTTGATTAGATCATCATATGCGATGAATATTTTTGGATTTGTCTTTTTCATTGAGTACCTCCCGATACATCAGGTTCGATACCTCTTAACTTTTGCCAACCAAGAGGATCTTTGAGAAAATTTCTATAAGATTCGATCAAGTGTTGCGGATGTGTTTGATATGTTTCTGCAACATTTAGCAATTCCGGTAACGTAAGAAGGTATATTTCCGTTATCTTTTCTTTTTTAAGCTCTCTTATTGCTTCTGGGTTATCATAGAAAAGAATACAGGCACCATAGTCACAAATGAAATCTTCCTCTCTTAGTGCCTCTACACCCTTTCTAGTCGTTTCTGCAAAATTTACCAATTCCTCTACGTCTATACATGGTGAACGTACTGGAATCAATGGATTGTCCTTTATACCAGTAATGAGATCATGTTCTCCTCCCTTTTTACGGAGAGCTCGAATATAAACATACGGAATTTGCCTTCCAGTTAGATTTTCTAAATCCTCGGAAATAACCCAACCTGGAGTAT
>Ga0074198_1002256_pt1 | contig 10486 bp, 10 predicted proteins | sample EPASupsiteSAE323_FD_64527 | JGI IMG/M metagenome (GOLD analysis project Ga0074198, IMG submission 64527) | Bioremediated contaminated groundwater from EPA Superfund site, New Mexico - Sample SAE3-23 | ecosystem: Environmental > Aquatic > Deep subsurface > Groundwater > Contaminated ...
ATTCCAAGTATATCTGTTCCTCCTAGAGTACCACCACTTCTAAAGACTATACCACCGCCAATCCCTGTTGCTACTCCAGCATAAATAGCAGCGAGCAGCCTATTTTGAGTGGGGGTGTGCATAAAAGAAGCTATTTGGGGGATATTCTCAAAGACATATATCATTGTTGACATCATAGTAATGCCGAAAACACTGTATAATATGAAATTCTTACCCAGTTGTTTTGCACCCAGAACAACAATTGGTATGTTAAATACGAAAATCAGCATGGAGACTGGAATACTAAATAGACTGTTGGTTAGATAAAATATTATGAGAGAAAGACCGGAGATACCTCCGCTTATAAGCTTATGGGGTAATATAAAAATAGATATTGAGATTGCAACTAATATTGCCCCAAGAGAAATACCAAATATGCTTTTAATAATTTGCTTCATTATATCCACCTGTTTACTAAATATTTTCATGTAATAGTATACACCCAAATGCTTTTTAAAAATATCTTAAAAACGACAAAAAAATAAATTTAAAATTTTTCAATAGCAACGAAAAGATGTCTTACTGGTGAATGTCTTTAAGTCTTATCATCAGATACTTCCCTTAGGAGTATTCCTTACGGGTGAATGAAAGAAATTTCTATTTTATTTTTTGTTATTTCTTAAATATCTAATGAAAAAAGCCATGGTTTGTATTATAATTTTCCTGGGAAATATATTCTTATTCAGGAGAAGAGATGAAATTATCCAGTAGGCTGCAATGTATTGCAAACCTAGTTGAAAAGTGTGAAACAGTAGCAGATATAGGGACAGATCATGCGTATCTGCCGATTTATCTTATAAAGAATTCAACCTCTCAAAAAGTGATTGCTTCTGATTTGAGGAATGGACCTGCTCAAAAAGCTCAAAAGAATATAAAAAAATCTGGACTTGAAGATGCTATAGAGGTGCGCGTAGGTGATGGACTTGAAGTTATAGAACCGATGGAAGCACAAACAATAATAATTGCCGGAATGGGCGAAACATTAATAACTAAAATACTTAAAAATGGACAAAATATTGCTAAAGCTTGCCAAACTTTAATTCTACAGCCTATGACTCATCATTTTGAATTAAGAGCTTGGTTAAAAAATAACAACTATAGTATTATTAATGAAGATTTATGTGAAGAAGAGGGAAGAATACATCTAGTTTTAAAAGTAAATTGCGAAGTAAAAAATCAAGACAGTATGAATACATATTTCGGAACGATATTATTTGAAAAGAAACATCCTCTATTAGCTGATTATATACATAAACATATAAAAGAGTATGAGGATGTGAGGAATGAACTCTCCAGAGTAAACTCATCCAAAGCTCCTCAAAAGCTAAAAGAATTTGAGGAAAGAATGGAATTGTTTCATAAATTTTTAAATCAGATTTAAAATATACTTAGGAGGACTTAATATGTCTTGTAAATGTGGTGCAATTATCAAGTATATGGAACAGATGGCTCCACCAAAACTTGCTCAGAGCTGGGATAATACCGGATTTTTGATTGGAGATACGGAACAAAAGATAAAAAGGGTTTTGGTTGCATTGGATGTGACTCCTGATGTGGTTGACGAAGCGATAGCTATTGGTGCCGAAATGATAATTACTCATCATCCGCTTATTTTCAAACCGCTGAATAATATTAGAAGAGACAATCCTCTTGGACGAGTAATATACAGACTTATACAGCATAACATAAATGTATATTCAGCTCATACGAATCTGGATTCTGTAGATGAAGGCGTTAACCATACATTGGCAAAATTGCTTGAACTCAAAAATATTCAGCTCTTACAACCTGAATATTCAGAAAAATATAAAAAAATTGCGGTTTTTGTTCCTGTTGATAGTATTGATGTAGTTAGAGAGGCTATGACTAGAGTTGGAGCGGGTTTTATCGGAAATTATAGAGACTGTAGTTTTATGTCCAAGGGAACAGGTATATTTAGGCCTCTCGAAGGAAGCAATCCATCAAAGGGGAAAATTGGAGAACTTAACAAAATTGAAGAATTCAGACTGGAAACTATAGTATCTGAAAGTGATTTAGATATGGTTATAAATGCAATGATTGAGGCACATCCTTATGAAGAGGTTGCTTATGATGTTTTTAATGTTGAAAACAAGAACAGTGAATTTGGCTTAGCAAGGATTGGCAAACTTGAAGAAAGAATCGACCTTGTTTCTTTTGCTGCTACGGTTAAAAAAATACTTGGGCTTAAAAAGGTTCGATTTATTGGCGATACGAATAAAGAGGTTGGAACCGTAGTCGTATCTTCTGGATCATATTATGACATAGCCAATATTTCAAAAATAAAAGGAGCAGATGTTATTGTAACCGGGGATATTAAATATCATGATGCACGGAATATGCTTGACTACGGATTGTGTGCAATAGATGCAGGTCATTTTGGAACCGAGAATATTATAGTTCCGATTATTGTAAACTATTTATCAGAAATGACTGAAGATGTTGAGATTTTAAAATCAGAAAGATTAAAAGATGTATTTATGGTTTTATAACTCACCCCAACCCAAAAGACCATTTATATCAACCGTGTTCTTCCCTCTCCTGCGGGAAATTTCTATCCCGACCTTACTCTTCGTGGGAGAGGGAAGCAAAGATGGGTGAGGGTGTCTCTTAAAAAAGAGGGTGAAAAATAAGGAAAAGTAATAAAATTATTGAATATATTTATTATATTAATTAAGAGGAGGATGAAATATGTATAATGATAATTATGGAGTAAATGACAGAGATGTAGGATTATCTTCATATGTCTCAAGAGTGTTTGGGTGGATGTTTATCGGGCTTCTTGTAACAGCATTTTTTGCATTTTCGATTGCTGGAACTTCATTTGGAAAAGCGTTGCTAAGTCCAGGGATGATGATTCTTTTTGCAGTTCTGGAATTAGGACTGGTTTTTGGACTTTCACTTTTCATTAATAAGATGAGCAGTACAACTGCTACGATTATGTTCCTAGCTTACTCAGCTGTAAATGGAATTACCTTATCAGTTATATTTTATATTTATAACATAGGTGTAATATTTCAAGCTTTTGCGGTTGCTGCATCAGTTTTTGGAGTAATGGCTGTTTATGGATACTTTACAAAAAATGATTTAACCCGTATTGGGAGTTTGTTCATAATGGGAGTTGTAGGACTAATAATTGCTTCTCTAATTAACATGTTTTTACACAGCTCAATGTTTGATTTAATACTCTCTTATATTACGGTGTTTTTATTTTCGGGCCTTGTTGCATATGATGCTCAAAAGATAAAAAGCTATTATCAAATGGGTGGTGAATATGGAAACGATGAATTATTAAAAAAAGGTGCAATTATTTCAGCATTGGCCCTATATCTTGATTTTATAAACATTTTCCTTGCGCTCTTGAGAATTTTTGATAGAGATTAATATAAGGAACGACGAAAAAATAAATTCCGATTTTTTTCATCATTCCTAAACGGAAATGATTTTTTGATAAAAATCTTGACTGGCTTTGCGCTGAGATTTATCAGGGTAGCCTAGACAGAAAATATCAGTAGCTGTGATATCCGCATTGAGCATTTTTGACTGAACTGGATTGCAGTCTTTTAGAAAATCATGTGGAGCAGTAACCAATGGAAGAGAAGAGCTTTTGATTTTTGACAGAAGCTCTTTTCCTTTTGAATTGAATCCTAAAATCCTTATGTATTGTGGTCCGCCATTTGCATTGAATAATTCAGAATCTTCTTTATTAATCCCAAGAAGATTACACATAATAATTCGCTGAATATGTGTAAGTGTATACCTTTTAGTCTTGATTTTCACAAGAAGCTCTGCCAGCGACCCGCTTGAAAGAGAAGCCTTTTTAATTCTGTTTTCTATACCTTCACTAACGTCTAGATTATTTGCAAGTGATTTAATATCAGTTCTTCTTAATTGCGTAAGGATAGCAGTTTCGAAAGCTTCGGGGAGTATCGGACCGCGGCCTTGGTCTATTTCGTTTTTTAGTATTTCGAAGGCTGAAGTAGGCATTACCCTTTTAACCATCTCGAAATCATCTTCTGAAATAATTTTTCTTATGGCAGTTGCACTAGCAATTTCAGTATGGGGTTCAGTTGAGTTGTAATCTGTCTTGAATCGTTTAATTGTAAAAGGTTTGATTTTGCTTTTCAACTTTTTTAGTGCTTTTATATACTCGATGCCGAGGATATTGTTTGGTTGAGATATAGTATCTGTAAGAGTATTGCTGGAGTGACATTCCATACAATCCTTAAGAGCAAGTGTTCTGGCACTTGGGAAGGAAACGCCTGTATCAAGATGCTTTACAAGAGCTTTTTTAAATTCTTCAGGTTCTTCGGTTAGGGTTTTAGCTATTCCATCAAGAATTTCAACATTCCCACATTCACTGCCGAAACAAATTGAGTCTACTATTCCAAGAGAATCCAATATGCTTACCGAAGCAAAGGCAAACTGCTCTGCACTCGATAGTGAATAATATACAGGTAGTTCAATAACCAAGTCAATATTGTTAGATAATGCCATTTTTGTTCGTGACCATTTATTCACAAGAGCTGGAAGCCCACGCTGAATGAAGTTTCCGCTCATTACACAAACCGTATAATCGCTTTCAGCTATTTCCTTGGATTTTTGAATATGATGAAAATGACCGTTGTGAAATGGATTGTATTCAGCTACTATGCCGAGAATACGCATATCATTCCCCTTTAATTTATCCAATTTGATTTATTTTATATTAGAATAGCAGGAATAAGATAAGAAAACAAGGCAACACTATCAATACTTTATTGCAAAAAAATATAGATATGTTATTATATAAATATAGTTGTAATAATTTTTTATTTCTAAAATAATTCTTTGTTTCCAGTATATGTTATAGCAACATATCTTGTAGTTATCTTTATAATGCGTATTTTTAAGCTGAAATATATTTTTATACCAATGTTAAGGAGGAAAAGAAAAATGGCTGATGTACAAGTTGTTGTTTTCGACCTGATTAATGAATTGTGTGGAGTAGAAACAACTGAAGTTAATGAGATTGTAAAGTATCAGGAGGTTACAAAGGTTCCAGAAATGCCTGATTTTATCGAGGGTATAATAAACCTTAGAAGTCATGTTGTACCAATAATAAACCTAAACAGAAGATTTCATTTGGGAGAAAGTCCTGATATGAACCTAACAAAGGTAATTATAACGAATATTGATGGACAACTGATAGGATTTATTGTTGACAACGTTATAGAAATTGTAAGGCTTACCCCTGAAGAAAGTGAAGAAGCACCTGAACTTATTAAGAGATGGGGTAAGAAATATATTAAATTTGTCGGAAAAATCAATGGAAAGCTTGTAAATATTCTTGATATGTCCAAGATTCTTTCTGAAGAGGAAATGGTACACATCGGCTCGCTTTAATAATTGATGATTTTGAAGATTCATATTTTTACCAATAAGCGTATTGACAAATTCCCAATACGCTTATATAATTACTGCTGTTGACTGAAAAACCTTTTTATCCAATGACTACCGCCGCTAGAAATCTATTCCAATCGGTGCTATGTATTTGGATAACGGTTTCTAAGGTTTAGATGGATTGTCCATCCAAGAATACTGTAAGGTGATTCATATGAAAATTTTTGTTGGGGATTTAATAAAAGGCGTTTTTGAGCAGAAGGAAATAAATCTAAGCGAGACAATCGAAGATTTTGAGATTGCCGGAGATGAAATAAAACTTACATCACCTGTTAGCCTTAAGGGTATAATTGCAAACGAAAATGGAATCTTAAAACTTGATGGAATGTTGAAATTAGAGCTTGAGTTAAAATGCCACAGGTGCTTAAAGGAATTAAAAACAGAATTTAGTTTAAAAATTAATGAATGTTTTTCTAATGCTGAGAGTATTCATGAGGATTTCTACAAATTTTCAGGTAATGATATTGACTTGACGGAAATGCTTACAGATGTAATAATAACTAATATGCCTATGAAAGTTCTTTGCGAGGAAGATTGTAAAGGATTGTGCAGCTACTGTGGTGACAACCTAAACCATAAAGAGTGTAACTGCAAGAAAGAAGACTATGACCCTAGGCTTGAAAAGCTACGTCAACTAAAAAATAATTTTTAATACATTTTATTTTATGCAGTATAGCGAGGAGGTGTTTAACTTGGCTCAACCAAAAAGAAGATGGTCTAAAGCTAGAACTCACAGCAAGAGGTCTACTTGGAAGCTTGAAGCTCCCCAGATAAATAAATGTCCTCAATGTCATGAGGCCAGGTTGCCGCATAGAGTGTGCAAAAGTTGTGGTTTCTATGACGGTAGAGAAGTCATAAAAGTAGAAGCGGGAAAGTAAATATAATATGAAACAAGGGGACAGTTTCAACTGTCCCCTTGTTTCATCATTTCCATGTGGATTTTCTATAATTGTTTTGGTAAACTATTATAGAAAATTCAAAGATTAAAGTTTGGCAGGTAATTTTATATGAAAGAAAGTATAAGCCCGAAGCTTATAACAGAGATACTTCCAGGTAGTGCCGCTGAAGAAGCAGAAATCGAGCCCGGTGATAAAATTATATCGATTAATGGGGTCGGCATTTCTGACGTATTCGATTATAGATATTTGATTTCTGATGAGGTTCTTAATATTGAGATAGAAAAAGCTTCCGGTGAGATATGGGAAATTGAAATTGAAAAAGACTCATGCGAGGACCCAGGATTTATTTTCGAAACATCATTAATGGATACGCCAAATACATGTAAAAACAAATGTGTTTTTTGCTTTATGGATCAACTCGCTCCTGGAACACGCAAAACCTTGCATTTTAAAGATGATGATTACAGATTGTCTTTTATTGAAGGCAATTATGTTACACTGACAAACATAGATGATGAAGAACTTGAAAGGATTGTATTCTTTAAGCTTAGTCCCATAAATATTTCTGTTCATACAACAAATCCTGAATTAAGGATAAAAATGATGAACAACCCAAAAGCTGGACAAATTATTAAGCAGATAAGAAAACTTGTTTGTGAAGGTATAACAGTTAACTGTCAGATAGTACTTTGTAAAGGAATTAATGACGGGGCAGAGCTTGAAAGAACAATTAAAGACCTTGCAAGTTTTCATCCAATGCTTAAAAGCATTTCTGTTGTTCCTGTTGGACTTACAAAATACCGAGAAGATTGTGCAAAACTTGAAGGTTTTGATAAAAAATCATGCATTGAAGTAATCAATCAGATTAGACATCTTCAAGAAAAGTTTCTTGAGGTACACAATTCAAGAATTGTATATCTAGCTGACGAATTCTATCTAAAAGCAGGTGTGAAAATGCCGGCATACAATCATTATGAGGATTTCCCCCAGATTGAAAACGGAGTCGGAATGGCTGCACTTTTTAAGAATGAGTTTAATAATTACCTTAAAAGGCTAAAATATATAATGAATAAAAATAGAAAGGTAAGTGTTGTTACCGGAAAGGCAGCAAAAGAAATCTTACAGGTACTCGTTTCTAAGCTGATTACCAAAGAGCCCAACCTAGATGTTCATATTTATAGTATTGAAAATAATTTTTTTGGACCAGAAATAACAGTTGCGGGATTGGTAACTGGAAGTGATATAATTGACCAGTTGAAAGGAAAAATACTTGGAGAAGAAATTCTAATTCCTCAAATAATGCTAAAACATGACCAAGATATATTTTTGGATGATGTTCTATTATCTGAAGTAGAAAGAGCGTTGAATGTAAAAGTAAGAAAAGTAAGCAATGATGGTAAATCTTTTATTAATGCGTTGCTTGGTATATAAATTATAAGTTGTAAAATTGTTACTTGGAGGTGAAAAATTGGGAAATCCCATAGTCGCAATAGTTGGAAGACCTAATGTAGGGAAGTCAAATCTATTTAACTACCTTGTTGGGCAGAGAATATCTATAGTTGAAGATACTCCAGGGGTAACCAGGGATAGAATATATGCAGAAACCGAATGGAGAGGGAGAAAGTTTACATTAATTGACACAGGTGGAATCGAGCCGGCGAATGAAGATGAAATAACGGCACAAATGAGGCGCCAGGCTGAGGTTGCTATGGAAATGGCAGATGTAATTCTTTTTATGGTGGATATAAAAGATGGGTTAGTTTCATCAGACGTGGAAGTATCCAAAATTATTAGAAAATCTAAAAAGCCAATAATTCTAATATGCAATAAAGTTGATAATGTAGGGTCTCCTCCGAATGATATATATGAATTTTACGAATTGGGACTGGGGGAACCTATGCCCGTATCCGCGATTCATGGACTTGGAATTGGAGAAGCTCTTGATGAGGTATATAATCATTTTCCTGCTGAGCAAGAAGATGAAGAAGATGATTCAATAAAGGTTGCAGTAATTGGGAAACCAAATGTAGGAAAATCTTCTTTGATTAATAAGATACTTGGTGAAAATAGAGTTATAGTAAGTGATGTCCCTGGGACAACCCGTGATGCAATTGATACTCAATTCAAAGTTGGAGATGACAAATACATCTTTATTGATACTGCGGGGATTAGAAGAAGAAGCAAAATTGAAGATACCATTGAAAAGTACAGTGTATTAAGAGCTTTTACTGCGGTTGATAGAGCTGATGTTTGCTTGATAGTTATAGATGCTGAACACGGAATAACTGAACAGGACACCAAAATTGCAGGTTATGCACATGAAAAAGGAAAAGCATCAATAATTGTTGTAAATAAATGGGATATAATGGACAAGGAAACAGGAACACTAGAAAAATACCGTAAACAAGTTTATTCAGATCTTGCTTATATGACATATGCGCCAGTAGCGTTTATTTCTGCAAAGACTGGGCAGAGGGTAGACCGCTTATTTGAATTGATTAAATTTGTTTTCAATCAGAATTGCACGAGAATCTCTACAGGAATGCTTAATGACGTTATCAATGAAGCTATCGCAATTGTACAGCCTCCTTCAGACAAGGGTAGAAGGCTGAAGATATATTATGCGACGCAAGTATCAGTCAAACCTCCGAAATTTGTTATTTTTGTAAATAAGGCTGATCTAATGCATTTTTCTTATGAACGTTATCTTGAAAATCAGATAAGGAAGAACTTTGGTTTTGAGGGAACACCAATTTGGTTTAGCGTAAGAGAAAAAAAGGAGGAAAAAAAGTAAAATGAATTTTTCGGGATTTATAGTAATTCTTGTTGGGTACCTAATAGGAAGTATTAGCAGTGCAATAATTGTAGGGAAAATAGTAAAGAATGTTGATATCCGAACAATGGGAAGTGGAAATGCCGGAGCAACTAATGTATTAAGAACTCTTGGTAAAGGACCTGCAGTTTTGGTTCTTGTTGGAGATGTACTTAAGGGAGTATTTGCGGTTCTTTTGGGACGGCTAATTGTAGGGAATGATACGGGTGCAATACTAGGAGGATTTTTTGCAGTAGTAGGACATAACTGGCCATTTTATTTTAATTTTAAGGGTGGTAAAGGAATACTAACTTCTGCATCTGTTATCTTATTACTTACTCCCAAAATTGGACTTATTGTTGCGTTGTTTGGCATATTAATTATCGCTTTAACCAGATATGTTTCTCTTGGTTCAATTCTAGCAGCAATTCTGTATCCAGTTATAGTTATAGTTTTAGAAGGAAAAAAGCCTGAATTTATAGTGTTTTCAATAGCAATATGCCTTTTAGCGCTATATCGCCACAGAGGAAATATTAATAGATTGAAGGATGGAACCGAAACAAAAATAGGTGAAAAAAGAACTGACATGTATAATGCTTGATTTCGGGGAGGATGACATATAATGGAGACGAAAGTTGCTGTAATGGGCGCTGGAAGCTGGGGAACAGCTCTTGCAATTCATTTATCAAAGATTGGACACGAGGTGTCTTTATGGACAAGGTTTCAGAAAGATGCAGATATAATAAATTTTGAAAGAGAACAAAAAAAGTATCTTCCAGGAATTAAAATCCCTGAAGAGATAACTTGTTATATTGATGAAGAAAAAGTGCTTGAAGGCAAAGAGATTGTAGTGTTAGCTGTTCCTTCACAAGCAATAAGAGAAAATGTTCAGAATATCTCTGGATTATTGAATAAAGAACATATTATAGTTTCCGTAGCAAAAGGTTTGGAAGAAAAGACTCTTTTGAGATTGTCAGAAGTAGTAGAGGAAGAAATACATGGAGCAAAATTCGTTGCTCTATCAGGACCTAGCCACGCTGAAGAAGTTGCAATAAATATTCCGACTACTATTGTTGCAGCATCAAATTGTATAAATGTTGCACGAAGGGTTCAGGATGTCTTTATGGGGCCAAGTATTAGAGTTTATACAAACGATGATTTAACTGGAGTTGAAATCGGGGGAGCTTTAAAAAATGTTATAGCCCTATGCGCAGGGATTTCAGATGGAATTGGTTATGGAGACAACACAAAGGCTGCTTTGATGACGAGGGGCCTT
>Ga0074198_1002257_pt1 | contig 10485 bp, 14 predicted proteins | sample EPASupsiteSAE323_FD_64527 | JGI IMG/M metagenome (GOLD analysis project Ga0074198, IMG submission 64527) | Bioremediated contaminated groundwater from EPA Superfund site, New Mexico - Sample SAE3-23 | ecosystem: Environmental > Aquatic > Deep subsurface > Groundwater > Contaminated ...
GTTTGCCTTGAGCGTGCGCCTGACAGCATCAAACATCCCCGCCTCGCGCTCGCGCTCCGAAAATATCGCCTTGCCGCCCGATGACTGCAAGTCGATGAGCGCTGCGCGCATGTCGCCCGAGCATTGCTTGGCGATTTCGTCAATGTACTCGCCCTCTGTCATCCCTTCTGCTTTTGCAATCTTTTTGAGCGCTGCTGCAATTGACCTTGAATTCAGCTTCTTGAACTCAACCGGCTTTGTGAGGAAGCGCAACGGTTTTACCGCGTCGTCCCACGCGTCGTTTGCGATGAATATGATTGGCTGTGCGGACTCCCTTGCAAGGCCGGCAAGAGCGGAGGAACTTCCGCGGTCCGAAGTCGAGCCGATTTCGTCAACTATGAGAAGCCGCTTGGAGCCAAAGAGCGAGCCGTAGCCTGCGGACGCGCCAAGGACTTGCTTGATGTCATTTGCAGAGCGCAGCCTTGAGGCGTCCGACTCCACGGTTTCCCAGCCCATCTCAACTGCAAGCGCCTTTGCAACCGCGGTCTTGCCGGTTCCCGGCGGGCCGAACAACAGCAACGGCTTTTCCTTTGCCCCCGACTCAATGCTTGCAGCCCAGCGCCTGATTTCCTGGCGCGGCTCCTCGTTGCCTATGAACTCGGCAACAGTCTTGGGCAGGTGCTTGATGGTCCAGAGCATTTGAAAAACCTGAAAATAAAATCGAAAGGATTGAAAAAATTACAATAGAAAAAGGGAGGGCAAGAAATAAAATGGAAAACAGGCTGGCAAGGGAAAATGGTCTTCCACTCTCCGCCCGCAGCCTGGTTGCAAGCTTACTTCTTCTTTGCCGGTTTCTTTGCTACCTTCTTTGCAGTCTTCTTTGCCGCTGCCTTCTTGGCAACTGGCTTTGCTTTGCAGGCGCATCCGCATCCACAGTTCATTCTCTTCACCCCGTTGCAGTGATTAGGAATTCCATCTTTAAAAACGGTTAAAACCCTTGCCGAACCTTATTTGTATCCGCGTGCAGACCTAGTTGTGCGCGTTTGTTGCCTCAGTAGCTCAGCCTGGGAGAGCGTTCGGCTGAAGACCGATGTGTCGGGTGTTCAAATCACCCCTGAGGCATTCACTCTTTTTCCATCCAAACCATACTATTATTTTCCGGCAATCCCTGAGTTTTGCGGGTGTCATCCTATGGCAAAAAAGTCTGCAAGCATCAAGATAACCGGCCTTGAGAGCCTCAAGAACCTCGACTGCAAGTCTCCGTCCGTTGGATGCGGCGGTTGCGGTGGAGCTAGCGCAGTGTACGGCCTCGGCTTCCTCGGAGCGCTTTACTACTTCCTGACAACCGCAACCGGCCTCTGGATGGGCGTAGTTGGAGTGGTCAAGGCGATATTCTGGCCGGGAGTCCTGGTCTGGATGGCGCTCAAGTTCCTTGGCGCGTAAGCCGGGAACCAAGCAAGGCGGATAGGATGAAGCGCATGGAAAAGTGGCAGAAAGGATTGTGCATCGGCGCGGTTGCCGGAATCGTCGACGTAATCCCGATGATTGCGCAGAACCTGACGTGGGATGCCAACCTTTCCGCGTTCTTTTTCTGGGTCGCAACGGGAATAGTAATCGCAGTTGCGGACATACCGCTTAAGGGCCCATCAAAGGGAATCGCAATTGCGTATGGCCTCCTTGTCCCACTTGCTTTCCTGATTGGCTGGACGAACCCCGCAAACCTGGTCCCGATTGCGATAATGACACTTATTCTTGGAGCAGCCGCCGGAATCGCGGTTGAAAGAATCCACTAACTACCCATTTTCGGGTAATTCGTATTTTTGGGTAAAAGCTATTTATCCAGCCAAAAACACTAGCCATTGCAGAAAAAAAGAGAGGTAACTTGCAATGGACTTGTTTTCCAAAATCTCATCAAAACAAAACGCCCCGCGAGTGGGCGCGATTGCGGTGATGTTTGCCGCGTTCCTGTGGGGAGTGGACGGCGTGCTTCTCACGCCGCAGCTTTACACGCTTGACGTGGTCAACGTCGTGTTCCTCACGCACGCGCTTGCGTTCGTATTCATGATTCCCCTTCTGTGGCGCGAGATTTCCGAGCTGAAAAAGCTCAACCAAAAGGACTGGCTTGCGTTCTGCTGGATAGCGCTCTTTGGCGGGGCGATAGGAACGATGGCAATCACCCAGGCGCTGTTCCTTGTCGGGTTCGTTCCGCTTTCCATACCCATACTCATACAGAAGCTCCAGCCCCTGTTTGCAATCGGTTTGGCGCTTGTGCTTCTCAAGGAAAAGCCGGCCAAGGAGTTCTACGCTTACGCGGGCCTTGCGCTTCTTGGAAGCTACCTGATTACGTTCGGCTTCGAGTCCCCTGTGCTCAGCCTGGAGAACAAGTCGCTCTACGCCGCACTCTTGGGCCTGCTTGCGGCGTTCGCGTTCGGCTCCTGCACAACAGTGGGAAGGTATGCAGTTGAGAAGGTGAATTACCGCGTCTCGACCTACCTGCGCTTTGGGATGACGGCACTCTTGATGGCCGGCCTCGTGCTTGCGCTCGGAAAGCTCGGCAACTTTGCCGCAGTCACACAATTCCAGTGGCTCGTCCTTTTAGTAATCGTGTTCACAACCGGCGGGGTCGCAATCGGGATATACTACTACGGCCTGCGCTTTGTCACCGCATCCAAGGCGACGTTCTACGAGCTTGCGTTCCCGGTCACGTCAATAGCTCTTGACTACCTACTCAACGGCAAACTGCTTTCGGTTGGCCAGTTTGTCGGCGCGGCAATACTCGTGTTTGCGGTAATCAAAATCAACCAGACCAAGGTCGGCCTGGGACCGGGCGAAGAAATTAAGGCCTGAGGGCACACCAGTAGAATTGGTGGAAAATATGGAACGCACCGCGCGCAGTGCAGGAAACCGCCTGAGGCAGGAAAACGAAAAACTGTTGCGAATACTAATCAAGATTGCAAAGAACGCAGGCGGCTTTGGGAAGCTGAAAGAGCAAGGCTTGGGCAAGGAGGAAATCGAGTTCCTCAAAAACAAGTTCCAAGCCAAGGAATAGTCACATACACAAACCGGCCTTTCAAAAGGCATATAAATTAATGGCTGCATTATAATCTCCGGTCAGCGGTCATAGGAGAGGGGTCACGCCCGTTCCCTTTTCGAACACGGAAGCTAAGCCCTCTTACGACGTTGCTTGTACTGCCCGCATGGGTGGGAACGCATGTTTCCGCTGCCACTCATATTCCTCCTTAGTCGTAAGTTTAAATTCGGCAGGCGCCTAGTGTTTAGCGTATGGCAATAATCGAGTTTTCGCACCCGTTCATCCTTACAGCAGCGATAACCTTCGTCACCACGCTAATCGCAACGTGGGTGATGATACCCCGGCTCACGCGCGCCGGGCTTGTGGGCGTTGACATCAACAAGGTCCCCGCAGATTTCGACCGCTCCAAAATCAAGCAGCTCAAGGACAAGGGCTACCCCGGGCTTCCAGCAGTTCCCCGCTCGGGCGGCATCGCGATGATACTGGGGTTCTCAACGGGGATGCTTGTCTCGCTCATAGTCTATCCCTACCCAGACATCGTGTCAATCCTTTCCGCACTCCTCACTGCCACGCTCATCTCGACAATAGGCATAGTCGAGGACTTCCTGCCAATCAGGCAGATTTACCGCACGCTCCTTCCCGCAATCGCCGCGCTGCCGCTCATGGTGGCAACCGCGGGGCACACCCAGATGGCCTTGCCGTTTCTTGGCAACGTCGAGTTCGGTATAGTATACACGCTTGTGCTCATCCCCATCGGGGTGATGGCAGCGTCCAACCTGGTCAACCTGCTTGCGGGCTTCAACGGGCTTGAGGCGGGCGTTGGCGCAATCGTTGGCACCACCCTGTTCATAGTAGCATACTCCGCCGGAAGCTCGGTTGCCGCGTTCATCGCAATGGCGCTGGCGGCATCGTGCGCCGCGTTCCTGGTGTTCAACAGGTACCCGGCAAGGATATTCCCAGGCAACGCCGCAACCTACATGATTGGCGCAGTAATTGCCGCAATCGCAATCATCGGCAACATGGAGCGCGTTGCGGTAATCGCGCTCATCCCGCAGATTGTGGAGTTCTTCCTCAAGGCTTCGGGCAGGTTCAAGGCCGAGAACTTCGGAAAGCTCGGAAAGGACAACCGGCTCTCCTACGAGGGCAGGACGCAGTCGCTTACGCACATTTTGATGAAGGCATTCAGGCCAACTGAACAGCAGCTCGTAATCATGCTTCTTGCGATACAGGCGGTGTTTGCCGCAATCGCGCTGCTTTCGACTTCGTGGTAGGAAAATAGTTATTGGTCTTGCGAAATCGCACGGACATCAGTTTTTTGCTTTGCTTACTTTGAAGTCGATGACCACTTGCACGACATAGGCCGCAAAAGGCCTTACCACGCGCTTGTCAGTAATCCTGCAGGACATTCCCGCATTCCTGGCCTTTTCCTTGACTAGGGCAACCAGGGGCGCGTAGATGTCCTTGTGGAACTCGGTCTCGCCCTTTGCCTTGGTCTCGACGAACCCGTAGAAGTGGATGGTGCAGCCTTCCGGGTTCGCGCCTATTAAGGCCGCGTCGAGGAAGTCGCCTGCCGAGTGGGGAAGCGGCATTATGACTCGGTCGGCCCATGCCACATAATCCTTCGGCACCACCGTCTTGACGTCGCCAAGGATTGCCTTGACGTTTGCAGTCTTATTGAGCAGGATGTTCTTCTCGAATGACTTTACTGCAACGGGGTTCAGCTCGATTCCCACGATTTGCGTCTTGGGTTTCTTCTTTGCAATGACAATGGCAAACGGCCCAACACCTGCAAAGAGGGCGAGAACCTTTTCCTTTGGCTTGACAAGCGAGGCTATGCGGAGCCGCTCGTGCGACAGGCGAACTGAGAAATATACTTTCGCAACATCGAATTCAAAGGAACAGCCGCTTTCGCGATAAACCGTTGTGGTGCGCTTCTCTCCGGCAATGACAGTTAGCTTTCGCACGCGGAACTCTCCAAGCATCGGGCTGTCCTTGCGCGCAACAACATTGATGTGGCCGTTCTGGGCCATTATGGCCTGGGCGATTATGCCCTGCTTTGAGACAAGCTCGTCCGGAATCTCTGCAATCGCGATATCTCCGACGCAGTCGTAGGAGCTTATGACTTTCGCCACTTCGGAATCTGAGAGCGCGTGCCTTGAGGCAAGCGCGGTCTTGACCGAGCCGGTTGCCTGCGTCGAATGCGGCTCGAACTCTTTTCGAGCAGTAGTGACTTTGAGCGTAGCCGGGACCTTGGCGGCCTCGACAATCGGGAAATATATGAACCCGTCCGGGTCGCGGATTATCTTGTAGCCCTTTGCAAGGAGCTGCAGGTCAAAGAGCCTCTTGCGCACGCTCTCGGCGTCCTTTGCCGCAACCATTACACAGTCCAGTTCCATTGCAATAAAGCACCAAATTGCCGAACTAGTCTAGGCCTTGCAAAGCACTTTAACCTGCCTTGGGCAAATGTTTTTCGCCTTCGGGGGCAGCTGAACAAATGGCTTTTGACGTTTCATCCTTCATCAACGAGTACTTCATCTTCCCGATGAAATACCCTGCGCAATACGCACCGTACAACATCTACAACACAGCCACGTTTGCAATCTTCGCCATTGTCGCGGTTTACTGCATCTACTGGCTGGTGTCAAAGAAGCTCAAGCTGAAAGTTGATGGGGAATTCTACTTTGCCGCAATCCCGTTCGTTCTTTTCGGCGCGTTTTTGCGCGTAATACAGGATGCCTCGCTTCTTCCGCGGGAAGTCATCTTCGCGGGAGTTTCGCTGTTCCCGTTCATCACCCCCGGAATCTACGTCCTGGTTTTCTTTGCGCTGGTTGCGGGCTTTGCGGCAAGCGGGATGATTGACAAAAAGACCGCGGTGAAGAACACGAAAAAAGTCGGATGGTTCTTTGCAGTTGTTTCTCTCTTGATTTTGATTTCGCGGGCGAGTTTTCCCAATGCGATGATTGGGGTTGGGATAATCGCATTGGCAACCATCTGCGCAATAATATTCCTGTTTGCCGACAATAAAATCTTCAAGAAAAAGACTGAAAACGTCGAGCTTGCAACTGTGTTCGGCCAGTGCCTTGACGGAGCTGCCACGTTCCTTGGTGTGGGCTTTGCAGGCTACGGCGAGCAGCACGTTGTTGGCAACGCGGTGATGGCCGGGTTCGGCGGGCCGGTCGCATTCTTCCTGCTCAAGGTCGCGTTTGCGTTCGTGGTAATCCACGTCGCCCGGCGCGAGTTCTCAAAAAGCGATTCCGACTCGCAGGCGCGCACGTTCCTGCTCCTGCTGATTGCGATATTCGGCCTTGGCCCCGGACTGCGGGACTTGTCTAGGATAGTCCTCGGAGTGTAAGGGAAAAAGAAACAGAACGGACTGCGGCAGATTGCCCAAGCAAACGCCCGCAGCCTAGACTACGAGTATGATGAACATTATTACCGCACCCAGCGCGGCGAGGTCCTTGACTCCGAAGTCCGAGCTGACTGCGAAGGAGCCTACCAGCAAGAGCAAAAGTATGCCAGGAATCAATGCAGCTCCCGATGCGCCCACAAACAGTCCGGTGACGCTTCCAAACACTGCCATCGGGGCGATGCCATACCCGTCGCCCATAAGCAACAGGAATATCATCACCGCGCCAACGACTGTGTAAACGTCTATGCCGTCATTCATGGTCTGGTCCCAACTGCCTTCATCGTACCCGCCAGCCCCCCGGAAGCGAGTTTGCCTGCAAGATAGCTTTTCCCGTTCGCTATAAATACAAGTACGGGCAAGAAAGTATTCCAAGCCGCTTGCATAACTTGCTTTTGAACTACTAGATAGTAGTTACAAAAAGGTATTTATTACCATGCCCACGGCCGGACATTTATAACGCTCAAAAAAAGGTGCTGAAAATGAAGAGAAGTCACAGCAAGTACTCCAAACAGGGACGCAATCTCAAGAGCAAGGGCCGCAGGCCCATCACCCACCAGCTCAAGACGCTGGAGGTAGGCGACTTGGTGCGCATTGACGTGGACCCGCGCTTTGCAGCCGGAATGCCCCACCTGCGCTTCAACCACCGCTCAGGGTTCATCAAGGCCAAGCGCGGCAAGGCCTACGAAGTGCAGTTCAACGACGGCAACAAAGCAAAGATTCTCCTCATGACCAACGTCCACCTCAAGAAGCTCACGGCAACCCCCAAGGCGGAGAAGACCGAGGCAAAGGTCGCGACTGCAGCAAAGAAAACAGGCAAGAAGTGATTTCTGATGAAACTCGTATCCGAAAAGTCCGTGACCCTCCTCGAGGTCAACGACATGCTCAAAAAGAGGCAGAAAGAGTCCACCGGAGAGTTCCCGTACGAGCAGCAGAACACGCTTGACTACTCCGAGAAGTTCATAGACAGGATTGCGCCGGCCAAGGCAAAGGAGCTCAGAAAGGAGCTTGCCGCACTCGGCTTTTTGTCAGGCGAGCAGATTTCCACGCTTGTAAACATACTTCCCCGAAAGGACGACGTGACCAAGGCGTGCCTTACTGGCGAAAAGCTTGACGTCACCGAGGAGCAGGTCAAGGAAGTGACCAAGGTAGTCAAGCCCTACGCAAAGGACGCCAAGGACCCCGTGCCGACCAAGGTTGAAGAGCCCAAGGCACCCAAGATGTCCAAGGCCGAGAAGGAAGCCCAGGCGGAAAAGGACGCGGCCAAGGAATAGGCGCGTCCCAAACTCTTTTTCTATTTTAATTCCCAAAGCACCCTAGAATACTGTATGGAAAAGGACTGCCGCAAGCTCAAACTCGGGATTTTCTACAAAAAATCCAAGGAGTGGCACTCCGCGGTTCCCCGGCACGAATACACGTTTGAAATAGGCACGGCCAAGACGCTTGAAAGGTCACATTGGGAAAAGGACGCGGTTTCAGTAGGCAGCGTCAGCCTCTCCGGCATGCCAACAAAAGTCAGGCGCGTCCTCGAATCCAAGTACCAGGAGTACATGAACGGCCCGGGAAAGCCAGCGGGCAACCCCGCCTGCGGCCAGATAATTTACAAGGTCTATCCGGACGCACTGACGCGCACTGCCTGCGCAATCAACTACCAGCCCCGACAGCACATTCATTCGGAGGGCGAGCGCAAGCAGAGGACAAGACCCGGAATCGGCTCGCTTCTTGAATACCTCTCGCTTTCCCACCTCGTCCCAAATGAAAAGGTAACCCACGTCTCGATTTACGATGCCCTTCAGAAGGCGGCTGAAAGGGGAGGCAACGCCAGCAACTCAGAACTGCTTTACCCCCACAACGGCTATTTCGCCACAGTGAAAAGGGAAGCACAGCTCCGGTCGAAAAGAATAGACCCGAAAAGAAGTTACCCGGCAAGGCAGTGGCTGCAGAAGTTGCGCGGCAAACGGCTTGTAAGCCGCAGGCCAACGCGGTTCGTCACTTCCCAAAGCAGGCGAAGCGTCTGAATCCCAAGGCAACCGGCCATTGCTTTTCCGCCCGTTTTTCCCAATGCCAGCCAAAGGCCCTTGCAATAGCCTAAAATACTTTCAACGGCCTAAAAACTACAACCAAGGGAAAAAGGGCAATTACTGGCGGAAGCTGACCGGGCAGAAATACAACCGAGATTACTTTCAGCCTTATTCGCCCCTTTGAATTGACGGTGTAAAGATTATGAACGAAGTTCCTGTTGCAACCCGAAAAGAGGACTACGCGCTCGTGCTCGACTACCTTCCTATTGGAAACTCGGGCGAGGCGCGAAAGGAGCCCATAATCCAGGTGATTGGCGAGCACTACTTCACGCTCCTGGAGATAGTGGTCGTGCCCGGAAAATCGTTCGCGCCGCTTGAACGCGTCTACATCGGCAAGGGAGAGCGCCAGAACATAGCGCAGATTCGCGGCCGCATCAACTACGACAAGCTCACAAGCACGGGGCAGCGCGAAATCGACGACGCAGTTCGCCAGATTGTCAAGGCGCGCGAGGCCGAGTTCGTGGCGTTCCTCAACAGGGCGGGCTCCATCAACATCCGCGCGCACTCTTTGGAACTCCTTCCTGGAATCGGCAAGAAGTACCTTGAGGAACTCCTGCGCCAGCGCGAGCAGAAGCCCTTCGAGAGCTTCGCCGACGTCTCGTCACGCGTATCGCACCTGGGAGACCCGACTGAAATCTTTGTCTCGCGCATCCGCGAGGAGCTGAAAGGCAACGAGAAGTACTACATGTTCTCCAAGGCCCCTGCAGAGGAGCACGCAGACCGCGGCTACGGAAGGCGCGAGGGCGGCTTCCGCAGCGACAGGGGAAGCTACGGCTCACGCGACAGCTACCGCAGATAAAACAAAAAATTAGATTAAGCGGCAAGAGTGCCGCACTCTTTCTTTTCATTTAACGACTAGCAAGCTTGATGTCCTCGCTTGTCACGGTCTTTCTTCCTGCGTGCTTTGCAAGCTGAACCGCCTTCTGCGAGATGTCAATTGCCATGTCCTCAAGCACATCAGCCAGTGCTTCCGAGGCATCCTCGGACACGCGCTCTGCGCCTGCTTTCCGAATAAGGCGCTCTACTGGCGCCAAAGGAACGTCACCCATCTTAAACGACCTCCGTTAGTTGAAATATACTGTATAAACGCTTATTATTTAATTTTGCGGAAGGATTGGGCGGCGATTCTTGAGGGTGCTTGTGACCGGAAAGCAGGTCAGGCAACAATAGATAATTCCAAAAACAGTGTAATCTTTCAATGGACAACCAAGTCACTGCGGGGCTTTCGCTGAAGAACGCCGATTCGGTTCAGCTGCGGCAATACCAGCTTGCTGCGGCAAAGACCGCATTGGAGAAGGGCAACACGCTTGTTGTGATGCCTACTGCGCTGGGCAAGACCTTTGTTGCAGTACTGGTAATCGCAAGGATGCTTTTCATCGAACGCAACCCGGCGCAAGGCTTGGCGACAGCCAAGCCCGGCAAGTACCTCTTTCTTACTCCCACCAAGCCCCTGGCAATCCAGCAGGAGCGGGTGCTTCTGGAGACTCTTGACATCTCGGACGAGGAGTCCTGCGTGCTCACAGGCGAGACCGCGCCTGCAAACCGTGAGGCGCTGTGGAAGGAGCGCAAGTTCTTCTGCTCAACACCGCAGACAGTTGAGCACGACATCCTGACGGGGAAGATTGACCTGAAGGAGTTCAAGCTGATTGTGTTTGACGAAGTCCACCACGCAGTCAAGAATTACGCGTATTCATTCATTGCCCGGCAGGCGACTGTGCAGAGCCCATCTTGTCTGCTCCTCGGCCTGACTGCATCACCATCTGCTGACAAGGAAAAAGTTGCGGAGATTTGCTCGAACTTGAACATCAAAAACATCGAGGTAATCACGGGCGAGGAAAAGAACGTCGAGGCGTACTCCAAGGACTTGGACGTTGACAAGATTTTCGTTGATATGTACCCCGAGCAGAAGGAAATCTCCAAGGTACTTCGCGAGATGCTCTCCGACGTTTTGAAGGAACTCAAGAAGATGGGGCTTGCAAAGTCAGCGG
>Ga0074198_1002258_pt1 | contig 10482 bp, 11 predicted proteins | sample EPASupsiteSAE323_FD_64527 | JGI IMG/M metagenome (GOLD analysis project Ga0074198, IMG submission 64527) | Bioremediated contaminated groundwater from EPA Superfund site, New Mexico - Sample SAE3-23 | ecosystem: Environmental > Aquatic > Deep subsurface > Groundwater > Contaminated ...
CGGTTTCTGCCCCGGCCTATTATGCGGCCGTCTATCTATTGCATCCAACATCTCTGGTCTTATCTGATGATCTCTAGGTTATGCAAAAGAGGCGGCAATAAGGTATCATGCCTCTTTCTCATCTTCCGCCCGGCTCGAGTTGGGAAGGAAATCTTGCTCTTTGTCGTTTCCTCTAATATTTTCCACGTCATATCCGGTTTCTTTCGGAACTTTTGATTCCAGAACCCATACAATTTTTTCTATCTCATATGTTTCTCCAGTGGAATAACACCTGACCATTGGAGCGCCTATAAACTCTACCCGTAATTTGCACAGGGGGCAGATAGCTATATTAACTTCGCCCTTTTCATTCTTCTTTCTGGTATTAAACATGGTTCTGTCTCCTTGAAGCATCATTAATTCTGCAATCGAATACTATATTACTATATCTTTCACAGATTTCTTATTAAGGCCGAAGCTGCACTTATGTTGAGTTCTAAAGACCAATAATGCGGCAGCTGATGTGAGGATGTCACGGCCCGTTGCCCACCCTGCATCACGAACCAGCCCAGGGCCTACACCGCTGTCCTGGACTAAAGACCGCTGTTCCCTAAGAAGCTTCTTTCTCTCATCTTTGTGCAGGAAGATTGGCCTGCGAGATGGTGTCAGAACCTTCTGGCAGCCTGTCTGAGCCAATTCAGAGGTAATATAGTGGCTACATTCTGGCTGTCTTTCCATTTCCTATTGAGAGGGGTATGACGTCAGATGCCCAGATCGTTAGTGTTTGGCCAAAAAGAAGGCTTGCTTCATTGCCCACGCATGCACTCCTTGGAGGTTGAATCCCTGAAGCAAAACAAGTACATGCTATCATTAGATCAGAGCCAGGTAATCAGAGGATAAACAAGCGCCAGGCAATGCCGATCGCCCCTCGATTCTGTTAGGGATATAATTTCCTGCGAGGACTTTGGAGGATCCCGAGCTGAATACTGGATAGCTGAGCAAGTTCGATCTTCTTGGCTGTGCCGTGCTATATGTCCTGGGCTGAAGCTGAAGGCTGCGGCCTTAAAGCATGTATGGGGATATCCTATTAAAGTTCAGATTGAGAGTACCAATTGGATAAAAATGACCTAAATTTCTGGGCCAGGCACTAACTACCTGGGCCTCTCAGGCCGACGGCCCCCCCTGACCCCGCGGCCGCGGGGAACACTTATGAATCTAGGCTAGAGCTAGGGCAAATGTTGATGGTATAATGATGTACTGATTCCTGGGCCATAGAATTAAACAGAAGAATAGAAAACAGGATCAAATCAGCCCTATGGGGCACTATGCTGACTTATAGACCCCTTTGCATTCCTATGATTCCTGATATAGTTATGATGCTTTTATCACCTCCACAAACCAGCCTAGAGTTTCCAGGAATTGTTCAAGTTCGACCTTCTCTTTGAGCACCGATAAAGATATTTTCGGACGGTAGTCTATGGAACCAGCAGGAATATTTATGCCTTGTATCCTGTTGAGTCTATCTAGGAATTCCTTACGTTTTGATTCACTATCAAATGGAGGTCTGGTTTTTAGCCATTGGAATTGAATCTCAATATTGCCATAAGATGAGATAGAGATCGGCCAATATGATTCCCCATTATGATCCAATACCGGAAAAAACGACCCCTTGTTTTTGCCGTTTCCCCAGGTAAATCTGGGCAGATTATTCTTTGCCCATTCAAAGATCTTCCTGGCGACCTCAAATTCAGGTAGTCTACCTACTTCATGTTGCTCCTGTGTGGAGGCACGACGCTCATCAGGATTTCCTTTATCGTCCAAACGTGGTCAGTCAAACCTGCTGCCATAGCCGGTGATCTTTGCATCCAACGTCGCTGTCCCTCAGGTGATTCAATCTTCAATGACTTGTTTGGCCTGGCCAGATTGTAAACCCAATCTTCCCAGGCACATGATTCCATGAGCATCTTGACCTCTTTTGAGAAGGAAAGAGTCTTTCGAACAAGCCGTCCATTCATCTGCCTGGATGTAAGATGAGTCCTCTCTATATAGGCAGTATGAATTCCCATGAGATCACAGACCTCTTTCGTATCACCAAAGACCACTTTATAGGTGATACCAGTAAGATGGCCTTCAGATCGATTTTTGATCACCTGAATGCATTTCCAATCAGGCTCAGACTTCTTTCGAGTAGGTGGTCGCCCTCTGCCTGAATACTCAGGCACTTTCCCCCAGGTCTCAAGCATATCCTCTGGATAACTATCATTGCCATCAGTAGCTATAGCAGGAGGTTTATCAGGATTACCGCGATCCTTCAATTGGGCCATCAATTCCATGGACACCTCACTTTCGCTCTTCCTTATAGACCGCCCTACTCTCAGACGGGTATCCATGTCTATTGCTGTGCCACGCCAGAAGCTGCCACGATCGTTCTCTTCAGGATAACCCCCTTTTCGCCTTTATGACCTACGTATGACCACATGGCATCAAGTTGAACTCGGGTCAGTTTATAATTCGCAAGCATTAAGGCCTCTATCTCTTCAACATGACAAGCAGCCTCACGGAGCCAATCTATAACGGTTTCTTCCTTGATCCCTTTAACTCGATGGATAGAGGCCAGACTATTCCTTTCGGCGAGTAAGGCTAAGCATTCAAGAATCGTTTCCTGGTTGTGATGGCGACCATAGAAAACTGTACCTATGTTTTCAACGAAGGTCTTTCCGCAGGTCTTGCAGCGGTAGCGTTGCGTGCCTTTGCCAGTTCGGCCAAATTTTATGATATTGCCATAACTTACTTTGCCGTAGTCTACACATTCTTGGTTCCAGCAGAAGGAGCTTGGAGGAACCAGTTTTTCATTCATCATTGTATTCCTCCAATTATATGATTGCAGTTGATGATATAACAACCTAACTAAGGTAGACTACCCATTTCTACAGATGATCAAATAAAAAAGCAGACTTGCGTGAGCTTGGACATCAAGCCTCAACAGGGACTTTGATCTCAGGATCCTCAATAGACGGAATGGGTAGATTAAGCTTCAAGCTGAGAGCGATCCAGCCCTCAATGATCTCAAAGACTGCCTTAGACATGGCCGCGTTGATGTATTCGCAGAACATCGTATTCTTATTGCTTCTCTATGGATTTAAGGTGACGGCCTGAGTGCTATGAAAAGCACGAAAGCAGGCTTGCAGGATGATACTCACTCATGATTCAGATTGATAGTATTATAGTATTTAGCGCAATTCGTTATAACAATAATGATTAGATAAAAATCTGTCTATCCAATATTTCGCATAACTTAAACTCCTAGAGAACTCGTACCAAGATTTAGTGATGGTTTGTTTCATTTCCTCTAAATTTGAAGGAAATGATAGAGACAGCACCCGTTTAATAGATTTCCAGATGAATTGTTCTGGATTCAGCTCAGGAGAATATGGGGGCAAATAAACGATGTATATGTCAAGCTCTTTTGCCTTCTGCTTTACAAGATCACTCTTATGGGACGGAAATCCATCAGCAATTGCCACAATCGCACGGTATGTCTCGTTTGAACTCTTTATGTCACCCATAAAACCGGCTATTGATGGTGCCATGGAATTCTCAAGAAACTTAGTTACACTATTTCCTCTGATTGCGTAGAATCCAATCGTATTTGCTTTGAATTTCGTTGTATTTTTTACTGATCGTACCTTTTCAAAGCTCCAAACTTTAACGGTATTGGCAGTATTCTGTGGTCTAGCTTCATCGATGAAGCCTATTGCGATCTCCTCTTCCTTGATACCTTTCTCCTTGAGAAGATTGAATACCAGATTAAGCTGATTATCCAGTATCTCTTCAGCATTCTCAGGTTTACGGTAGTCCATTGGATAAGGTTTTGAGAAAAGCATATCCAATTTTTCCCTTAAAATCTTTATCACCTGGAAAATAGATAAATCTACATCCAACTGGTCCTTTATCACCTTCTGGACTTCCTTTGTAGTCCAGTAATCTTTGGTTTTCAGAATTTCTTTGAGCTTAATCATTTTATTTTCATCTAGCTTCGGTGGTCTGCCAGTTCTTGTTTCCTTATCTTTTAATCCTTCATATCCTTCGGCATTCCACTTGCGTATCCAAACATATCCCGTCGATAAGTTTAGCCCACAAATTTTACTTGCTAGTTCATAGCTTATGTCACAGTTCGCTATTGCATTGAGAAATATCAGCCTTGGCTTAACATGAGCATCTGTTTCTATAGGTAGTCTCTTTTCGATTTCCTCACTATTCTTTACCCGAACTCTATCGCCTTTCATGATGCGTATTAAGGTGGTCTTATTATATCAACTTTCACAAAAGACTATAATTTAAGAAGCGCACCCTGATGTGGTACGAAAACGCCCCGTGCTTCTAGAGACGATTGCTCCTAGATATCATACCACGGGAATGCTATGCATTCATGCCAAATTAAGATTATCGGAAGGCAAAAGACCTTCAAAGCTTTCTGGATTTGCACAGGTGTCCGACGTTTCTGGGTGCGACTGCCTCCCTGACCCCCTCTGGGTGGAACCCCTATGCATATATGCCATATATACTGCAAGAGGATGTTGGCACCAGATTCGCATAGTTATTATCGATGCCGATGATGAAGATCCTATCAGCTATTCTCGGGAGACCCCAGCAGTTTTCCAAGTCCAAATCATGCCATAGCTATTATCTGCCTTCGTGCCCATTCTCTGAGTTCCTCGTACCATAGAGCTTCGCACACTCAGAACCTGCACCGCAAAACATGCAGCCATGGGCCTCATATTTCTTTAAACTCATAATATTGCCACATACAGCACAGGTATAGACTTCCTCAGCATCGTCTCTCAGATCGCACTCATCTGCATGATCCAATACACAGTGATCAAGTGGTCCCACTGGATGTAGGCAGTCACCATGGACGCCGTCAGCCTGAGATCTCCAATATATGCATCTCATTTATCTCCCTACCAGACCTGCAATCTGGCTTGTGTGGCCCTGCCAACTATTTAACTTCGTCAGGGAGTGCATAGGGGCGAAATTCCCCTGGCCCGGGGGGATGAATAGACCCTCGCTTCTCCCTGAACTTTGACCCCACAACCTATTTCCATCATAGGGCATAATTGTATTTTGAGATTGGGGATGCAATCTCTTCGTAAAGTCGATAGAAGCCCCAGCCTTCAGGCTGAGGGAGCATTCACAGAACCCTGGCATTTGCCATAAGAGCCAGGCCATGAGAAATCAGATACTTCCAATACGGGCGGATATGCACTCTGGGTTAGACGGCAGTAGGCAAGCCTTGCTTTGGCCCGATCAGTTCAAGGCCTCGTAATCGATATCTTTGACTATACGCATGCCCTTCTCGGCATACTGAGCTATATCGATCAGGAAATCTCTGCAGTCTCACCCTGATCTCCTCATACAGGCACCACTTCTTCCAGAATGTACTTGTCTATGTGGGGTTTTAAAGCCTTCTTCATCACCAGATCGACCTTTATGCCTAACCTCTTGCTGAGGTCATCTTCCATGCGGATGAACTCCAGCATTGAAGGGGCCCGGTCGAACTCCACCAGTATGTCCAGGTCGCTGGACTTCCTGGCCACCCCGCGGACGTAAGAGCCAAAGATGCCCAGTGACTTGACTTTATAGCGGTCCACAAGCTCGGGCATGATCTGCCTGAGCGCCTGCCTGAGCGCCTGCCTGAGCGCCTCCAGGGACCTTGGCTGCCAGCTGGGTTTTGATGCACCGGACATGGTTATCTCAGATGAGATTGGACATATTGGGAGATTAGCCTTGCTATGGACCTGGCATATGCATCTAAACCATCATCCTGCGATGGGAGAAACGATTGGATTAGTTCAGCCTGCGGGTACTGTACTAGACAACGAAAGACCCGTACGATTTTCTGGGCCAAGCACTAACTACTGGGTGTCTCAAGGCCGACGGCCCCCCTGACCCCGCGGCCGCGGGGAACACTCATGCATATAGGCTAGAGTTTTAGCAAAGAGTGTGACGGTTTCAGATATGTATGCATCTAACCACATTTCCTGATGAGAAGCATGCTGTCACATCCAGATAGCAGCTCTCGGCCAGCGCTTGCCTATCGATGTAAATGTCCCCCGCGGCCGCGGGGTCAGGGGGGCCTCCACGGCCTTGAGTGGTAGCCCAGCTCCTTAGTGTTGTCCCAAAAGAAGAATCATGGCAAATCGGTAGTTAGGAATGGTTAGCTTGAGGATTGCGTTTCCTCGAAGAGTCCTTCGATCATGATGGTATGAAGACTCCTGCCAGTAAAATGTTCTAAAAACTAAGCTCATGCAATCGCCTGATCAGCTCATTCAAAGAAAAAAGGGTAGTTCAGGCATCAAGCCTTAGCAGGGTCCTTGATCTAATAACCCTCGATGGGTGGAATTGGCGTGCCAAGCTTCAAGCTTATGGCCATCCAATTCTCTAAGACCATTCTCAGGTTCTCACGGCATTCTTCCTTATCCATTAGAGTAGGGTATTTTAGAGATAAAAGTATATACTTTGAATAAGAGGAAAACAGCATGCTAACTATTGGAGAAAAAGGAATGATTTTTCTCCTAAATTATAATAATTTAGAGATGTCTAAGCTTAGACTTATTAAGCTTATGTTCTTGATTTCGAAAAGGGTACCTATTTATGACTTTGTCCCTTATAAGTATGGACCATTCTCTTTTAAACTATATAACGATCTATTTAAGCTAGAGAAAGAAGGATATGTCTCAGTTAGTGATGAATCTGTGTGCTTAATTAAAAAGGATTTGCCAACAATAGATAATAAGAAGAAAAATATCATTAGAATTTATTCTCAGAACTTCTCACCTTTAGATGACAAATCGTTGTTAAAATATATTTATGATACATACCCTCAATATACTATATTTAGCCTTTATTCAAAAAATCAAAATTACGAGAAGGGTCTTCCAGGTATAACTACAATTGGCTATGAAGGGAAATCATTGGATAAATTTCTATCAGAGTTAATTAAGAATAAGATAGAAATTCTCATAGATATACGTAAAAACCCGTATAGCAGGAAATTTGGATTTCAGGGATATAAATTAAAAGAATATTTGCAAAAGGTTAATATAAGCTATAAGCACATCCCTCAACTAGGTATATCTTCTGATCTTAGGAAAAATCTTAAAAATTATGAGGATTATGTAATTTTATTTGAAAAATATAGAGAAGACCTTAAAGAAAAAAAAGAATTTATTGAAGAGATAAAATCCGTAGGCAAAGACCATCGGATATCTATGATGTGTTATGAAAAAAATATCAAATACTGCCATAGAGGGATATTAGCTGAATTGCTGAGAGAAGAGGATATCGAGGTTACAGATATATGATATGGGAAAAGAAGAAAATATTAGTAACTGTAAAAGCATATCCAGAGAGGAGCAGAAAACATGGCGATGTTGTTTGCACAATTGGGTTAACTGAGGATGGAGACTGGATAAGGTTATATCCAATACCCTATAACACATATATCGTCAATAAAATAAAGAAATATGATTGGATTGAAGTGGAATGTACTAAAGCTAGCGAGAAGCTTAGCAGAAAAGAAAGCTATAGAATTAGAAATGGTTCTATAAAAATCGTGGATGATAGCCTTAGCACAAAAAAGAGCGGCAAAACCAATTGGACTGAGAGAAATAAAATCATACTTCCGCACATGTCTTCATCACTCGAGGATTTAAGAGATCAATATGGTAAAGATAGGACTTCAATAGGTCTCATAAAACCCAAAGATGTTCTAGAATTCTATAAAAAAGACCTCCTCCAAATATATAGCGATGAAAAAGCATTCCAGCAATCGCTCTTTGGGGACAAAATACCTGAAGTAGAGGAAATCCCGCACATATTTGGCTATGAATTCATATGTGATGGATGCAAAGAAGGCAAGAAACATAAAATACAATGTGAAGATTGGGAATTATTTGAATCTTACCGAAAATGGGGATTGCGCTATGGTAATGTAGATCGGCTATGGGAAATGCTCCAACAGAAATATTATAATTATATGATGGATAGAGATTTTTATTTCTATATGGGAATGTTTTCCCAATATCCAACCTGGCTTATTGTAGGTTTATATTATCCTCCGAAGATAATTACGCCTATAAAGCCTAAGATCAAGACTTTGCAGGACTTTCTATAATTATTAAACAGATCTCTGTTGTGAATTTTAAGTGAAAATCGAGCGCTATAACCACAAGAATCATCTTCAAAGGCAGGAAACTGGGTGATTCCACGTAGCCATCGCTCAAATCCCCTGAGAGTTGAATCTACACCTAATTCTAGCTGGGATTCTATCCCAACTTACCCTCATCAACTCACTCCAATTAAGCCAGGTTAATACCTTGCGCATAGTTCAGTATCATGATTCAAAAGAGGATTCCTATGTAACCTCTGATTTTGGTCTAAGCTTTATAAATGCTATATAAAGCCTATAGATTTTTGGTAGGTTAATAGGAATCCTCAAAAGAGGACTCCTATAAACCATCATAAAGATTGGTATCGAAAGTATTATATACTATAATTAATATGTAGAATCATGGATTCTTTTACTACCTGGGTATTACGAGGGCTTCATGAGAAGCAAGGAGCGTCCAGACTATCCCAGATACCAGATTTGATAGATTGGATGCCCATTCGCCAGGACCTAGAAGGGATGTATACCAATAAGAGCGAGAAAGGCGGAAGGCCCAACTGCGATGTTATTCTTATGTTCAAGATCTTAATCCTACAACAGTGGTATGGCTTGAGCGATCTGGCGGTCGAAAGACAGATGGCCGACCGCATATCCTTTATGGCCTTTCTCGGTTATCCCAATCACTTCCCCGATTCCAGAACGATATGGCTATTCAAAGAACGAATGGCAGAGACCGAGACAGATAAAATAGTCTGGACTGAATTTCAAAGACAGCTAGACGCTATGGGTTTACGGGTTAAGCGTGGAACCGTTCAAGATGCTACCTTCATTGAGGCTGATCCTGGATCATCAAAGAAACCACGCGGCGAGGAAGCCAAGACTCGTCGCAGTCGAGACGGCACATGGGCCAAGAAAGGAGATGAAACACACTTCGGATATAAGTTGCATCAAAAAACCGATATCGACTACAGCTTAATACGCGATATAGAGACGTCCACTGCGTCTTTGCACGATAGTCAAGTCGACCTATCTATAGAGGGTGAAGTAGTGCTCAGAGATAAAGGGTATTTCGGCGCGAGGGCGAAGGGCATTGATTTTACTATGAAGCGCAGAACTACAGACAAGCCTCTCAGTGAACTCGACGAGGAACGCAATCGGTTGATCAGTAAACTCAGATCACCAGGTGAGAGACCACATGCGGTAATAAAAAGAGTCTTTGGAGCGGGAAGGGTATTGGTTACCACCGTCAGGAGGGTCCATGTTAAGATGGTAGTTACCGCAATCGCTTTTAATTTATACCAGCTCTGCACTTTGAAAAATGCAAATGTTATCTAAACATAGCGGACGCCATCGAAGGATGGCCTAATATGATGGAGGATTCAAGGGATTTGGGCACTACAAGGGCAAAACAGACGCAAATTTTTAAAAACGGCCGCTATAACGCCAGTTAATAGGAATCCTCAAAAGAGCTCCTTTATAATAAGAATCAAATGGCGGACATGCCAACGGTCGGCTCCAACGCTGCATGCCAGTTGATCCAACAGCTTCCTCGTCCCCGACATCCTGTAAGCGATAGTTACCCGCAGTAGGTCTGCTCCCTTCCGGGCCTGAACCGGTCCCTGCAATTATGGCCTACAGATCTGCCTTCAGGCAGACCCGCGTGCCGGTGCCGTCCCTACAGAACGGAGATTCATTGTGTGCCGCTGGACTGAGATGCAGCGCATGAAGTCTTCCGAAGGCTTGAGCCCCCCGCTGTCGACGATTTCGGGTTACAGGTGACGCCGAACCACCCGGACCGCCCGCCACTTTTAATATCGAAGTCGGTGGCAATAAACCTAACGCATACAGAGGGAAATTTTATGGAAGAGATGACATCAGCAAATATAGGATTTATCATGGGAAGCCCTCAGCGCGAGAGGGTTTTACAGATTCTGGGCTCCAAGGGATCGCTAAGCTCTGAAAGGATTGCAAAGATTGAGCACATACCAGCCCCTGGAGTGAAGAAGATCCTGGAGGAGATGGCAGAGAGGCAGATAGTATCCCAGGGCGACGGGACCTGGACCCTGACCGAGATGGGCAAAGAGGTGGAGAGGGAGATCAAGAAGCGGGCCTGATCATATGGAACTGATGGAGGCCATAAGGACCAGGAGGTCGGTCAGATCCTACCTGGACAGAGAGGTCGAAGAAGAGAAGCTCGGCCGCGTCCTGGAGGCGGCCCGCCTGGCTCCATCTGCCAGCAACAGGCAGAACTGGAGGTTCGTGGTGGTCAGGGACCCCGCCACCAGGATGAAGCTCTCTGAGGCCGCCAGAGGCCAGTCCTTTGTGGCGGAAGC
>Ga0074198_1002263_pt1 | contig 10440 bp, 5 predicted proteins | sample EPASupsiteSAE323_FD_64527 | JGI IMG/M metagenome (GOLD analysis project Ga0074198, IMG submission 64527) | Bioremediated contaminated groundwater from EPA Superfund site, New Mexico - Sample SAE3-23 | ecosystem: Environmental > Aquatic > Deep subsurface > Groundwater > Contaminated ...
AAGGTATTTTTCTCAATTTTTTTACCTGTTTTTAACGTAACATCTTGAGCTATAACACGACTAACAATACGAGAAGCAAATGCTTGCTCAAGTTCTTCGTGAGTTGTTCTAAATATTTCTAATCCTTCTTCATCTCCACAATCGAGATTTTGGATGATAATATCTTGAGCAACGTCAACCAATTTACGAGTTAAGTATCCTGATTGAGAAGTTTTTAAGGCGGTATCTACCAACCCCTTACGAGAACCGTGGGTAGCGTTGAAATATTCCAAAGCATTAAACCCTTCTTTGTAGGAAGAAAGAATTGGTAATTCGATAATTTGACCATTAGGTTTAACCACCAACCCTTTAATACCAACCATCTGGTTTAACTGATCTGGTGTACCACGAGCACCAGAGTCAATCATAATTTTGATAGGATTTTCAGTAGTTAGAGTTTCAGCGATGGCGGCTTTGATACTATTCATAACGCCAGTAACGTTTTCAACGATTTTAGCATATTTTTCATTTTCGCTAAGTAACCCTTCCTCGAATTGTTCATAGATAGTTTTATTGATAGCCATCTCCTTTTCAATAATAGCTTGTTTATTAGGAGGAGTAACCAAATCATCAAGATTTCAAGTCAAACCAGAAGTAGTGGAATAACTAAACCCTAATTTTTTAATCTTATCTAGACAATCAGTTGTTTCCTTGAACCCATATTGACTAATTAATTTATTAATCATTTTCTTTAATTTTTTATCAGAGAAAGCATAATTTTGATATGGGAAATCAAGTGGCAAGATTTCATTGAAGATTAATCTACCGATAGTTGTTTCTAATAATTCGTGTTCTGGATGAATAATATTACGAGGATGTTTAACTTTAATTTTAGCATGTAAATTAAGAGCGCCATTGTCATAAGCAATTAAGGCTTCGCTAGCAGTGTTGAAACATTTCCCTTCTCCTAATTTTGCTTCAAAATCTAAGGTTAATCAATAACAACCTAATACGATATCCTTGGTAGGACTCATAGCGGCTTCTCCATTAGATGGTTTTAATAATCCAAGAGTAGAAACCATGATATTTTCACATTCTGCTTGGGCCTCATCAGATAAAGGAAGGTGTAAAGACATAGTATCTCCATCAAAGTCAGCGTTAAATGGTTTACAAACTAAAGGATGAATTTTAATAGCTAATCCTTCGATTAAGACAGGATGGAAAGCTTGAATACCTAATCTATGTAATGTAGGAGCACGGTTAAGTAAGACATATTTATCCTTGATAACATCTTCAAGAATAGCCCAAACATCATCAGTCTTGTCATCAATTAATCTATTAGCCATAGGAATACTATGAGCTAGATCTTGAGCTAATAATTTATGAATAATAAATGGTCTGAAAATTTCTAAGGCCATTTCTTTAGGAATACCACATTCATTAAATTTTAAATTAGGTCCAACGACGATAACTGAACGTCCGGAATAGTCTACACGTTTACCTAATAAGTTTTGTCTGAAACGTCCTTGTTTTCCTTTCAAGATATCAGCTAAAGAACGTAATGGACGTTTTTGAGCTTTTTGAACTGCTTGTCTTCCTTGATGTAAGGAATTATCTAACAACATATCAACTGCTTCTTGTAACATTCTTTTTTCGTTTTTAACGATAACAGAAGGAGCGTTAGAAGTAATTAATTTTTTCAATCTGTTGTTTCTGGTAATGATTCTTCTGTATAGATCATTTAGATCTGAAGAAGCATACCTTCCTCCATCTAGTGGTACCATTGGACGTAGGTCTGGAGGTAGAACAGGAAGATGTTTAATAAACAATCATTCTGGTTTAGTATCAGATTTAACAAAAGATTTTAAAACCTTTAATCTTTTTAAGGCCTTGCTTTTTTGAGTTCTAGGTATTTTATTTAATCTAGCTTGCAAGGTATCAATTTCTTCTTGAAGATTGATTTCTGTTAAGAAAGCTAATATTGGATCAGATCCTGTTTCAGCTTCAAACGCATTACTATACTTTTTAGTTAAGTAATAATATTCCTTTTCATTCAAAACCTTTTTAGGACGTAAAACTTCAATTTCTTTTAAAGCTTGCTTGTAATTTAGGGTAACATTTGATTTTTCTTCAATAGGAGTATTTTTTAATTGATTTTTATATTCCTTTTCTATCTCTTCTTTAGCTTTTTGAACTTCAGTATCAAATACTTTAGTGATAATGTAAGCATTGAAATAGATAACCTGTTCTAAGGCCAAACTAGAGGTATTTAAAAGCAATTCTAAGATATGAGGAGGAGTTTTTAAATATCAAATATGGCAAACTGGAATACATAAAGAAATGTGTCCAATTCAAGAACGTCTGGTTGAAGAATGGGTAATGACTACTCCGCAACGATCGCATTTGATACCTTTGTATCTAATACCTCTATATTTACCGCAGCTACATTGAAAATCTTTAACAGGTCCAAAAATTGTTTCACAGAATAAACCACCCTTTTCTGGTTTCTGGGTTCTGTAATTAATTGTTTCTGGTTCTAAAACTTCTCCATGAGATCAATCAAGAATTGTTTCTGGTGAAGCAACATTAATCTTTAATTTTTCAAAATCGTCAGATGGGTTAATTTCATTTTTTTCTAACATATTTGAGATTTAATTAATTATTAATTGCTTCGACAGCATTTTTCTTTATATTCTCTATTTCGACGTCTAGACATAGAGCTTTTAATTCTCCGAGAATAACATTAAAGGCGGCTGGAACAATAGGGTTTTTAATTTTATCATTTTTAATGATGGAAGAGTAGGCTTCGCGTCTGCTAACTATATCATCTGATTTAATAGTTAACATTTCTTGTAGTGTTTTGGCAGCTCCATAAGCTTCCAAAGCTCATACTTCCATTTCTCCGAATCTTTGACCACCCATTTGGGCACGTCCCTTTAATGGTTGTTGAGTAACTAAGGCGTATGGTCCAACTGAACGAGCATGGATCTTATCGGAAACCATGTGAATAAGTTTCATCATATATACCTTACCAATAGTAACTTTTTGTTCGAAAGGAATACCAGTACGGCCATCAAATAATTCAACCTTACCACCATAGGTAACATCAAATCCGGCTTTTTTCATTTCTGTTTTAATTTCATCCCCAGTAGCACTATCAAATGGAGGACAAATAGCCTGATAACCTAATTTATCGGCAGCTAAACCTAATTGAGCTTCAAAAATCTGTCCTAAATTCATACGGTTAGGAATAGAAAGAGAGTTAATAACAATATCAACTGGAGTACCATCAGCTAAGAAAGGCATATCTTCCATAGGAGCAACAATACTAACAATACCTTTATTACCATGTCTACCAGCTAATTTATCTCCAACTTTAATTTTACGTAATTCGGCAATTTCAATAAAGATTCTTTTAATTATTCCAACTTCTAGTTTATCTCCTTCTTTACGAGATAGGACTCTTGATTTGATTACGCGTCCCTTTCTTCCATGTTTTAAATACAAGGAGGTATTTCTAACTTCTTTAGATTCATCTCCAAATATTGCACGCATTAATCTTTCTTCAGGAGTTAGTTCAACTTCTCCCTTAGGAGAAACCTTACCAACTAAAATATCATTACTTTCAACTTCAGCTCCGATACGAATAATACCTTCTTCATCTAAATCTTTTAATAATTTTTCAGCAACGTTAGGAATATCAGCGGTAATGATTTCAGGTCCTAATTTTGTTTCTTGTTGATCACAGATGAATTCCTCAGTATAGATAGAGGTAAAAATATCTTTTTTCAAAAGATTTTCAGAGATAACAATAGCATCTTCAAAGGTGTATCCATATCAAGGCATATAGGCAACAGTTAAGTTATGACCCAAAGCTAATTGACCCCCTTTAGTTGAAGAACTGTCTGCTAGGGCTTGACCCTTTTTAACATCATCATTTAACTTAACAATAGGTGTTTCATGAACACAAGTATTTTGGTTAGTACGAACGAAGTTTTTTAAATTGTAGCTATCTCTCTTTTTGTCTTTTGTTTCTATGGAAATATGGGTAGAATCAATCTCAACTACCTTACCATCATTTTTTGCTAAGATTACCTGACCTGAATCCATAGCAATTTGAGCTTCAAGACCAGTAGAAACTAAAGGAATATCTTTTTTGATTCCTGGAACTGCCTGTTTTTGCATGACAGAACCCATCAAGGAACGATGAGCTTCATCTCTTTCAATAAAAGGAATTAAAGCACTGGTTGGAGAAAGTAATTGGTAAGGAGAAACATCAATCAATTGAACATCTTTTAGCTCAGCTAATTTTGGTTCTCCATTAAAACGAACCTCAACTTCTTTAGGAAGAATATGGCCTTCTTTATCATAGGCAATATCTCCGCGGCAGATAACAAATTTTTCTTCTTCAATAGCATTTAATCAGACGACTTCTTTAGTTATTTTTCCATGTTCTACTTTAAAATATGGAACCTCTAAGAATCCTAATTCGTTTAAGCGGCAGAAAGTAGATAAACTTAAAACTAACCCGACGTTAGGACCTTCAGGGGTGTTAATAGGACAGATTCTTCCGTAATGACTTGGATGGACATCACGAACTTCAACTCCACTTTTTGCTTTTAATTTAATTCCTCCAGGACCAGAACCAGTTAAACGTCTTTTATGCTCTAATTCTGATAAAGCGTTAACTTGATCCATGAACTGAGATAAAGGAGAGGTATTAAAGAAATCTCTCATAGCATTAGTTAGAATTCTGGGACTAATTAATTGAGCTGGGGTTATAGTAGCAATATCTAAAACCGTCATTCTGTCTTGAATTAATCTTTTCATTCTAGAAACAGCCATGAAGAAGCGATCTTGTAATAATTCTCCGTTAGATCTGATTCTTCTGTTTCCCAAATGATCAATAATATCAGATTGAGCGTCTGGAGCATTATTCATTCTTATTACTTCGCGTAAAACGGCAACAACATCTTCTTTTTGTAAAACACGATATTGTTTTTCTTCAACTTGTTCTATAGGTAGATTTAATCTTTGATTAAATTTATATCTACCGATTTTGTCTAAACTGTATCTTTCGAATCTTTTAAATAAGTTTGTAAAGAAAGAAATAGAGTTATCTAAGGCTAGAGGCTCTTTTGGTCTCATTTTTTTATAAATTTCTAATAAAGCCTCATTGGTATCAGCAGTATTGTCTTTAGCTAGTGTTTTTTCAATAAAACTAACTTCACCGTTATCTATATCAGAGAACAGTTGTTTAATTTCTTCATCATTAGCTACACCAAATGCCTTTAAAATGACAGTTGCTGGAACTTTCTTTTTTCGATCAATTTTAGCACCGATAAATCCATCATTCTCAGTTACGAATTCTAATCAAGCACCTCTTTTGGGAATCATGCCTCCCTTTACCTGACTTTGACCATTTGGACCATAAGAAACAGTAAAGTAAGCACCAGGAGATTTAATTAATTGAGAGATAACAACTCTTTCATTACCGTTGATAATGAAAGTACCAGTATTGGTTAGAGTTGGAATATCTCCAAAATATATTTCTTGTTGTTTGATTTCCCCTGTTTTTTTGTTAGTTAATTTAAAATTAACCCTTAATGCGGATTCATAATTTACATCTTTTTCTTTAGCTGTATCACAATCAACCTTTGGTTCTTCTAGATAATAATCTAAAACATCCAAAATTAATTCATCATTTCCGTAGTCAGTTATAGGGAAGATATCTTTGAAAACTTCACGAATGCCGTTTTTTACGAAGTTTTCATAGCTATCTTTTTGAAACTGAATTAAAGAAAGAGGCGTGAACAAATAGTCGTGCTTAGCAAAACTTTTTTGCTCATGAGAATGGGATTTAGTCATAAAGACAGTTTAAAAAATTACTATAATTCCTAAATTTTGAAAATAATCTTAAAAAAATTAAAACACAAAATTAAAACTACCCCCTATTGTATAGGTTTTTTAGTTTAGATTTTATGTATCACTACTTTAAAACATTTTTTAAAATAGTATTGCCTTAAAGGTTTTTTAAAATTTTTTGTGAAAGATTCAAAGCATTTTCTAGAATAGAAGTTAATCTTTCTGAGATAGCGCTTTGGCTTTCTTGGCCCTCATAGCCTAGTTTTAGGCGTATTGGAGCGTGTGACTTAAGTATATCACATTTTTTCAAAAAGTCAAGGGTTTTTAGCATTTTATCCCCTTTTTGATAACTGACTGTTTTTGAAGTCCATTTAGGCCCCATTTTATAGGAGATTTTTAGAAGCATGAAAAGTATTTAATTTGTATTAAAATAGCATATTAGATTATATACTGAGTATATCATACTTTTTTAATTTCAGCAACCAATTTTAAGCTAATCACCATAAAGCCTTAAAAGAAAACTTTTTTGTTCAAATTTCTTATCTTTTTCTGACATATTTTGTATTTCTTCGCAAAATGTTTGTGATAATTGGAAAAAAGTTTTATCTATTTCTATAATGTCATTATCAACTTGTAAGGCAATATCATTTAGGCTTAATAATTTGATTCCGTTTAATGTTTTTATTCTTGATAATGCTACATAACCCATACCATAAGCAAATGCCTTACCGAGATCTATTTCTGCCATATCCAAATTCATTCCCTGGCTTTTATGAATGGTAATAGCTCAAGCTAGGCGTAATGGAAGCTGAGTAATCCTAGCTTGAGTCGATCCATACTCTTCAATTTCTCAATGAGCAGGTTCAACCAATATCTCTTTGTTTTTTACTTTTACTACAGGATATCCAGAAACAAAATCAACCACTTTCCCAACAGTACCATTGGCATAATGTTCTTTAAAATTATTTTTTAAGAACATAACAACAGCTCCTTTTTTAAGAATTAATTTTTCTGGGGCTAAACATCCCCTTTTCAGTGTAGTTATAAGATATTCTGATCCACTACAAGACATTTCGTTAATATATGATTTAGAATTAATTTTATTTAATTCTTCCATATTAATAGCATCAGCATCGACATTATGGGTAAATAATTTAAGAGGGGTTATATCTGATTCAATATCCTTTCCAAATCTTGTCATTAATAGATCTACGGTATTTTGGTTAGATTGTCCAGAACGAATAGAATTTAAGGCTTGTAAAAAATTACTATCTTCTTGACGAAACTGTTCGGTTAGATAACATATTTTCAGATTCATGTTATTTCAGATGTTTGAGGTATAGGCAAATCCGCTATGATCGTTTTCTTTGTCGATGGGAGGTAACTGGAAGAAATCTCCAGAGAAAATAATCTGTAACCCACCAAAAGGAAGATCATTCTCTTTAAAAGCTTGGCAAATAAGATTAATTAAATCTAATTTACTAGCATGAAGCATGGATATTTCATCAATAATTAAAACCTTGGTTTTTTTAAATCTTTTTTTATAGAACTTACTTCTTAACATACCTGTCAGTTCTTCTTGATCTATTTCATTCTTTATTCCAATTCCCGATCAGGAATGAATAGTTATTCCATTCATATGGGTAGCGGCAATACCAGTTGAAGCTGTAATTCCTATACCTATATTCTTGCTTTTAAGAAAATCTACATATTGGTTTAATAAAAAAGTCTTACCACTACCGGCTGGACCAGTAAGGTATACATTGTACCCCATTTTTAATATTTCTAATGCCTGTTCTTGTGTCATAATATATTTTTACCATATAAAACTATCATTTTTTTGTAATTATAGCAATAGAATAGATGAGAAAGAAATATATTAAAACCTTAACACATAAAAGATCAAATGTCTGCTATTCTATGGTTGATCTTTGTTTTAGGAAAAATAGAAATATTATTAGAATTAACCAATTTCAGAGTTTTAGAAACCTCTCTATTAATATTAGAGAAACTTAATTTTTTATGAAATCATTCTTTATTAAATTCATCCTTAACACTTATTAGTTCTTGGGCAGCAGAACGAGAAATAGATTTAATATTACCAAAATTCAAAATAACTCTATTATTAGGTGCTTTCAAAATTTCTTTTTTAAGGTTTTTGATACAATCTCTAGAATTAATGATTGACGGAGTAAATTCTAGGACATTGATATTAAATATATCATTTTTTCCCATAGATTTATTTTAATTTTTGCGTTGTTTTTGGCAATTTTTTACCTTCTGATTTTAATTTCCTTTCTATCTTTTTATCGAGTTAACATGATGTCCAATATTTCTTTACTGGCTCCTTTTGGCATTTCAATCGTTTTCGTGACGTTACGAAAATGATCAACTGTATCTTGTTTTGAGTTAATACAAGCCTTTTTGGCTCTATTTATGGCAACTTCAAAATTCTCTCATCTACTATATCCTAAGAGGTTCTTTAGCTCTCGGGCATATCAAAATTCAACGTTATCTTTTTTGTGAGCACAATCTTCAAAGTTTTTATGCAAACGAGCTATAATTACTTTTTCCATGTTTTAAAATTAATATGTGATTATTTAAAATCAAAAACTTTATCTACCTTGCCACAGATAACTACACTATCATCGGGATGCAAAACTATAGGTTGATGAGAAAGATTAGTAGATTTGGGCATTAATAAGATGGTACCATTGCTAGCTCTTTGAAATACTTTAATTGTAGCTAATCCATTAATTACGGCTACGACTATATCGCCATTCTCAGGTAAATCAATTTTTCTAATTAAAACCATATCTTGGTCTTTAATTCCGGCTTTATCCATACTATCTCCAATAGCTTTAACAAAGAAGTAATCTTTAGGTTTTTTATGGAGCCATTTTCTGGAGATTTGAATAAAATCTTCAATAATGCCATCTGCGTAACTTAAAGCTTCTCCGCAATTAGCATTCCCTAATAAAGGAATTTCAACAAAGATGTTTTCTATTTTTTCAATTAATCTAATCCCTCTTTTAACGCTAGATTTTTCAATGAATCCTTTTTCTTCCAGAACTTCTAAATATTGGGTTAAGCTATTGTTGCTTTTAAGAGTTAATCCTTTTTTATTTAAAACCTTGATTAACTCTGTAAAAGTAGGAGAAGTAGCATTACGAGAAATATATTCTCGGATACCTTGCAAAACAAGTTTTTGTTTTGGTGTTAATTCGTTGTCCATATTGTTTAGTTTAGTATGTATGATTGTGTATATATTAGCATAAGAAAAAGAAAAAAGCAATATTGACAAATATTGCTTTTCTGTGATTTAGTTTTTAGATAAAATTAGAATGTTATAAAAGTTTTAATGGTTTAATTTTACCTTCCTCGATGTTTTTTAAAATATTATTGAATGCGATTAATAATGGACTTATTAAATGCTCATTTTCAACAGTATACCCTATGTCGTCTTTGGAGACATACGAATCGATAAATGCTTTTTTAGAATTAAAAACTCCAAATCCTGCACCTATTATTTTATATTCTTCAGGACAATATTTAATAATATCTTCTTTTCTTACTAAATATACCCTACCTTGCGGTAAAAGATTGTCATAATATTGTTTAACTATAGGACTACTTTGTAATTCTTTTTCTCTTTTTTTATCAGTCATTAGTATTTCATAAATGATTGCTTCTTTTTTAGCCGCGTTGATTCTTTGGTTTAAAAGTTCTCGTTCTTCTTTATTATCAATTCAAGCATAATCAGCACAGGGGCTAATATGAATAAGTTTGTCTCCCTTTTTCATTATTTCGTATTCTTTATAAACATCTTTATATCCCCCATATTTCCTAATCCTGCTGCTTTCATTTTTGAGTAGCACGCTAACATTACCATATCCACCATCTATTGTAATATTTTCTCCATTTATAAAGCCAGAACTCGAAGAAGCTAAAAAATATATTACATCAGCAACTTCTTCTGGTTGACCAACCCTATTAATTGGTGTAAAACCAGGAGCATCAAATGATTGTTCGGGAGTATTCATGTCTGTATTAATAGATCCTGGCGCTACAGAATTAACTCGAATATTACGTCTTCCATAATTTACACATAAACATTTTGTTAAACTTAATAATGCAGCTTTACTTAAAGAATAGGATATACTTCCAAAAGCTCCACTGTAGGCGTCATTACTTGATAGTATTACAATACTGCCACCTTGTTTAATATTATTTTGTAGTTTAATTCCAAGTAAAAGTGTAGTATATAAATTACAATATATTACTTTATTAAATTCGTTTAAATCAAAATTTAAAAAGTCGTCATTCTCTGAAAAAATTCCTGCGCTACATATTATGGTGTCAAACTCTATTGGCATTAATCCTTGAATAAGTTTCTCTGTTTCGTTGATATTTGTAAAATCATAAGGACCATAAATAACTAAATTTTCTTTACCATATTTATTTTGTAATTCTATGGCTTTTTCTTTTGAAGTGAAATATGTGCCATGAACTTGATATCCTTCCAACAAGAATTTTTCAGCAATTGCTTTTCCAATTCCTCTGCCAATTCCGGTGATTAGTACTTTTTTAGTAATT
>Ga0074198_1000957_pt1 | contig 10428 bp, 6 predicted proteins | sample EPASupsiteSAE323_FD_64527 | JGI IMG/M metagenome (GOLD analysis project Ga0074198, IMG submission 64527) | Bioremediated contaminated groundwater from EPA Superfund site, New Mexico - Sample SAE3-23 | ecosystem: Environmental > Aquatic > Deep subsurface > Groundwater > Contaminated ...
CTATGCTGTGCACTGTAACAATACGAAAAGGATAATCAGGAATGCAGACATGGATGTATCATGGCAGACAGGATCCGGGTCCTCTGCGTTGATGATGAAGCCGTCCTGCTTGAGATGGGAAAGGAGTTTCTTGAGCAGAGCGGGGAATTTTCTGTTGATACTGCCCTGTCAGCCCGTGCGGCACTCGATATCCTCAATAAAAACAGCTATGATGCGATAGTTTCAGACTACCTGATGCCGGAAATAAATGGCATCGAATTTCTCAAGACGCTCCGGGCCACCGATAAAACCACCCCTTTTATTATTTTTACCGGCCGGGGCCGGGAAGAAATCGTTATCGAGGCCCTGAACAACGGGGCGGATTTTTATCTCCAGAAGGGCGGCGATCCGGTAGCACTCTACCAGGAACTCACCCACGTTATCCGGCAGTCCGTCCAGATGAAGAGGACACTCACAACACTTGCTGAGCAGGAGCAGCGCTACCATGATCTCCAGAATGCAAACGACCTGATCCAGAGCGTTGCACCAGATGGCCATTTCCTGTTCGTCAACAAAAAATGGTTAGACACGCTCGGGTACCAGGAACAAGAGCTCCGCAATCTCACCATATTCGATGTCATCCACGACGAAAGCCTGAAGCACTGCATGGAGATATTCCAGCGCGTGATTGCCGGCGAGAACGTGGGGATCATCGATGCAACATTTAAGGACCACACCGGGAAGAAAGTGTATGTCGAAGGTATAGCAGACTGCAAGATGGCAGATGGCCAGCCGCAGTATACCCGCGGGATATTCAAAAATGTCACTGATCGCAAAGAGCTGGATGCCGCATTAAAAGAGAGCGAGGCAAGGTACCGGAATGTGGTCGAGGACCAGACAGAATTTATCTGCCGGTTCCGGCCGGACGGGACGTTTGTTTTTGTCAACGATGCCTATTGCCGGTATTTCAATAAAAAACGGGACGAGATTATCGGGAAATTGTATATCACCAACATCCCGGAGGAGGACCGGGCCGGTGTTGCTGCAAATCTTGCCTTACTGACGCGGGAACATCCGGTTGCCACAACATCGAACCGCGTGATCCTGGAGGACGGGCGGGTACGGTGGCACCAGTGGAGCAACCGGGCCATTTTCGATGATGATGGCAAGATAACGGAATACCAGTCGGTGGGCAGGGATATCACCGATATCAAAGAGGCAGAACTGGAACTGCTCCGGAAAAACGAGGATCTCAATGCTGCTTTTGAAGAACTCACGGCAACAGAAGAAGAGCTCCGGCATAATTATGAACTGATCAGCCAGAAAGAGCAGGCACTTCGCGAAAGTGAAGAAAAATACCGTCTCCTTACAGAAATTACCGACGATGTCATCTATATGATCGATGTGCAGGGAACGCTCATCCATATCAGTCCCCGTATCACCCGGTATGGTTATACACCGGATGAGGTAATCTCCCGGAATTTTACTGATTTCATTGCAAAAGAAGATATCACCAAGGTTATGGCTGATTTTAGAAAGACCCTGTCGACCGGGAAATCAACGGTGACAACAATACGGATACAGGATAAAGCCGGGAATCTTCACTGGATGGAAGATAACGGGGCGACAGTTTTAGATTCTTCAGGATCCGTAGTTGCGATTTCCGGTATCCTCCGCGATGTTTCCGGGCGCGTGAAGGCAGAAGAAGCACTGCGGGAAAGTGAAGAGACCTTCCGGGCAATGGTGGAACAATCGGTCGAGGGTATCATCATTGTGAATTTTACCGGCATGCTTCAGTTTGCAAACAACAGGGCCTGGGACATTGTCGAATATCCCCCGGATAAGCGGATCACAGAAACATTCAATGTGCTGGATATTGTCTCGCCGGGAATGCGACTGAACGCCGTTGCTGATTTTGTCAAGGTTTCCCGCGGGATCGACAGCTTTGAAGTAATGTACAAAATTGTCACGTTTAATAAAGATGAGCGGTGGGTTGAGTGCATAGGCAAAAAAATTTCATTCAGGGGCCTGCCGGCCATGCTCCTGTCTCTCCGCGATATCACCGGGCGGAGGAAAATGGATGATGCGCTCAGGGAAAACGAGGCGAAGTTCCGGACCATTTTCGACAACAGCCCGTATCCCATCTCGATCAACAGTATTCCGGACGGGAAATTTATCGAGGTCAATGCAGCATTTTTAAAAAGCAGCGGGTATGTGGAGGCAGAAGTACTGGGAAAGAGTCCTGTCGATCTGGGCCTGCTCTCCCTGCTGGACTATGGGAAGCTCAGCGGGCACCTGTTGCTGTCAGGAAAACTTGAGAATGTGCCGATGGTTCTCAGGGGGAAAGGAGAGATCGCAGTCCACGTCCAGTTCTCTACCATCCCGATCACCATCAACAACCGGTCTGCCATCATGACCATGGCCGCAGAAATTACCAAGCTGAGACGGGTTGAAGAAGAACTGCTGCAGAGGAATGAAGAACTGCATGCCGCGTACGAAGAACTTGCGGGTGCTGATGAAGAACTCCGGCAGAATTTTGATGAACTCAGTAAAAAAGAGCAGACACTCCGGGAGAGCGAGGAGAAGTTCCGGGCACTGGTCGAGCACTCGCTTGACGGTATCCTGATCACGGACTTTTCCGGAAATCTTCTCTTTGCAAACCAGGCGGCAGGCAATATAGTGGATGTGCCGGATTTCGAGCAGGGAATTAAGAAGAGAAACCTGCTGGAATTTATCGTCCCGGAGGAAAAATCCCGGGTTCTCCATGACTTCAGCCAGGTCGGGCAGGGGATCGATAGTTACCCGGTGAATTACCAGGTCATTTCGGCCAGCGGGCGACAGATCTGGATTGAGGCAATCGGGAAACGGATCCTGTTCCAGGATTCGCCCGCCATACTCATCTCGATGCGGGACATCAGCTCCCGGAAAAACATGGAGGTTGCGATGCTGCGGGCAAATAAGCAGCTCAACCTTCTCTCGAGCATCACCCGCCACGATATCAATAACCAGCTCCAGGGTCTCAACGGGTTTGTCGAATTGCTGCATACAAAAATGCCCGATCCCTCGTTTAAAGACTATTTCACCCGGATCACTGAAGCAAGCGACCAGATCTCTGCCATGATCCGGTTCACCAAAGAATACGAGCAGATCGGGGTACGTGCCCCTGCCTGGCACGATATCCGGACCCTGGTGGATAACGTGGGAAAGGATATCAAGACGGGAAAAATCACGCTCAAAAATGATCTCCCTGCCAACACGGAAGTATTAGCCGATCCGCTTATTGCCAGGGTTTTTTTCAACCTGGTGGACAATGCGATCCGTCACGGCGGCAAGATCACGAAAATACGCTTCTCTTTTGAAGTACGCGACGGGAAACGGGTCATTGTATGCGAAGACGATGGCGATGGTGTGGCCAGCGACGAGAAAGAGAGGATATTCGACCGCGGGTTCGGAAAGAACACCGGCTTTGGCCTGACCATATCCCGGGAGATTCTCGATATCACCGGCATGACCATCAAAGAGACCGGAAAGCCGGGAGCGGGGGCACGGTTCGAGATCGTGGTACCGGAGGGTCAGTACCGGTCCACAGCCCGGTAAAATAATCCGACTCCGGGAAATCACCGGGCTCTTTATTTTAGAGGATTTCAAATAACGTGGAAAAATAAGGATCAATGAGCAGATTGAAGTGTTTTTTGTATAATTTCCCGGGAAATCTGTCATAATCCCCAATTCATCCTTCTTTTTTTGTAAAATACCAAAGCATCCGCTCGATAACCCTGATATGAAGGTCCGGATCGGTTTTCTGAAGAGGGATAGTGGATAGACCTGTCTCTAAAATTTACCGATCAAAAAATCCGGATTGGTAGCGTCTCAATGTATTAATATAGGGTTGTGCCAAAGGTTGCCTGTAGGCACCTCATTAAGTACCGGTGCCGGGAGTTGCGAGCTATGCAGGAAATCATCAAAAAAATGATCACCGAAGCGATGGCAGCCCAACACGCCGACGTGAACCAGATAAAAAAGAAACGCGGTGAGAAATTCGTCATCGAAGACACCAAAGTCTACGTAGACGCGGTCAAGGGCATGAAAGCCGCCGGGAACCAGAGCAAGGCGGTCTTTGCCCTGCACACCGATTCGGTTAATGCCCACTATAACATTCTCAAAGGCCTGACCAGGACCATCCGTCCCGAAGACGATCCCTTTGTCGAGCACTACCAGACACCGGTCATTTTAGAGATGCTCTACGATGCGGACCCGAAGTTCCGCAAGAGCGCGGATGTATTTATCAAAGCGGTAGGCAAGGCTGAAGCCCTGATCGGCAAGGAATCGGCCCGCCGGTACGCGGGATTCTACGGCCCCACCTGTGTCGTGGACTTTGCCCTGATCCCGGGCAGCAGCAGCAATATCGTCAACCAGATCCTCAAAACAACGGATATCCCGGTTGCCCATAAACAGGCGATCCTTGCTGCAAAGTCATGGGGGATGAACACCTCGTATGGTTTCGGGGACGTCTTTGCCCACGCAGTTGAAGGCGGGGCTACCCTCGCTGACGCGGTGAAGCAGGAAATCTCCATGATCCAGTCCATCTACGATACACCGGTGGATGCACAGGCAAAGCTGATGGACAGCGTGGGTCAGAACTCGTTTGACTGCCGGAAGTACATGAAGGAGTACCGCGTAAAGATGCAGGGTGCGGTCAAAGCCTCGCTGGATGAAGGGGTCCACTATGGCAATATCGTGACTATACCGGCGTACTGTGTCGGGGATATCGCGCACCACATCTCCCAGTCCACGTACAACATGTGCAAAGACGATGTGATCATGGCCGTTATCGAGTCCGTGACCGAAGTGATGGACAAGACTCTGCACGCAGCAGCCCCGAAGATGAAGACCATGAATGAGGTGCTGTCGGTCGCAACCGGGGCATCGGCAAGCGCTGCGGAATATATCCTCGAACTCGATGGGTTCAACGCGATCATGGTCGTGGACATGCTGACCAAACGCTACCACAACTATGTTCAGCTCTACCCGAAGCGGAGTGCGGCCATCGAACTCCACAACTGCGATTTCATGGACATGATCTACCGGGGCTGGAAGATGGTGGACAAGGCAAGGAGGATGCAGGCCAGCGTACCCGGCCTGGTAAAGCCAAAAGTTGCCGGGTTCGATGTCGATCTCTCGCCAATCCTCAAAAACGATGTTATTGCTAACCCGCAGCGGTACGCGTATCCTGCCTGTGCAATGACCGTGCGGTTCTCGGCAATGATGCGCCTCTCCGATTACCCGTGCCTCTTAACGAGCGAGCCGGTCACGGCAACGCTGATGACCAACATCATCGCACTGAACAAGGAAGTCCCGGCAGCTCCTGCACGGATCTGCAAGGATTGTGCCTCGGCCGCCCTGATGGATTTCCGGCACTGCTCCTGCCAGTGGAAGGATGCGGTCTGATCCCGGTACCGGGACAGACGGAGTAAAAACATGAAGTGCTACGTGTGCGCCAGGGAGGGCAAAGACAGTGATGCCGTGGCAGTATGTGTTGCCTGCGGCATGGGAACCTGCATGAAACATACGATAAGAAAAGAAGTGGATGTCTGGGAGGGGAGTTATCCCATCCCATCTCACAAACTGCCAAAAAAGATGCCCCGGATGCTCTGCCCGGACTGCAATGCTGCATACGGGGAGGATAAGTAATGGCTTCGCTTGCCAATCGCAGCATAGCAGAAGCGGTCGGGACGCTGCTGCTTGTGTATTTTGGTGCCGGTGCAGCAGCGATCACCCTGATGATTGCTGCCGGGACAAAACCGGCAACACCGTTCAATATCGGCATCGGCCAGCTTGGCGGACTGGGTGACTGGTTTGCGATCGGGATCACGTTTGGCATCGTTGTCGCTGCCGTCATTTACGCGCTCGGCAGGGTCTCCGGGGCCCATATCAACCCGGCAGTAACCATTGCTCTCTGGGCAACAAAACGGTTCCCCGCCGGTGACACTGTTGCCTACATCATTGCCCAGTGTATAGGGGCAGCGATTGGCAGCCTGCTCTTCTTCCTCACCGTGGGAATGGATGCGGTCACGATTGGCGGGCTCGGGGCAACGGCACCGTTTCCCGGCATCGGGTACGGGCAGGCAATCCTTGTAGAAGTGATTGCAACCTTCGTGCTGATGCTCGTGATCATGGGAGTTGCTGTCGATAATCGTGCCCCGCAGGGATTTGCCGGGCTCATCATCGGCCTGACCGTGGCCGGAATGATCACGATGGCCGGCAATATTTCCGGCGCATCGCTCAACCCGGCCCGCACCTTCGGGCCGTACGTGATGGACTTCCTGTCCGGCGGCCCGAACCTCTGGATGTTCTTCCCCATTTACATCATCGGGCCGATAATCGGCGCTGTGCTCGCAGCGGTATTCTACGACCGGATTACCGCAGAGTGACGGGGTATAACCCTCTTTTTTGTGGATTTTATTATTATTTCACAAAAACATCCATGAGCGGCCGACCCCACTTGCAGGCAGCAAACAAGATCCTCTATAAAATACCGAGAATAACTATTAACCCCTGCAAATTCGGGCATCTGTTCGTCGAAGGGATCCCGGGAAAAGGGGGGTTAATAGCAATCCTCTACCGTATCAGTCCGGATTGCGATCCCGTTGTCTCGCGCATCAAGAAGTGGCGTTCCGGCCATTTTTCTGACAGTCGCAGTTTTTTTAAGCCAAAGTCAAAAAGTCAATACACTTATAAACAACCTGTGTAGCAATATCCCATTGGCCCACGCGGAGATCGTATCATGTACAGAGTCCTCTATGTTGATGACGAACCGGCACTTCTCGAACTGGGAAAAACATTCCTTGAGTTGTCAGGTTCCCTCACCGTAGACACCGCACTCTCTGCAAAAGAGGGTATTGAGGCACTGAAAAAAACTGCCTTTGACTGTATTATCTCCGATTACCAGATGCCGGAAATGGACGGCCTTGCATTTCTCAAATTATTAAGGAATGAAAGCAATTTAATCCCGTTTATCCTCTTCACCGGCAGGGGTCGCGAGGAAGTGGTCATCGAAGCGGTGAATAATGGTGTCGATTATTATCTCCAGAAAGGCGGGGATCCCAAATCGCAATTCGTTGAGCTGCAACATAAGGTCAAACTCGCCATAGAACGCCAACGTACTGATGATGACCTTAAGGAGTCCCGCCAGCGGATGACTGACATCGTCGACCACCTGCCGGACGCAACCTTTGCAATCGACCTTGCGGGGAAAGTGATCGTATGGAACCGGGCAATGGAGGAAATGACCGGGGTGAATAAAGAGAAGATCCTTGGGACAGGAGATCATTCCTATGCCCTCCCGTTTTACGGAACGAGGCGCCCCATTCTTCTCGACCTTGTTTTAAGGAGAGATGAAGAGATCTGGAAAAAATATCCGCAGATCATCAGAAAGGACAACAAACTTATCTCGGAGATCTACATCCCCATCCTTTACGATGGAAAAGGAGCCCACCTCTGGTTTATCGCATCCCCGCTCTATGATACGCACGGGAATATCACCGGGGCCATCGAATCCATCCGGGACATCACGGACTGGAAGACGGCAGAGAATGAACGAAGAAGTGCATATGAACAGATCGCTGCAACAGAAGAAGAGCTGCGTGAACAATACGATGAACTGAAAAAGAGCGAAGACGCGCTTAGCGAGAGTGAGGAGAATTATCGTACCCTGTTCGATGAGGCGGCAGATCTCATCGCCATTGTAGATGCGCACGGCACATTTCTCAACATGAACAGGAAGTTTATTGAAGAGAGTGGTTATGAGCGGGAAGTATTAATGGGCAAAAACGTGCTGACGTCAGGTATTGTAACTGCATCCTCCGCTGCGAAGATCGCAATTCACCTGGGCCGGATTTTCCTTGGAAATAGATCTCCTCTCTTTGAAATTGACGGCGTTACAAAGAACGGGACAATTATACCCTATGAGATCCAGGCAACACCTATTGTAAAACACGGAAAAGTAATTGCAGTCCAGGCAACATTACGAAATCTCACTGAGCGAAAACACGCGGAAAAGGAGATCAGCGATCGTAAAAAAATGTTAGAAGAGATCGTTTCTGGCTCCCCCATCCCGCAATTTGTTATAGATAAAAACCACCGGATCGTCAGCTGGAACCGGGCACTTGAGGAATACAGTGGCGTGCGGGCAAAGGAAGTGCTTGGTACAACACGTGCCTGGGAAGCATTCTATGATACAGAACGGCCGGTGATGGCGGACCTGCTGGTGGCAAATGAGCCTGAAAAAATTCCTGAATGGTATACCGGGAAATCCAACAGGTCAAAATATGTCGATGGAGCATACGAAGCAACCGATTTTTTCCCGCGAATGAGAGGGAGCGGCACCTGGCTTTTCTTTACGGCAGCATTGCTCCGGGATTCGGAGGGTAATATCGTCGGCGCAATTGAAACACTCGAAGATATTACCGAACGAAAGAAAGCAGAGCAGGAACTGCAAGCTTCCTATGAGCAGATCGCTGCTTCAGAAGAAGAACTGCGTGAACAATATGAGGAACTGAAAAAAGGGGAGGATGCGCTTCGCGAAAGTGAGGAGAATTACCGCAGCATCCTTGAAGATATCCAGGATGCTTACTACCGGAGTGACACTGCCGGAAACCTCATACTGGCAAGCCCCTCGGTGGCACAGCTGCTCGGGTTCGACTCGGTATCAGAACTGATCGGGAAGAATATTGCACAATCCCTGTATTACAATCCGGAAGAACGCAAAAAACTCCTTGCTGAAATAACCAGCAGGGGTTCGGTCACCGATTACGAAGTTACCCTGAAAAAACGGGACGGGACGCCGGTATCTGTTTCGACAAGCAGCCACAGGTACTTTGATCAATCCGGGAATTTCCTTGGGGTTGAGGGGATCTTCCGGGACATCACCGGGCGTAAAAAAATGGAGAATTTGCTCAAAGCAAACGAAGAGAAATACCGCTCTCTTGTCGATAATCTCAACGTGGGAGTCTACCGGAACACAGCCGAATTTCCCGGCAGGACTCTCTGGGCAAACCCGGCATTTGTCAGGATACTCGGGTATGATTCATTAGAAGATTTCCTGGAGCACCAGGTCACGGATAGCTATGTCAATCCGGAAGAGCGAAAAAAATTCATCCGTGTGGTGGAGAAAGACGGTTTTGTTAAGGATTATGAACTCCAGCTGAAAAAGAAAGACGGTACGCTTATCTGGGTTTTGATCACCGCACAGGCAAAGAAAAACCCGGAGGGAAAGATTGCATGGATTGACGGAATTTGTGACGATATCAGCGCTTTGAAAGCTGCTGAGGAAAAGAGCCGTCGTTACCAGTTCGAAATGTCAAGGGCGATCGATTATCTGCCGGATGCCACTTTCATCATCAACCGGAAAGGTTCGGTTATTGCGTGGAACCGGGCAATTGAAGAAATGACCGGGGTAAAGGCTAAGGATATCATCGGCAAGGGAGATTACGAATATGCCCTCCCGTTTTATGGAAACCGGCGGCCGATCCTGATCGATCTCATCTTTGCATCAGAGGATGAGTTGGAAAAAGGAGATTATGTAGAGATAAACCGGACCGGGGAGATCCTTTCTGCCGAGACTCCCAGTCCAACCCTTAAGGGGAAACATGCGGTGTTAAGGGCCATTGCCGCTCCCATCTATGACGAAGCCGGAAATGTTGCCGGTGCCATCGAAACCATTACCGATATCACCGAACTAAAACGGGCACAGGAAGAGCTCGTTGCGTCGGAGAACAGGTACCGGACGATTTTTGAGAACACCGGCGCTGCTACGGTCCTGATAGAAGAAAATACTATTATTTCCCTTGCCAATGCCGAATTCGTGAGACTGTCAGGATATCAAAGGGAAGAAATTGAAGGCAAAAAGGGATGGACGGAATTTGTAGTAAAAGAAGATCTCGAAAGGATGCTCGCCCAGCACCGCCTGAGGAGGGACCGGCATGAAACCGCACTCAGACATTACGAATTCAGGTTTGTTACAAAAACCGGTGAGATTCACAATATATTCCTGACCATTGATGTAATTCCCGAAACGAAAAAATCGGTTGCCTCCTTAATGGATATAACCTCGCAGGCCCGTGCTCAGGATGCCATGAAACTGGCCAACAAGAAGCTCAATCTCCTGTCGGGCATCACGCGCCATGATATCGGGAACCAGCTCCTTGCCCTCTCAGAATTTCTTGAACTGTCGAAGGAGTCCCTGGCCGATCCAGCCCGCATATCCGGATTCACCGACAAGGAAATGCATATCGCAGATACGATCGCCAGATTGATCAATTTCACCAGGGACTATGAGGAATTGGGCGTGAATGCTCCTGTGTGGAAGAACATACATACGATTATTGGCAATGTCGTCACCCTGCTTCCGATGCAAGACATCCGTGTTGATGCCGGAGATCCTGCTCTTGA
>Ga0074198_1002267_pt1 | contig 10411 bp, 6 predicted proteins | sample EPASupsiteSAE323_FD_64527 | JGI IMG/M metagenome (GOLD analysis project Ga0074198, IMG submission 64527) | Bioremediated contaminated groundwater from EPA Superfund site, New Mexico - Sample SAE3-23 | ecosystem: Environmental > Aquatic > Deep subsurface > Groundwater > Contaminated ...
CTGCAAGGAGTTCCTCCGGGCAGACCATGTTGCGGAAGGCGGCGGTGTGAAGAACCCGTCTATCATGAAGAACGAGGAACTCGCGGCAGCGATTGCGACCTGCAAATGTATGGCCTGCGAAGAAGTGCTTGGCACCGTCGAGGTCTTCAACTTCAACCTCATGTTCCAGACTACGATTGGTCCGGGTTCCCAGCGTGTCGGCTACCTGCGTCCTGAGACCGCACAGGGTATGTTTGTGGATTTCTCCCGTCTGCTCCGGTTCTACCGGGACAAGCTGCCCTTTGGCGCAGTCCAGATCGGCAAGTCCTACCGGAACGAGATCTCCCCCCGTCAGGGCATGATCCGGCTCCGCGAGTTCACCCAGGCCGAAGCCGAAATCTTTGTCCACCCGGACGAGAAGAATCACCATCCGTCGTTCAAACGCTATGCGGACTATACGATGCCACTCCTTACCTACACCCAGCAGGAGAAATGCGAGGATGCGGTCTCGATGTCCATGCGGGAGGCCGTGGACAAAGGCGTAATCGCCAATGAATACCTCGCCTACTACGTGGCCCTCACCCACAAGCTCCTTGTCACCATCGGCATCAAGCCCGACCGGCTCCGCTTCCGGCAGCACCTGCCCGATGAGCGGGCGCATTATGCTACCGACTGCTGGGATGCCGAGATCCGGTCAGACCGGTTCGGCTGGGTGGAGACGGTGGGTCTTGCCGACCGTACGGACTATGACCTGAACGCCCATGCCAAAGAGAGCGGCACGCCGATGACGGTCTTCATCCAGTACGATGAGCCGAAAAAAGTGGCCCGCCGGCGGATCATCCCCAACATGAGCGTGCTGGGCAAACAGTACCGCACGAAAGCAAAGGCGATCTTCGAAGCGCTGGCGGTTGCAACGCCCACCTCCGATGGCGCCGATGTGGAAGTTGACGGTGAGAAGATCCATATTCCCGCTGACCTGTTTGAGGTCCGGGATGAGATCATCGATGTCCGGGGCGAGGATATCGTGCCGCATGTGATCGAACCTTCGTATGGTATCGACCGTATGTGTTACGCGGTACTCGAAGGGGCATATGATGAAGACACTGCCGACGGGGAAGCCCGCACGGTGATGCGTTTCTCCCCCAACGTGGCCCCCATCCAGGTCGCCGTCTTTCCGCTCATGACCCGGGACGGCCTCGAGGAGATTGCCGACACGATCACCCGCTTGCTTCACAAGGCTGGTATCCTTGCCGAGTACGATGACAGTGGTGCAATCGGCCGGCGCTACCGGCGGCAGGATGAGATCGGGACGCCGTTTGCGATCACGGTTGATTACGACACGAAAGAGGACCAGACGGTTACCCTCCGGGACCGGGACAGCATGAAGCAGGTCCGGATTGCGATCGACAAGGTTCCCGCTACGGTCTGTGCACTTGTCGATGGCAGCCTGAAGTTTGCAGAGCTGGAGTAAATCACACTCCTCTTTTTACGACTTCTCCTGAACTTTTTTCGGCGCAAAGTGATACAGAGAAATTTTATTGTTTTTCGATGAAAACAACTTTGATGATGAAAAAAATATAGTCATGATCGTAATTGTGCATGATCTCTAAAGACATCATCAAAGTGTATGCAATCAAGGCAATTTCTTTCCTCACGCCTAATTTTATACAAATTCTCCGGCTTAAAAATCTTGAAAGTAAAGCTGAACGAATCGCAATTAACAAAAAAATTCCATTTTTAATCCGATGCAAAATTTTGGATGAAAATGAAAGAAAACCCGATTCTTTTTCTTCAATCGGTTTTTCATATCAATTTGAACAAATGGCGAATGGGAAATACAATATTCATATTTACAAACAGGCTATAATGGCGCCCGAACTTGATATATTAAAAACAATTTTTCATGAATACGGTCACTTTATCAATTATTGTACGTCAATTCAAACAAAAAGGCCATTAGGTGATCTTTATCGTACTGATAGATTTCCAAAAAAATATTATGGAAATTATAACGAAGATTTTGCCGAGCTATTTGCGATGTATGTACTTGACTTGATCCCAATAGAGATCGATGTGTCAAATATGATCGATGATATAATTCGAGAAGGTGTTTCGAATTTATCGGACAGTCAAAAGAAAAGATCCATCGATTTATCATCACTTTGATATGGAATAGCTCCACCAAAGGCAAAATATCCTGAAAAAACCTTGAAACTATCAAAATCTTATTGGAAATGATGATAGGGGCTGATGCCCCCATACCCCCGGTTATGATTGGTGCCGCTGCCCCTAAGGGCACCCCGCGGCGGTTTCATAGTGTTAAATCCGGACGATCAGTAATTCATCTCTCTATACGGCAATCCGGCCTGCCGTGCCTCGGAGTGGCCCTGAGGCGGGAAGCCCTCGTTATTATAAGATACACCAACCGATGCCTCAAATAATCTTTCACCCCACACAATTCCCTATATTACCCAACGAAACCTAACCTCTCACCAACCAAATGAGCGAATACATCAGCCATCCCTTAATCAAGCCGGACAGCATCGAGAAACGGGAGTACCAGCTCTCGATCGCGATGCGGGCACTGGATGCCAACACCATGGTCATCCTGCCCACCGGGCTGGGGAAGACGGCCGTTGCGCTGCTCGTTGCTGCATCCCGGCTCTATAACGAGGGTGGCAGGATCCTGATGCTCGCCCCCACCAAGCCGCTCGTCGAGCAGCATCTCCGCTATTTTGAAAAATACCTGCTGGCAAAACCGCTGGAGGGCAGTACCGCATCCCCGTTTGTCATGTTCACCGGTGAAGCCCCGCCGGCCGAGCGGACAGAGGACTGGAACCGGGCCACCGTGATCCTTGCGACCCCGCAGGTGATAAAAAACGATCTCCTCGCGGGCCGCTACACGCTTGCAGATGTTTCCTTGTTGATCGTTGACGAGTGCCACCGGGCAGTGGGCAACTATGCCTATGTCTTTCTGGCCCAGCGCTATCTCGGCACTGCGGACAAACCGCTCCTCCTCGCGATGACGGCATCGCCCGGAGGGGTGCAGGAGAAGGTGCAGGATGTCTGCTCGAATCTCGGTATTGCCCATATCGAGAACCGGACCGAAAACGACCCGGATGTCCGCCCGTACGTATTCGAGCGCGAGCTGGAGTACGTCTCCGTTGACCTCCCCACCGATCTCAAGGCAGCGATCCATGCCCTCGATGCGCTGATCGGGGATCGGCTCGCCCTGCTCACCTCGCTCAACTTTACCGTGCCCAAGCGCGACAAGCTCTCGATGAAGGAGCTCAACGGTATCAATGCCCAGATCCAGCAGCGGATCCAGAACCAGGACCCGGCCGCCTACTCCGGCGCTTCGCTCTACGCAGAGCTGATGAAACTGCGGCATGCCATCACGCTTGCAGAATCGCAGGGCAGCGAGGTGCTCAAAGGGTACCTCGCAAAGCTTGTCGCTGAAGGCACCGGGTCCGGGGGAAGCAAGGCCAGCCAGCGCTTAGTAAAAGACCCGGTCTTCCAGGAACTCTTCGAGCGCACGCTCGGGTGGACCCGGGAACTGCACCCGAAACCCGATATTGCCCTCAAGCTCGTGCAGGACCAGCTGGTCTCGCACCCCGACAGCCGGATCATCGTCTTTGCGACCTACCGCGACACCGTACAACTCCTCGTGGATCACTTTGCCCGTCATGGTATTGTCAGCGAACGGTTCGTGGGGCAGGCAACCAAGGATGCCGAGAAAGGGCTCTCGCAGAAGAAGCAGATCGCAGCCCTGACCCGGTTCCGGGAAGGCGAATTCAAGGTGCTGATCGCAACATCAGTAGGAGAGGAAGGTCTTGATGTGCCCGCGACCGACATGGTGATCTTCTACGAAGCGGTCCCCTCCGAGATCCGGTCCATCCAGCGCCGGGGCCGGACGGGCAGGTCCGGGGCAGGAAAGATCGTGGTGATGGTGACGAAGGGGACCTCGGACGAAGTCTTCCGCCACGTGAGTGCCTCGAAGGAAAAACAGATGCACAAGAGCATGCGGACGATGGGCGGCTTTACCTCCGCAGCCGCACTCCAAAAACCCCTCGTGGTGGAGCAGGAGACCCTCGATGAATTCACCCCGCAGGGACCCAAGATCATCATCGATGACCGCGAGACATCATCGAAAGTGGTAGAGGTTCTCTCCAATATGGGCGCCGTGATTCGGATCGAGCGCCTCCCCCACGGGGATTACGCGATCGGCGACCGGATCCTTGTCGAGCGCAAGACCGCGAGGGACTTTGTCGATACGCTCATCAACCGCGACCTGCTGGGGCAGGTAAAGGCGATGGCGGAGTCCGTCACCCGGCCCGTGATGATCATTGAGGGTGGGGACCTCTATGCCCAGCGCGATATCCACCCGAATGCGATCAAGGGAGTGCTGGCGGCCCTCACGGTGGATATGGGTGTCTCGATCCTCTTTACCCGCGACGAGCAGGACACCGCCCAGATGCTCTTTGTGCTGTCGAAACGCGAGGACGGGGAGCGGGGCGAGCGCAAGGTGCACCCGCACAAGTCCCATCACTCGCAACGGGAGGAGCAGGAGTATATCATCTCGGCGTTTCCGGAGATTGGCATGAAGAATGCCCGGTTGTTGCTGGCTCACTTCGGGTCGATTCAAGGGATTGTGAATGCTTCTTTAGAAGAACTTGGTGCGGTGAAGGGGATTGGGGAGAAGACGGCTCAGAAGATCTTTGATTTGTGCCGGAGGGTGTACGGGTAGGGCCTTTTTTTTCAGACTATTCTTTTATCTCTCATTTGTTGGGATGTTCTCTCTTATTCAGGGTCGTTCAGCCTTCTTGGTATAGCCGCGTTAGGCCGGGAATCTGATGCGAAATGCGATGAACCCCGCCGCCCCCGTGGGACGCCCCCGCGGAGGTCTTAACGACTAATAATAAACCACCCTGCCCCGCCGTCCCCCGGAGGGGCCCTGATGTGGGGAACCCTCCTTAGTATTCCTCATGCCAACGATCCTTTTCGATCAGATCATTGATCCTATATGATCCCATCAAGATAACCCCCTCATCTATCTAAGGGGGTACCCCCACTCAAAAGTACGAGGGGGGGATACCCACCCCCCTCTCCAAAACCCGAGAGGGGGCCCCCCTCCCCCCCTGTCTTGTCCAAGACAGGGTACCACCCCCCCTTTCCGGCATCCACAAAACCCCCGCTTCCCATGGAGCCACGTCTGAAAACCCGGTAGCCTGTCCGTCCCGGGAAAAGGGGGACCCCCCCACTCAAAAGTACGAGAGGGGGTACCCCACCCCCTCTCCAAAAAGCGAGGGGGGGACCCCCTCCCCCCTTGTCTTGCGCAAGACAGGGTACCTCCCCCCCTCCGGGTGCAGGTGCGTGGGTGCGGCTTCGTGTGGAATCACGCCGGAGAGGGGTTTTCGTGAGTGGTCGTCCGGAGGGTGGGATACCCCCTCTCTTCCGCACGAGTGGGGGGTACCCCCTCCCCCTCTCCAAAAAATGAGAGGGGGATGCCTGCCCTACCTACCCCCGCTCTTGGAAAAGACAGGGTACCACCCCCCCAAGAAAAAATTTGGTTCCCATTCAGGTGGTCAAAATATGGGCGATTGTTCGAACTTTATTAAAAATTATGTAAATTTATTAATCACTATCGAGATCTTTGAGAGTTCTGAAAGATAGGATAAGGGTTTTCGCTACCCGTTCAAGTTCTTGGTCTTTTTGCTCTTTAGTAGCGAAAATATTTCCATCGTTCTTTTGCGATGATTGAGTTTCTTTGACTGTTGTATCATATTCTGTTTTTTCCGATTCGTACTGGAGATATAAATGGTAAGCCAAATATGCAATATATTTATTTTCAACATTGTTCAGATGGTTTTGCGAATAAGCCAAACCTCTACGTCTTTTGCGCTCCTCATCTAAATATTTTGAATCTAAATTAACGTAAATTTGAAGAATATCATTTTTTGTTTCTTGATCTTTTTTTAGTTCAAAAATTCCGATATTAAATTCGTTCCAATCGAATGTTTCCCATTGCTTCTTGCGTATGGGATTAATTTTAAAATTAGGTCTTGAAGCTTCAATTAGACTCCCATGCGAATCATCATCTTTTTGCTGATGAACGATGATTTCACATTCTTTTTCGTCAGATAGAATCGTACCATTTGAAAGTATCAGCGATACCTTCAAATCGAATATTTCGCCTTCTTTTGCATCCGCATCCGGTTTAAGTGTTATCTGAATTCGTCCACTTGCGGGGCCTAATTTTCGAATTAGCTTGACCTTTTTGTTGCCGATACTTGGGAAAAATATTGCATTATTTTCTGGTCGTGCCAATATGTCATCAGGTCCATCAAATCCAATTGGGATTGTGGTATTTTTGTCAATTATCAATTTAATTGGGGAATTTCTCAGAATTGTAAGATTTGTTGGAGGATCAACCGGGAGATATTTAAAAGGTGGAATTATAACATATTTTCGTTCATCCTCTCTATCGAAGGGTAGATTATCCGCGCTGAAAATAAATTTTATCGTTTTTAAGTCATGTTCTGTTGAGTCATCTCTACAATATACTGTAATTGGTAGTCGGCCATCTTTGAACCTCTGATACTCAATTGATACGTCTATCCCTGATTCGGTAGGCAAAACACATTTGATTACCCCTCGATTTTTTACACGACTAAATAGTGCGTCAGGACCGTTTATTTCAAGATGAAACGTTTTATTTTCATTTTTTATGAATTCAATGGGGTTGTTGGCCTTTATTTTAAAAATTGTTGGTGGATCTTGTGGTGCATATTCATTGGTTTTCCCTGTGCCTACAGCGTGTTGTTTTTGTTGAAGTCCACCTACCCCAACATTTTGACCTACGTCAATTAAATGCTCTAAAAGTTTATTTACTGCTTTTATACTATCATCGTCTTCTGTTCTAATTACACCGAGTTTTTCTTCCCATTCCCTCAATCTTTCATCTTCAGTGAAACACTCGATCAGTTTTTTTTCAAGCAGCTCAATTTCAGGCCCCTCTTTAACAAGATCCATTCTTGTTGAAGTGAAAATTTTACCTTTCACTTCACGAGGTAATTGATCTAGAACAACTTGGACAAACAGACAATCACTTACCCTTGGCAAACGGCATTTCTTTGCTATAATCCTTTTTTCAAAAGTACCGTGCCGCTGTCCATTTAGTGTTGCAATAATTGTATTCTGTGAGTTTTCTCTCTCTAAATGATTTTTAAGGGGTCTCTCTCCCGGGTTGTCGTCTCTATGAAGAAGCCAATATCTAACAACAAGTTTACCGCCATTCGGCCATTCTTCTTCGGCTTGATTCTTATAGGCAACATCTTCAGCTGTTTCAAGAGTTGATCGATCTCCGAACATATTTCTTACGAATGGTGGTTTCGACCTTTGATCGATTAACCTGAATGGGAGTACAGGATCAAAAAGATAATTCCTGAAAAGGCGATAACCAAGTCCTCTGGACAGATTTTCCCACTCTTTTGCATTGTATTTTATATGTGCGATGCGAGTCCCTTTTTCAAATACGTTATTTTCCACGGGAATTTTTGGAGTCGATCCGTCCGCTAAACACAAATATAAGTATACTGGCGGTTGTACAATCTCAACTGTCTTACCCGCTTTAAAATCATATACCGAGAATCCCTCTTCCCGTTTGACGATTGTCCATCCAATTTCGTCTAGCTTTCCATCTAGAGTCTTTGGATCTCTTCTTGAAATTATCACGGAATACTTACAATAACGATATGATGATGAGCCCCCATGACCATATGTTCCGTGAAGGTGAGGAAAACTAAACTTGTTGCTCCTTCCAAGACTCATAAGAGTTCGATCAAAATCTTGGGGACTCTGCCCGATACCGTGATCCGTAATAACTATTGTCGGATTTTTTGGATCTTCAGATGATAATAATTCTACACTAACAATTCCTTCTGCCATTTTTGTTCTATCAGAATCTTTCATTGCTGCGCCGTAAATGGCCGTGTCTCCTCCGGGAATATTGAACCACTGCTTTGTAGCCTCTCTGGGAGAAAAAGGTAAATCTTTTTGATCGATAGGGCTCCCGTCATTTTTTTGATATTCCATGTCTTGAATTACAGCATCGAAACCATTGGTAATCCTTTCGATAATTGGAGCGATTGTAACTGAAGTTGTATGAATATTTGCTGCATTACTGACGCTGTCGTTTAGCAAACGCCATACAAATTTGTGATTACCTGGCACTTCGCTTACACCAGCAATATCTATAGAATTGATAAAATTTTCCACCTCCCGCTCGGTTTTAAGCGAAATTAATTCTGCTATTTCGAAGATATCATTTGGCATGTATCCCCCCTAATCAAACTCGATTGTATCTTTCGACGGTTTGCTAAACAGAAAACGTGTTCGTTTGAGTTCTTTGTCTATTGCAGAAAATATCATATTGATGTCTTTTTCATTGTACTCGTAGAGTGTGTTATTAGAGCAATGACCGAGAACCCTAATCTTTTCAAGCACTTTTTGAGTTCGAATTTTAGCTAGGCGCTTGAAACGATCACGTTTTGTCTCATTCTCTATTCGTTTCTTAACCATAATTTCTATTATTATTTTGCAGTATAATTAATCTATCGTAAATCTATTGTCATTAGGTTAGGTTTGTTAATTTTAGATAATAAGTAAAATATCAGCAAAAAACAGCAGTCATTGTAATTCCCTTGGGTTCCCTTCCCTAACCTTAATGTCCCATCCCATCCGTCTTTTATTCACCAACAAAAGGGTGCCTTATGAAACGAATCCTGACAATCTCTCTCCTGATCCTGCTCACAGTCGCCCTCTTCACGATGGGCTGTACCTCTGAACAGAAACCCACGGCCCCTCCCTCAGGGCCGGATGCTCTCAATAATCAGGCCGGCGTGGAATTCGCAAACGCGAATTACCGGGCCGCAACGAACCTCTACACGCTGGCGTACCAGAACTACACTGCAGCCGGCAATACTGCTGCTGCCCTGCAGGCCCGGAACAGGGCTTTCACCGCACAGCGTATGTTCATCGAATTCGGTCTCAACCGCACTGCTGCTGAACAGGTAGTAACAGAGGAATTCCCCGATGCCACTGACTGGGAAAAGGCCGGCTGGCTGCTCGACAACCAGACCATCCGGATCCGGAGCGATGGTGAAAAACTCTATTTCTCCGATACCGTGGGTAATATCCGGTACCATAATCCCGCCCTGATGCAGAAAATGACCAGAGCAATGAACAAGACGCCCCTGTATGACCCACTTATTCCTGTGGTTAATTCCCCTTCGTTTACCGGGACCGGACCGTACGGGAAACCGGTCAGCTGGGAAGGCACAGAAACGCTCTCTATTCCCCGGGAAGAGCTTCCGAAGAGCGGCACGCTCCGGCTCTGGGTGCCGGTGCCCATCGAGAGCGGCTCCCAGTCCAATGTCACCGTATTCTCCATCAAACCCTCGAAGTATGTCGTAACCCCTCCCGATACTCACGCGGATCTCGGGCTGGTGTACATGGAGATCCCGCTTGAACAGGAGACCGGTGATTTCATCAACATCAGTGTCGGGTTCTGGTATACCCAGGCGGAACAGCGGTTCGTCATTGACACGGCAAAGGTTAAGCCGTACAATACGAGCAGCCCCGAATACCGGAAATATACGGCACCCGGCAAAAACATCGTTATTACGCCGGAAATGAAAAAGAAGGCGCTGGATGTCGTCGGAAACGAGACCAACCCGTACCTGCAGGCGAAGTTGATCTACTGGCATATCATGGAAGACTTTTACTACAGTCACGTCCCGCATATTTATCTTGAAGCATCCGGCACACCCGAATCCGCCTATGTTCTCGAGACCGGGTTTGGCGACTGCGGATCCCAGAGCATGTACTTTACGGCACTCTGCCGGTCGCTCGGCATCCCGGCCCGGACCGTTGGCGGGTACCAGCTCATCCCGGGCTGGGAAGGCCCTCACTTCTGGGCGGAGTATTATCTTGAAGGCTATGGTTGGATCCCGGTCGATGTGACGGCGGCAGAAACAGCGGAATGGTCGTATAATGCTGCTCCGGGTGAACGGCTCAAATTCAGGGAATATTACTTCGGCAGTCTCGATCCGTTCCGGTACATCATGCAGAAAGATGTCGATATTCCGATCACCCCCGACCCGGGTGATGCCGTGTTGTTCCGCATGGTCGTGCAGAGCCCAAAGGTGGTATGCGATACTTGTCCGGATGACCTGGACCTGTTCCTGCAGGAAAACTGGAAAGTTGATGTGAAGAGAGTCTGAGTGGGATCTTAATTCCCCGTCTTTTTTCCTGTACCGTTTCTTTTAATGATCCAGCCGCCCGCAGACAATTGTTGTGGCCTTTTCTCCTGCAGCAGTGCTCACTCCCCCTTCCCAGTACAAGCCGATTGGGTTGCCTTCCCCGTCAACCA
>Ga0074198_1002269_pt1 | contig 10409 bp, 11 predicted proteins | sample EPASupsiteSAE323_FD_64527 | JGI IMG/M metagenome (GOLD analysis project Ga0074198, IMG submission 64527) | Bioremediated contaminated groundwater from EPA Superfund site, New Mexico - Sample SAE3-23 | ecosystem: Environmental > Aquatic > Deep subsurface > Groundwater > Contaminated ...
GGCTATGGTCCCTGCCCAACCGGTTCAGAGTGCGTCCACGGACGGCGCATCCTCAAAAGAAACTTGTGCCAGCATATTATTTCTACTTACTTGGGCTTTGTTGTAAATAATATCTAGTCATTACAATCAAATAACCATTTCTAAGAAAATACATATTGGTCTTGAAGTGACCTCCAATTAGTAAATAATGAATCTACACTGATTTTAAGAATCGGTTTCTGTTTCGCCTCGCTTAATAAACTTTTTTATGCTATATATAATGAAATATGATGCAATGCTCAAAACAAACATAAAACTTAAATATTTGATAACCCAAGGCCATGATGTATTCGTGTTCATATTTACTGTCGAAAAAAGAAATATACCGCAACTAACTAAATTTACTAAACCTAATACTATTAAAGAAAAAGCACCATACTTTTTTATAGTACACACTGCCCCTAATGCAAATGAAAAACATGGGATTAAAATATATGTTATAAATGTAACAGATATTATTATTACTAATACACTCCAATAACTCGTTAAGAAACTTCCGGCTATTTTTGAACATACATATAGCAGACTATAAAACAATAAAATAATAATCGAAATTTGTAAAATTTTACGCTTCATGTCGCTACCTCAATCTTTCATTATAAATTTTAGACTCAAATTTTCTGAGTTAATAAATAGTTGACTCAATATAAATAATTTTATTTTGAAACACCTTTTCTATCTCTTTCTTCATCTTTACCATTATTATCTCCTATGCTAAAACTCCTTGTAACCTCGCGACACGATGTCGCGACAAAGCAGGGATTTCATATAACGTCTCGCGTTCCCGACGCCACAGAGCTGGACCTGCAAAGTTCCCATTAATCTATTGATTTTTTTATCAACTTTCCTAAAATACCCTTATAAAAAATACAGTTCATTCTTTTATATTAGTATTTTTAGAAATTAATTTCGAATATATAATCATAAATATTTTCGTCACAATATCTATAAAGATGCTAGGAAGTAACAAATATATAAACCATACTACTAACCAGTATCCATTGCCATGTGTTTCAAAAAGTTTATAAGTAATTATCAAAATAAATAATAAAATGATGTCAATTACCGTTATTGCAATTTTTTGACTCTTATTTAAAACTAAAAATAAAGCAATCTGTAAAACAATAATAGTAATTAATACTAACCCATATACTGAAAATATCATACTATTAGCCTCCTCAAATATCTTTCATTGCTCATATCTTTTAGTCTAATCTTCCCCTTTTATCATTTAAATTTTATTTATATTGGCAAATTCTTAATAAATATTAACTAATTCTAAATAATAACTGAATTAAAAGCTATTGTATAATCAATAGTTATATTAGTCCGTGAACAAAAGAAACTCAATTTTATTCATACACCAAAGAATAAACCTTGCAGAAATCCCGAACCATCTTGATAAAGTTTAAATTCACCTTAACGTTTGTTTTTTGCTTTCTAAAATATTTATTACATATTTTTATTCAGATGCCGCAAAACGCCAACATAATTGTAGTTTATAAAAATTCTCACTACTCAGAGGTACTTCACCTAACGTCTCGCGTTACCGACGCCACAGAGCTGTGGTGCTTGTCACCCAGCGATTGGGGTGCAGTAGCTGGCTTCCTTGTATATGGCCCGTTCTGCTTTGAGGTTTCTCCTTTTAATCAGGCCAGCTAACCCTTGCGAGAGTGCATTGTTATACGACGTTGCAAGAGCAACCCATTATTAGTAGCATTATAGTGTTTCGTATTGTATGGCTAAAGATAAATAAAATCAAATTTATTTAAAATTATTATATTGTTTAGTGACTTCGTTTAATTCATCCAAGTCTTTACATTCTTTTTCTGTAGCTTCTACAATTCTTATTTCGTAATGGTCAACCTTATTATAATCATTTATGCCCCTATATCTTATTGTAAATTCGCTACTGTAATAATATCCTTCTGGTTCAACAGTCTTACCTAAACTCTCGCTTTCAAATAATTTTGCATTGTTTTTGTCATAATATATAATCTTTGCCTTAATCATTCGAGAAACTTTCCCATTGTTTTTCGTTTGCGCAAATACATGAGAATATTCATTTGTTTTGATGCCTCCAGTCCCAAGATATACAATATCAGGTACTTCAACAACAACATTAGATTCAGTAGGTTCTTTAGCTTTTTGGCAGGAACAAAAAAGAACAAGAATTAAAAATAGAACAACTATAGATTTTGCTTTATTCATTATGACTCCTCCTAATATTTTATCTTCTTGACAAATTTAGATATCCTACGGAGTATAGCATTTAATAATGCTCGTGCATATGTCGTATAACGTCCCGCACTCCCGGCGTCCCAGAGCTGGACTTGCAAAGCCCTTCTTCTTTGGCGGCGGCTCGTCCGCCCAGCGATTGGGATGCGGTGCTGGCTTTCCGTTCATGCTCGTGACGTCTTTGAAGTCACTCCTTTTAATCAAGGCAGTAAACCTATACGAGAGTGCATTGTTGGATGATGTATAGCAAAATCATCTTTGATAATCTATATCTAAAACATCTTCTTTAAATCTCCTAACTTTACTTGATAAGCTTCCAAATGTACTATTCAGATATTTATCAATACGAGTATCCCCTGGTTTTTGCATATAATATTCTGGAACAACATCTTTAAAATTTGAAGAAACTATTAAATCAACCATTCTCTCTTTTGTCCAATGTGGTAAACCAAATTTTTCAACTATGCTTTCTTCTATCCCCAAATGAATAATCTCATGTAATATAGTTTCAATTGGATCAGGTATTCTAAATTTTCCATCACTATTTATTTGCAGATTTACAATCCCATTATTACCTTCCCAACCATATGATCCCCCAGGACCATATTGTGTCAATTTAATATCATATTGGGGAAATACCTTTAATCCTAATTTTTTCATTCTTGGAGAAACATTATCTAATCTTCCAATTTGCTGATTAATTGTTGTTATGCCCTTAGAATAGATATGCTCACTTCGACTATACAACTCACCAAAATCGTTTTTAAAAATTTCTTGCATTGTCTTATTAACATTTTGTTTTTTCTTAATTAATTCAATAGCTTCATGCTGTGGCAAAGTTGGATTATATCCCTGCGTAGCATACCAATCATAATTATCTAATATTTCCTTAATTCCTTTCAGCTCTTCTTGTTTTGTGCAAGCTCTTACAATTAAATTTGGTTTCTTAGAAATCATCATAGTTCACTTCCCTTTTTTTCTATATATCATCTAACGTCTCGCACTCCCGACGCCACAGAGCTGGACCCTCGAAGCCCTTCTTCGCAGGCCGGTGCTTGCACCCAGCGATTGGGGTGTGGAGCGGCCCCTGCTCCCCTGTGTTAATCTAGGAACTCTTACCTCACCGCGACTTTACGAGAGTGCATTGTTATGCGATGGACCGACACTCCCTATAAACATAAATCTAAATTTCATTTTGTTAAATTGTACTTATGTTGAATTTTGGAGTATCATCATTCTTTTCACATTGTAAAATATAGTTAGCATGACCGTTATCATCTTCCCACGCATTTGTTTCTTGTATTTCTTTATATCCTAACTTTGTTTTATCTCTGGTTAATACTTTTCTTCCCTCTAACTCTGATTCAATAAAAGGTGCTGTCTGTTCAAATATCTTTTTAATATTCCATTTATAAATTAACGGAGGTATTCCTTGAAGTTTATATAGTGACTCAAAATAAATATAATAATCAATGCCAAGATATATTTCAGCAGAAATATAATCTCCAACTTTAGCGTTATTGGGTAAATTTGCTTCTTGATATGCACAAACTCCAAAATCAATAATCCATAACTTATCTTTAATGAGAATAATTTCTCCATTGATTTTATACGTTGAATCTGAAACTAAACTGGCAGATTTTTCTCGCAACGAAGTTATCTCAACTTTTTGAGGATAAAATTCTAAAGCAAATTGAGCAATTTGCCCTACATTAAAATCGCCATAATTCCCATCCTGAATTATCCATGAATCTACTCCTATATTCCATTCTTTCATAAATTAACCTCCATATGATAGTCGGTCTTTCGCCTAACGTTTCCGCACTCACGACGCTAAGTCGGGTTAAATATCAATTTGGAATATTAACTGACATTAAATACTTCTTTATTTACTTCCTAAACTATACCAAAATTCGCCATATTATTCAATGCATATAAGCTGCGTCAATATTTCCTAGAATTACATTTATGCAATTATCTGTTCCCATTTTCTTTTACAAGAAGAAAAAGAAGCAGAATATTCCGCTTCTTTTTCTTTGGTCGGGATGACAGGATTTGAACCTGCGACCCCAGCGTCCCGAACGCTGTACTCTACCAAACTGAGCCACATCCCGTTCAACGCTTTTTCAAGCCTTTCACATTATAATACTATGCTTTAATAATTTCAATATTTAAACCCCAACTATTTTACTGCTTTGGCTTAGAAACAACCTTTGGCAATTCGCCTTTATATCTGACAAAGATTCCACTACTCTTATTATTTTCAGAATCAACAGTCTCCATATAAAGCTTGCCTCCTTGAATACTTATACCTGCAAATTCCTTATGGTCTTTTTCACTTGCACTAGCCGCAGGTTGAATTGTCTCTATTGTATCTTTCTTTATCCATCTATAAGTAAGAACCGATTGTGTATTCCCCCAATACACAATAATTTTGTCGCTGTCAAACTTGTAAATCATTGTTTCTTCAGGTGAAAGCTTTTTTGATAAATCAATCTTGACCGTTTTACCCTGAGAATTCAGTTCTATCAGCTGCCACGAACCATTAAGATCATTTATGATATCCGGAGATTCTTTCTCATCAGTCTTTTTAATATTATTTGTTAACGGAGGTTTGATCTCATTATTAATATTAACCTTATCACTTACCCCACTATTATCAGTAATAAGCTTGTCCTGCTTGTTATTTTGCGATAGCAAAGGATATCTTCCAGTTAGTAGAAGAAAAGCAAATATAAAAGTGATAATCACAAAAAAAATTGCTTTAATCAATCGGGTGGTTTCCTTCATTCTATCCCTCCTGACATTCTTAATTATATATTTTTAGTGAAAAGATTTTTTTATACTGACAAAACTTTTAAGATACATAAGAAAAGCAAAAACTTGTGATGCGACAGCAATAATTAAAAAGACCTGTCCATATTGCCTGAATAATATTGAAAAAGCAACCATAACATAGAAAATCACTGTAGAGAATTTCCCATACCAAACAGCTTGGAGTATTACTCCTTTTCCCCAGAGAACACTACTTCCAATAGCCATCATTATTTCCTTCGAAAAAACTATTATCAAAAGTGGTAATACGTTTGGAATAATATCAGTAATAACAATCATAAGCAATACTGTCAATTGAATAGTCTTATCTGCAATGGGATCTAATATTTTCCCTAAATTACTCACTTGATTGTATTTTCTTGCAATATACCCATCTAAAACATCGGTAAACCCTGCAAATAAGAATACTCCTATCGCAAACTCATATTGCTTATTTAACATTAAGTAAACAAAAACAGGAATCAAGAAAAATCTTGATATTGTTATAAAATTAGGTACATTCAATATTTCTACCTCATTTTGTTTGGTTACTAATTTTTATTTTAACTTATTTTATTTTAATTTTCTATACTATTTTATCAATTGACCTTTAGTAATATGTAAGATAATATTAATTAGCTAAAATAATCAAAATCCCATCAATCAAGGAGGTATCATTCGGTGAGCACATTTTTGAAAAGTTTAAAAGAAAAAGTACTAGTATTTGATGGTTCGAAGGGTGCTATTCTGCAACAGATGGGACTAGAATCTGGTTCTTGCCCTGAATCATGGAATCTATCTAAACCCGAAGAAATCAAGAAAATATTTGAATCATATATAAAAGCAGGCTCTGATGTCATTCAAACAAATACCTTTGGTGCAAACAGAGCAATCCTTGGAAAATATAATCTTCAGGAAAAAGTTGCAGAAATCAACTCTTCAAGTATAAAACTAGCGAAAAAAGCTGCCGGAAATGATGTTTATGTCGCAGTCTCAATTGGACCTACAGGCAAATTACTTGAGCCATCTGGTGATCTATCATTTGAAGAAGCATATGATATTTTTAAGGAGCAAATAGTTGTTGCTACACAAGCAGGCGCAGATATAATAAATTTCGAAACATTTACTGATCTTTCAGAAATGCGTTCTGCAATACTTGCTGCTAAAGAAAATTCTGACCTCCCTATTATTGCTTCAATGTCTTTTGAATCTAATGGGTATACAATGATGGGAAATACGCCTGCAAGTTTTGCAATTGTTTGTCAGTCTCTAGGTGTTGAAATGTTGGGAATTAACTGTTCAACTGGACCTGCTGAAATGCTTAAAACAATTGACGAATTAAGAAAGTTCTCAAATCTTCCAATATCTGCAAAACCAAATGCAGGCATTCCAGAATTCATTAATGGGAATCCTATATATCATGAAACTCCTGATAGTTTTAGAAAATATGTAAAAGAATTCATTGATAAAGGTGTGAGCCTTATCGGAGGGTGCTGCGGTACAACTCCTAATCATATATCAGTAATTAGAGAAGAATTGGATAAATTGAGTAAACCTGGTATTAAACCTCCCGTAAAATCTTCATATATTTCTTCATATTCGAAATATATAGACAAGGATGCAATAAAAAAAATAAATATAGCCCAGTTTGTTGATAATAATAATTCAGAAGACTTCATGAATTGTTCATTTGAAGATTCAGTTACAGACAGGATTATGGACATAATGTCCGAAGATTATGATGCAATTTATATATCATTAGACTTTATTTCCAAACAAGAATACCTTGCTCAAGCAATAAAGACTATCCAATCATACATTAAGCTCCCTTTAATAATACATTCAAATTCAGTTGAATGCATGGAAAAAGCATTGAGGATTTATAATGGAAGAGCAGGAATAGCTGTGAAAAATATTAATGATTCAACTTTTGAAATGGTTAACCTCGCTCGCAAATATGGATGTGTAATAATATAGGGATTGCTTAATATGCAACCCCTACATTTTTACACTTAACTATCTGTTACTGGAATTTCTATCTCTTGTCCTTGAGTAAGCTGACTGCTATCAAGTGAATTTATTTCCTTTACTCTTTCAATAAAATCTCTCGTATCATCATACTTTGCCTTATACTTCTGAGCTATACTCCAAAGGCTATCCCCGTTCTGTACTGTAACATATTGCGTTTTCGGGTAATTGTAACTGTATAAGAATTTATTTTGCATAAAAATTATTGCAAAAAAGAATACGAGAAAACAAAATACCTTGAACCTATTAATATCCTTTATCTTTATTCTTGTTACCTTCATTATATGCGCCTCCTTTATCCGAACATCTGTTTGTATTTTTATTATATGCGAACATGTGTTCGTTGTCAATAAGTTTACCATATTATTCTTATAATTTATTTTTCGGCAGGTTTTCCCTTTATAATTAGCACTTTCGCTACTTTTAATATAATTGACATAATATCGTAATAAAATATTGCTTAGAATTCAAAATTTTGTGATTTATTTTTTGAAATAAAAAAAGAAGGCTCTTCGCCTTCAAATCATACTCTCTTTTACTAATTTTTAACTACAACGAATTTTCGTCCTACTTGGAAAACATTAAGTATCTCACAAGCTATTGATTGGTAATCCAGCTTATTCAAGCTATCCAGCTGAGTTACATTACCATGAGTCACAAATTTATCCGGGAAGCCAAAATTCCTAACTTTTATACCACTCAAGCCATGTTCATTTATTTCATTTAATATTTGGCTGCCAATTCCTCCAATAACCATATTATCCTCTATAGTAACAACATTTTTTGTTTTTTCTGCTGAAGCAACTATTAATTTTGAATCAAGTGGCTTAATAAATCTTGCATTTATTACATCAGCTGTCATGCCAAATTTAATAAGCTCTTTTGCTACCTTAACTGCAGTATGAACCATTCTTCCGCACGCAACAATGGTAATATCATTACCTTTTTGTATAAGTTCAGCTCTTCCAATTTCAACAGGCTGACACTTCTTATTACCTATTTCCTTTTCATGGCCTCTTGGGTATCTTATTGCCACTGGTCCATTATGGTCTATTGCAAATCTTAACATTTGCCTCAGTTCTTCATAATCTTTAGGCGTCATTATAGTCATATTTGGAATATGATTCAAAAAAGATAAATCAAATACGCCCTGATGTGTTTCCCCATCACTTCCTACTAATCCTGCTCTATCTATTGCGAAAACTACAGGCAGATTCTGCTGGCATACATCATGAATTATCTGGTCATAAGCTCTCTGCAAAAATGATGAGTAGACTGCGAACACTGGTTTGATTCCCTCAGAAGCAAGCCCTGCTGCAAGTGTAACTGCATGCTGTTCTGCTATTCCAACATCAAAAAATCTATCAGGATATTTTTCTGCAAAACCGTTTAACCCTGTTCCATGAGGCATAGCCGCTGTAATAGCAACAACCCTTTGGTTATATTCGGCTATTTTCATAAGCTCCTTACCAAAAACAGCTGAGTAATCCTCTAGATTTTTGTCTTTAATTATTTCTCCAGTTTCAACATCAAAAGATGATATCCCATGAAATATATGTGGACTTTTCTCTGCTGGAGTATACCCTCTTCCTTTTTGAGTAAGAACATGTATGAGTATTGGTCCGCTCATTTCCTTTGCCTTTGAAAGAACCTTTTTTAAAGTAATCATATCATGCCCATCTACAGGTCCAATATATCTGAACCCAAGTTCTTCAAAAAACATTCCTGGAAGCATCAAATATTTCAATGTTCCCTTTGCCTTTTTTATTGTATTTGCAACCTGTTTGCCTATTGCAGGTATTTTGTTAATCCATATATCAAGATCTTTTTTTACTTTAAAATAAATTGGCTCAGTACGCACCCTATTAAGACAGCTTGACAAGCCACCTACATTTTTATCTATTGACATTTCGTTATCATTTAAAATTACTATAAGATTATTTGGAGATCTACCAGCATCGTTTAATGCTTCAAATGCCATACCTCCAGTCAAAGCACCATCTCCAATTACTGCAATTACTGAATTCTTTTCTTTTTTTAAATCTCTTGCTCTCGCCATTCCAAGAGCCGCTGAAATAGATGTACTGCTGTGCCCTGTATTAAAACAATCATGTATGCTTTCAGTGGTTTTCGGAAAGCCGCTTATGCCTTTGTATTGCCTAAGCGTATGAAATTTTTCTTTTCTTCCGGTTAATATCTTATGAATATATGATTGGTGTCCTACATCCCAGATTATTTTATCATAAGGAGTATTATAAATCGTGTGAAGAATAAGAGTCAGCTCCACAACTCCAAGATTTGATGCCAAGTGTCCACCTGTTTTTGATACAGATTCGATAAGAAATTCTCTTATTTCTCTTGCTAATTGCTCTAATTGTTCAATTGTTAATCCTCTTAAGTCTGCCGGACTGTTTATCAAAGGTAAAATCTTGCTCATTTCCTACAACACTTCTTTCTTCTTTTAAAAATCATTCCAATTATATCAAATTTTCTTAATATATGATACTCAAATAGTGCAACTTTGTATACAATATTATTGCTTTTTGCAATTGCATAAGATTTTCCGAGCCCTTTCCCTAAAACTGTAAGTCCGGCAACCATAGCACTAACTACAATTCCAATAACAAATACGTCTATACCTTTAAAAAACATCGCAAGTTTTACTACAATAAAAGCACTTGTCGAACCACTAATAACACTACAAACATCACCAACTACATCATTACAAAACGTGGCAACCTTGTTTGCATTCCTAATAAGCCTTATTGCATACTTTGCAGCCTTAACCTTGCTTGAAGCCATTGCATGAAAAGGTGTCTCATCAGCAACTGCAACCGCAATGCCAATTATATCAAATATTATTCCAATTATAATAATACCTATTACAATCAAAATAGCTGTAATTAAGTTTGTATTTTGTGTTATTACAGAAGAAACCGAACTCATTAATATGGAAAATACAATTGTTGTTAATACCAGAATTATAATCCACGTCTTATCTTTGTTTCTTTTCTTTTTTTTGTTTATGTGTCCACTCAATTAATTTTCACCTTATATATTCTTTATAAATTTGCTTTTAACTGTACACTGCCAACTGTAAATTATATATAGATGGTGGCGATATTTCGAGTAAATTTTGCGGCTTAGGTCCAGTAGGTTTTCCCTTTTAGATACTGAAACGTCACCATTTCAGCGATTTCCCTTTAAATCTAAAACCTCCTTGTCACCAAGAGAGGGACTGGATTACCACTTAGTCCACACTGTAATCCCCGCAATCCCTCATTAAGAAC
>Ga0074198_1002271_pt1 | contig 10409 bp, 9 predicted proteins | sample EPASupsiteSAE323_FD_64527 | JGI IMG/M metagenome (GOLD analysis project Ga0074198, IMG submission 64527) | Bioremediated contaminated groundwater from EPA Superfund site, New Mexico - Sample SAE3-23 | ecosystem: Environmental > Aquatic > Deep subsurface > Groundwater > Contaminated ...
GTTGAGAAGGCCGCGGGACCCCATTGCGACAAACTACGCCCACAAGCTGATAATCAACCCGACATTCGGGCCGCTCAAGTTCAACCAGCCGAACACAGTTGTGTTCCACCTAATGATATACGACAAGGCAGGGCACGCGGAGCACTGCATAAAGAGCCCGTTCACCTGCCTGGACTGGCAGCTTTCAAGGACGCACTACAAAAAGCCGATGGCACAGGTCTACGCCGTGACTGCATTGCAGCCCAACCACTTCTTCTCGGCCCGCAGGGGAATCAACGACTACCTGAAGGACCTCAAGACGGGAGTCATATCCTACCGCGAGTATGACTTCTCCAAGACGCCAGTTGCGACTGTTGAGAAGGCAAAGAAGATGGACGACCGCGACAGGTTCGAGTTCTCATACCACATAATGCGCTCGTGCATCACAAACTTCCTCAAGCTTTACCACGACCAAAACCGGCCGTTCTCGCAGGCGTCAGCAGGCGAGTACTTTTCGGTTTTCCCCAAGAACTCAAAGAAATATTCTGCGTACTTTGCAAGGCTGCAGGCGCAGAAGAAAGAATCTGCTTTTGGGAAGTGGACAGAAAAGGACAACGAGACGATTGCGGGTTTTCTTTCCGACTTCAAGGAACAGTTCGACGGGATGTTTGGCCGCGACGCGCTGAAAGTTGATTTTGTCAGGCACCAGAAGACCGAGATGAACAGCCCCGGAGTGTTTGTTGGCCGCAAAAACGACGTCGAGATAATCACGCCGCAGAAACAGGACGTGCAGAAAGCAGCTGCGATGCTGCGCGAGCACGGCGTTTGCAAGGCATACTGCTCCCCGCTTCTTCGCTGCAAACAGACGATGGGACTGGTTGGCAAGGCCGCGGGGCTTTCGGACGCAACCCCAGACAAGAGGCTTCTGGAAATAGACTACGGCGATGCGGACGGGAAGGACATCGCATGGCTTTCAAAGGCGCATCCGAAGATTATTTCGCAGTGGAAGACCGCACAAGACCCCAAGTTCCCAAATGGCGAGAACTACGCGGATGTGTGCAGGCGGATAGACTCGTTTCTTTCGGACGTGCGCAAGGACAAAAAACTCGATTGCCGCTCGATGGCGGTTTGCACCCACAACGTCGTAATCAGGTGCATCCTCGGAAGGGCGTGGCACATACCGCAGGCACAGTGGCACCTAATAGACGTGCCGCACATCGAGCCAGTCAGCGTCGTAATCGCATCCAACGGCAAGGCCTACGCAAATATCACGGCAGAACAGAGGCAGAGGATGTTTTCAAAAATCACGTTCCAAAAGGAAGCTGATTGAAATGACAGATTACGTTATTGCACTTGAGCCGGAGATGCGGCTGAAAAAGCGCATACTCCAGCTGAAAAGGAAAGCGAAGGCAATCGCGGGCAGCCAGAAATACCTTGCCGACGCTCCGCACTGCACGCTGATGGTATTCAATGTCAAAGACAAAGCCGTACTGATGCGAGAGCTTGCGGTGGTGCGCGACGAGATAATCGCGCCCGCGCTGGGAGATATACACCCCGAAATAAGCAACTGGCTGGTGTTTTCAGGCGATGTGATAACCGGAAACGAGACTCTTGTGTGCGGACTTGGAAGAACGTGCGAAAAGAAGCTTGCAGTGATGCAACAAAAGGCCGTTGCCCGCATTTCCAAACTGCGCAGGCCACAACTTCCGGAACGCTACGTCAAGGCAAGCAGGATGCTTCCGAAAGGAATGCGGGACGACCTGCAAAAGTACGGCTACCCGTTTGTAGGCAAGGGGTGGAAGCCGCACCTATCTATCGCATCGTTTGAGAAGGCCTCTTTTGCAACGGTGTACACGGCGCTTGAGAAGTCCTGCCCCAAAGGAAAGTTCAGGTTCGACGCACTCGTGCTTTACAGGCTTAGCGGGAAGGAAAAGCTTGCGGTGCTCAAAAGGTACCCGTTGAAACAAAAGACGTGCGGGGGAAGACGGTAAGATGGTCAACGTCATACCGATGGCAGGGCTTGGCAACAGGTTTGCACAGGAAGGCTACGTCCTTCCCAAGCCACTGATTCCGGTTTCCGGCAGGCCCATGATTGAAGCCGCGATACGCGACATGCCAAAGAGCGACAAGTGGGTCTTCCTCGTGCGAAAGGAGCACGTGGACAACTACGGGATAGACAAGATTCTTAGGCGGTGCGCAAAGAACGCCATTGTGGTGCCTGTTGAAAAGACTACCGAGGGCCAGGCCTGCACCTGCATGCTTGCGATGCCACATATTGACCGCGACGAGCCGCTATTCATCGCATCGTGCGACAGCGGCGCGGCATATGACCGGAAAAAGTACGAAAAGCAGGCAGAGGACGAGTCCGTTGACGCTATTGTGTGGACTTTCACGCAGCAGCAGACCCTGCGGCGCAACCCCAACGCCTGGGGCTGGGTGGTGCCGGACAGGGACGGCATCACAATAAAGGATGTGTCGATAAAAAAGCCAGTTTCTGCTGACCCGTTCTTTGACCACGCTGTTACCGCGGGATTCTTCTTCAGGACAGCAGGCGGATTTGCGGACGCGGTTGGGTCGATGATTGCGCAGGACTTCCGCATCAACAACGAGTTCTACGTGGATGCACTGCCGATATTTCTGCGCAAGGCAAGGAAAAGGTCGGTGCTGTTTGACGTGGACTACTACATTGGCTTTGGCACGCCAAAGGACCTCTACGACTACCAGTACACGGAATACGTTTTTAAGAACGGGCTGCAGGCAACTGCAAGCTACGGAAACAAGGAAGCTGTGCTGAAGAAGTATTTTTCAAGAAAGTGAAAGCGATGGCAACGGACTCCAAAAAAGCGATTGCATTGTCCATAGTGATACCCTGCTACAACGAGGAGAAGAACCTGCCTGGTCTTGCGCAGAGGCTTGAAAAGACGTCTGTCGGAAACATTTCGCTTGAGATAATACTTGTGAACAACGGCTCAACCGACGGCTCGGCAAAGGCGCTTGACGCAATCGCAAGAAAGGACAAACGGATACGCATAGTCACAGTTGAAAAGAACACGGGCTACGGCAACGGCATTTCAGCGGGGCTTGCAAAGGCAAGGGGAGAGTTTTTGTGCTGGACGCACGCAGACATGCAGACCGACCCGCAGGACTGCATTCGGGCATACGGGATAATGAAAGGCCAGAAGGACCCGAGAAAAGTTTTTGTAAAGGGAAGCCGGACAGGACGCACCCTATTCGACCAGTTCTTCACCGTTGGAATGTCGACGTTTGAAAGTTTCCTTCTGGGAAAGGTGCTTTACGAGATAAACGCCCAGCCGAACCTGTTCCACCGCGGCTTTTTGCGCCTTGTCCCAAACCCGCCCAAGGACTTCGCATTTGACCTGTACGTTTACTACACAGCAAAGCGCAACGGCCTGCGCGTGGTGCGCTTCCCGGTGAAGTTCCTGCAAAGAGCGCACGGCACGTCCAGCTGGAACACCGGGCTTGCGGGAAAGGCCAAGTTCATCAGGCGCACGCTCGAGTACTCGATGAAGCTCAAGCAAAGAAAGAACTGACGCTTCGGGCTAAGCTACCGGCACAATATAAAATAGTCAGACCCCAAAAGGTCAATGTGCATCCTTATGGCTGAACTTGACGAACTTGTTGAGCGGGTCTGGAAAGCAAACATCCAGCTTCCGCAGCACGGACTTGTGATACTTACCGAGGGCAACGTCTCCGGAATAGACAAGGCCCGCGCAAAAGTCGCAATCAAGCCTTCCGGAGTGGCGTATCCTACGCTCAAACCCGACCAGATATCAGTTGTGGACATCGACGGCAATAAAATCAGCGGCAACAACCCGTCAGTGGACACGCCAACGCACCTTGAGATTTACCGCAGGCTTGCGCACGTAAACGCAATAGTGCACACGCACTCGCCGTACGCAACAATCTTTGCCCAGAGGATGGCGCCGATCCCCTGCCTGGGAACGACCCACGCTGACGTCTTTGCAGGCGCGGTGCCCGTGTCGCGGGTTCCAAAGCCCGAAGAGCTTGGAGAGTATGAGCTGAACACCGGGAAAATAGTCTGCGACACTTACGTTGAGAATATCCCTGCTGTGCTTGTCGCAGGCCACGGGCCGTTCGTGTTCGGAAAAAACGTGGAAGAGGCGCTGTCGAACGCGGCAGTGCTTGAGAAGGTCGCGTTCCTTGCATTGCACACGCTGCCCCACGAACCGCTCCCGAAACACATAATCACAAAGCACTACGAACGCAAGAACGGGCCAGCAAGATATTATGGACAGAAATAGCTTCACAGGAAAGCCCAACGACGGCCACTATATTCTTGCCGGGCTTGTCATCTGCACCTGCCTCTTGTTCTATGCCGAAACCATCAGCCCGTACACGTTCGTAAAGGACGACAACTACGCACAATTCCTCCCTTCGACACTTGAAGGGCTTCATCAACTCTTTTCCGGAACACTGCCGGTGCTCAATCCCCATCAGACAGCGGGACTGCCCCTGCTGCAGATGAGCACATACCCCATAATCTACCCACTCACATGGGTAGCATACGCAATCGCAAACCTTCTTGGAAACGAGTACCTGCTCTTCGAAATATTCGTCGCAATACACCTGCTGCTGGGATTTGTTGCCACCTATATCCTGCTGCGCAAGACAAACACACCGGAAGCCACATCACTAATCGGAGCAATCGGCGCAACAATGTCAGGCTACCTCATAATAGCCTCATCGAACTGGTTCTACGCAGCGCCAACAGCACTATACCTGCCGCTGATGCTTTTACTTGCAAAAACAAACTTCGAAAAACCGGAAAAGAAGACGGCAATAATATCCGGAATTGTGCGCGCGCTTTACTTTCTTTCAGGAAACCTGCAGTACTTCGTATTCACCTGCTTCTTCGAACTGGTCTATGTCGCGCTGCTTGCACTTGAAAGAAACTCAACGGCGCAATCTTCAAGCAACAGGCAGGAGACCAACTCAAGGCTTGCACACTACATCGCCTCAATCGCAATAACCGCAGCGCTGTGCCTGCCGTTGGGAATGCTCTTTGTGCAGAACATGGGCGACAGCTACGGAAGGATGGGCCTATTGGGCATGCGCAACTACCTGCTCACCCCGGCAGCTGACCCGGTTGATTTTGTATTGGGCAACATACTGCCCTACCCAATCTATGGTGCAAGGAATACTATTGCCAGCGCACCAGCCGCGTTTTGCAACATCTACTACACCGGCACGATACTCTTCCTTTCAGCACTAGCCGCAGGAGCAATACTTTTCAAAAAACACGGCAAGGCAACGCTCACCAAATACCCCTTCGCAACGCTCGCAATACTCGCAACGCTACTCTCATTCGGCATAATCGGAATAATCTACCTGCTAATGACAATCGTCCCAGTATGGAACAAATTCTCAAGCCCGTTCAAATTCACCCTATACGCAGACTTCTTCATCGCCGCATTCGGAGCGCAAGCACTCGCACTCCTGCTGGAAAAAATAAACGCAAACCGACGCACAATGGCAACCGCAGCAATCGCAGCGGTATTCATACTTGCAACGTTCCTCAACGTCCACTACTCAAGTCAAGTCCCATACTCGGACTACCGCTCGCAATTTCCGATTAACCCCGATTACTTTTCGGAATTCCGCGACGGCCGCGTGATGGACTACTCAACTGGAAGCTACTACGCAATGCCATTGCGCAACCTGCAGAACAAGACAGACTCGCAATATGATGAATCCATCTTCATGACACGCGACTTTGCGACCTACTACGGCCTGTACAGCATATCAGGATACGAACCGCTGCAATCCGAATACCAGATCACCAAGCTGCCGATACGCTGGGACGTTCCCAATGACAGGAGCCTGCCTGCCGGATGGCTTTCGGAATGGGGAGTCAAATACGTGTTCCTACCCTGCGACTCGCTCAAATACCACCCCGAACTGTGGAAAATGCCAATCAACACGGACTACTCAAGCCAAGGCCTGCTCATCGCACAAAACAACCAGGCCAAGCCGCTTGCATTCTGCAACAAAACCAGCGACGTGCAATACAACCTCACCAACACCGGAATGCAAATCGCAATCCAATCGGACGCACCGGACAACTGCACGGCAACACTGGTCTACAACAAAAACTATGACATAACAATAAACGGAAAACACACCACTACGGCGCCGGACGACCTTGGAAGAATCACATTCCAAATACAGGGAAATAGCGCAGTCCAAATCAAGTATGAGGACAAGACCCTGCCATACGCCACGTTGGCGGCAATAGTCCTGCTTGCGATGCTGGTCATTTTCTACGACACGATTGTTTTGCTCGCAGCAACTGCCATAGACTTTGCGACGCAGAAGAAAGTGGCGAAAATAATTGCAATAATCATACTCGCGGCATTCCTGCTAATACTCGCGCAGGAAATGCTCAAGCTCTCCCCGCAGACTGCTTTTGGATGCGCAACCGGCAACGGGCTTGAGTTCAGCTCAATCAAACTGTGCATAAAGGACGCACTCATCAGCGAGAACGCCATAAGGCCGGACATCGTCGCGCTCAACAACATAAGCACGCCAATAAGCGTCCCCGAACTATCGGGAACCCTGAACCAGCCGAGTTGCCAGGCAGAGCTAAACGCTGGGCCTGGCGCAGGCTGGGAATTAAGCTTTTGAATAAGGCGCAAAAGATTAGCGGCGTTCCTTTGCAGTAAGCCCGGGCGCTTTTGAAAGTATTCCCGAAAGCCCTGCCTTGAGCTCCTCTTCCGAGACTTCGTGTTCGTCAAAGAGGGCCTCACGCAGCTTGTAGGTGTTGTCGATGAACTCCGCAAGCTCAAAGTCAAAGCTGGTGCCCTTCTTTGCTGCAAGCTTCATAAGCTCAAGTACAAGGAAGCGCATCTCGGAGTTCTCGGAAAGCTGCTCTTCGTCGGCCATTGTAGTAATACGGCGGTGAACCGTTTTATTACTTCGGATATCGCGCCCGTTTCCGAACTGCCTGCGGACAATGCATTCCGCAAGCCTGCAGGGTTATATTTCAAGGACAGCCTAAAATCATTCGATAACAGATGAAATCGTGCCCCTCATGCGGAAAGGACGAAAGCAAGTTCGACGAGCCGTTCGTCGGCGCTTTCTGTCCCGACTGCTTTGCAAGCAAGAAAAGCCTCTTTGAAGTCAAGCAGCCGCTCGAACTGGAATACTGCCAGAAGTGCGCAAAGGCCAGGTTCACCGGCGTGTGGGAATACCCAAACGCCGAGCGGCTTTCGATGTACCTTACGGGAAAGATCCGCAGCGAGTACCCGTTCACGGTAAAGCCCGTAGGCCTTACGTCGCCTGAGAACAACATGCTCCAGGTAGAGGTGGAGATTTCGCTTGAGCTTCCACAGGGGACCACTGCAAAGAAGAAGACTACCCGCACGGTAACGCTCCTCCCGACCCAGTGCGTAAGCTGCAGCCAGAGAAGCGGCGGCTATTTCGAGGCAATCATCCAGCTCCGCGGCGACCCTGCAAAGATTGCGCGAAAGACCGCGCTCATCAAGGCGATGGTCGGCAACGAAAGCTTCGTGGCCAAGGTCGAGGAGCTCAAGGAAGGCACCGACCTTTACGTGGGCAGCCACAAGACCGCCACGGACGTGCTTTCCAAGCTCAAGCTAGTCTACACCCAGGCGAACAAGCTCGCTGGAAAGAAAAGGGGCAAGAACCTCTACCGGCGCTCGTACTGCGTCAGGCTTTAGCGACGGCACAATTCAAAAAAAAAAGACGGGAGCCAATTGAAAAGCGACACTGCGCAAAAACCCGGCATTGCCATAGCCGTCCTTTCCATACTAATTCTGGCAGCTTGTGCAGCGGCACTCTACTATTTTGACGCGTACACAAGACGCACCGCAGACTACGAACAGGCAACCGCAAAGATTACCGGGCTTGATGCCAACATCACCGCACTGCTGCAGGAAGTTGCCGGGCAAAATAACCGTGTTGCCGCGCTTGGCGCGGACAACGCACTGCTGCTCCAGAGGCTGACCGGACGCGACGCGCTAATCGTTTCGCTCAACAGGACGATTGAGAACCAGTCCAAGGCAATAGGCGTGCTTTCGGGGAGCATCGACAAGACCCGCGACGAACTTGTCCAGTTTGAGCGCAGCCTCAACGAGTCCTCCGCGTGGTTCAAGCTCAACTCGGACATCCGCAACTTCACGGACTACCGGAAATACTTCTTCCAGCTCGACTTTTCCTGCGTCCAGGTTTCAGGTGACTACTGCTACGTAAAGCTTGCATGCCTGCCGGTCGTAAACGACATCTACGCGGACTGCACATACAGGACCGACGAGAGCACGTCGGCAAAGGAGGACAAGCTGCAGGGCCTTTCGGAGTTCCTTGCAAACAAGGGCGGCGACTGCGAGGACTACTCACTTGTGGCAAAGGCCGAGATAAACTACCTGAAGGCGCAGTGCGTCGAGCGCGGCAACGGCAAGATACGCTTCGAGGCAGCGAAAAAATCGTACGACGGGAACTTTTATGCAGTTGACACGCCGCAGACCTGGGGGTACAAAAACGCCACGGCATATTACCTGCCTGCGGAATACATCCACCCGTTCGTGCTGTGCGGGACGTTCCCAACTGGCGCGGACCCCGACAGCCAAGGCCGGCTCGGCGGGCACTGCCTGCTTGCGTTCTCGGTTGCTGCACCGGCCCTTAGCGGGAACATCCACGATGCAATCTCGGACGCGATACTCGTCGAGCCGCAGACGGGATTCTATTACGCGACCACAAAGAACGACAACACGTTCTACAACCCGGCCAATGGCGAGCAGGCCACAAGAAATGCGCTTTACAGCAAGCCGGCGTTCTGGGCGGCAATAACTGACGACGACTATTACCTGTATGCGGAACAGGACAACGGCACGTTCAGCTGGCAAGGCTACGGGGACTTGTACAAAAAGGCGGAACTGGCGGCTTCCGAACTATACACAAGCCAGACTAATTAGTTGCTTACTCCAAGCGCGTCCTTTAGGGCCTTCTTGATTTCCTCAATCGGCTTTAGAGTGACTACGAGCGGGATACCCTCGCTTTCGGCAATCTTTACCGCAAGCTTGTCCACGCTGCTCTCGTCCAGGTCGTGCATGACGACTATCGCGGGCTTGATTGGCGCGACGCGCACCGCAACCATCGGGCTTCTTCCTGCTGCAGTCTGGGTGAATATGAGCGCGCGCTGAGTTGTGGTGCTGTAGACTTTGATGAACGACTCGTAAGGCATCTCAAGGATAATCTTCATCGAATCAAGTATGGTCACACCGAAGATGTCTATTGACTCGAGCTTCTCCGCGTTTGCCACGCACTTTCCTTCAATCATCTTGACGAATTCCTTTGCGGGCAGGGATTTCTTGAAGTCAATCGCGTCGAAGTACTTTTGCGAGCCGTCGCTTTCGGCAAAGCGCCGCACAAGCTCGCCGCCCTTCTTCAGGTCGATTGCAAATATTGCGTCCACGAAGCGGTGTATTACCGCGATTCCGGGGCTCTTGCGGCGGTTTGACTCGTAATCTGAAATAGTGCTTGGTGAAATCTTGAGGAACTCGGAAAGGTCAACCTGGCTGATGCCAAAGACCTCGCGCCACTTCTTCATGGTGTTGCCAGGGTCAGTGGAAAGTGCGATTTCGCCTGCAATCTTTACCTTGAGCTGCTCCATACGGATAATTGTTGGCGCTTTTGAATATTAATGTTTCTCAAATGACGTAGCAAAATACGGCAAAGGACGATTAATGTTGTTATTTTTAGTTGAACGTGCGAGTTTTAGAGAACGTATATGAAACAGCGCAGGCAAAACAAGTTTGGTGGCACGATGGAACAGCACGTAAGGTTCATACGGGATTTCTGCGTAGCGCTGGCCCTGGTCTGCGCATTCGTCTACTTCCTACGCTGAGCGCGAAATAGCTTCTCCGCAGCAACCAGACGCGAGTCAGCCGGACGGAGCGACCTTGCCTGCATGCCCGAAAGCACGTCGTAGTGCTTAATTTTGTCCAGCGTCTTGCTCACATAATAGACGCTCTTTTTTGAATACAACCAGTCCGGCTTGAGGGTGCGCACGTCAAGCGGTGCAGAATACTCACGCAGCGTCTTCTTTGCGGAATCAATATCATAATACAACTCAAAGTAGCTCCTTGCAAGCTCGGCTGTTGAGGAATGAATCGGCTCACGAAAGCCCAGTCCCAAGAAATGCGACTGCGCCACCGCACCCCATTTTCCGTTTTCCAAAAAGGGCATTATGACGTGGTCGTCGTCGCTCTTGTTCGCCCGCAGGTCCAGAAGCAACGCGGGCTTTTTGTGGTAAAGCCTTGCTGCAGCGGCAAGCATCGCGCCCTCGATGCAGTGCGCCCGCCCTTGCCTGAGAACTTCAAGCGCCGAAAGGCAGGTGTCGCCGTCCAGTTCGCCGTTGTACTCAAGCCCGT
>Ga0074198_1002274_pt1 | contig 10394 bp, 11 predicted proteins | sample EPASupsiteSAE323_FD_64527 | JGI IMG/M metagenome (GOLD analysis project Ga0074198, IMG submission 64527) | Bioremediated contaminated groundwater from EPA Superfund site, New Mexico - Sample SAE3-23 | ecosystem: Environmental > Aquatic > Deep subsurface > Groundwater > Contaminated ...
CAACAATACCTTTCCCAAACCGTGATACCCCATTTGGCATGCTAATCCCCTCAAATTATATGAGGTATGACATATTCTATATAAATCTTATTTAATTGACTATTGCAATCGATAAATTAATAAAAATCTATAATGATTATGACATAAATGATCTGCTAACCGAAGGCACATGCATCGGGACATGATTCCCAAAAAATTGTATATTCTATCAAAGGACTGGGTCCTCTGGATATGTCAGAAGAAAAAATTTGCTTTCATATATCGAGAGTCAAAACCGATTACAAGGATTTTGTTGAGATAATGGAAGCTATTTTCCATGCTAAATTTTCTCATTTCATCGATCTTGGCGCTTCAGTGCAAAAAGCCAGAGACTGCACCAATGAATGGATCTTATCCGAATTCATGTAATTGCTATTCATATATTTATATTTTATTAGTGAGATCATAGTAAGTCCCTTTCAGAAAAAATCTGCGCAATTCTGGACCAATTTTGGACCGATTATTGTACCTTGTGGTTTTCAGATATAGCAGGAGAATCGAGATGATATTTGGAAATGCGCCCTTTGCATTCTTGAATATGCCGAGCCTCTTTTGCATCAGCTTCAAGATTCTGCCGTTTTTGCCCGGACCGACAATTTGAAGAAGCTGAGGCGAATTAAGACCACAGGCGTGAACTACATGTCCCAGAAGATCGTCATAACCGGCGGTGCAGGCTTTATCGGCTCCAACCTGGCCGAGGCCCTGGCCGAAGAAAATGAGGTTGTGGTTATAGATGATCTTTCTGCAGGCAAGCTCGAAAACCTCTCCGGCCTTAATGTCCAATTTCTGAAGAGCAGCATCACTGACTTGGAGCTTCTACGATCTGCGTTCGAGGGCGCATCGATAGTCTTTCATCTGGCGGCCATCGCATCGGTTAAAAAAAGCGTCGAGAACCCAATCAGAACCAATGAGGTTGGCATTGACGGAACTCTCAAGGTTTTGGTGGCGGCCAGGGATGCGGGTGTAAGGCGCATGATCCTGGCCTCATCCGTAGCAGTCTATGGCTCATCGCCCGATCTCCCCAAACGAGAGGACATGATGCCCGAGCCAAGGTCGCCCTATGCTGTCACCAAGTTGGCCGGGGAGCACTATGCTCAGGTCTTTCAGGAGATCTATGGCCTGGAAACGGTGGCATTGAGATACTTCAATGTCTTCGGTCCCAAGCAGGACCCGTCATCGGAATATTCCGGTGTTATTTCCAGGTTCATCACCGCCCTGCTCAAGGGCGAGCAGCCGGTGATTTATGGTGATGGCGAGCAGACCCGCGATTTTGTCTATGTGGCTGACGTGGTAAAGGCCAATATCCTGGCCAGCCATGGCCGCACCTCAGGAATTTTTAACATTGCCTGCGGCAAAAGCATAAGCCTGAATTTTCTGGCGCAAACGATTGGTGAGATCCTGGCCCGACCGGTCCGGCCAAGATACGAAGCGCCAAGACCCGCAGACATAAGGCATTCGCTGGCGGACATTGGACAGGCCGAGAGCCTTGGCTATTTTCCGGATTTCAGCATCGAAGACGGCTTAAAAAGGACGATACAATGGTATCGAGGATAAAGAGTACAAGCAGCAAGACCGCCACGCAGGTCTCCCGCGAAGAGATCTTTCAGGCCATCGGCTACGCGGCCCTGAAGGCCAGGGCGGGCCATCTGGCACCGGGCACGGTCATCGTGATCGGAAGCTTCGATCTGGTGGTGGCAGAGGATGAGGCGGGCGACGGTATCATGGTGCAGGCCATTGTGCAAAAGAAGCAGATAGAGACGCTGGCCCTGGCAAAATTGGGGGAGCTTGATGCCGCCGTCTCGGATTGGACGGATCAGGAAAAAGCGCGGTGGATGGCATCGTTTTTTGTGGAACTGAGAGAAGTGCTTCGGAAGTGGCAGGGAATCGAGATGCGCCAGGGGCCGGGAGAGAACTTGACACTTCAAAAGTCAGTTTGTATGTAATGAGGAACAAGCAACGCATGGCTAAATCATTAACGCCGTTATTGTATTGCCGCTGATGGGCGGGATGGGATCGCCTAGCCTCAGCCTAAGGGCAATCCAGCCCTCGATAACGGATATAAGCTCTTTTCGGCAATCCTCGAAGCTCTTGCCCGTTGCCCATATTCCGGGAAGATCGGGTACATGTGCGTAATAGGGCTCGGGCTCTTCGTCTTCCATTATTTCATATTCAGCCCTTTCCAAAGCGGCGGAGATGTATTCGGCAAACATATCATGGTCTTATGGGATCTGTTAGGATTTAAAGCTTGATCTCCCAACGGGGGAGTCCATGCTGTTTAAACCTCTTTTGGCACTTTTTTTGAGGGGAAAACATACAATAATAGAAAAATGACTCTAAAACATTCGAATCGCAAATAAAATTTAGGGGCCGGGACCGGGATTCGAACCCAGCTCGAGGGATCCACAGTCCCTCAGGATAACCACTACCCTATCCCGGCGCGCCAGAACTGCCATTCACTTCGAAGAGATAAAACTTTCCCCGCCGTAGGCCCTCTTTGCAGTCTCCACCACCAGGGAGATGAGATCCTCCAGGCGATTGATGTAGTAGACCTTGCCAAGGCTTGCCAGCGATTCCTCCACGTGCTTATCCCGGTAAGCCTGATCGATGCAAAATAGGACGAACTCGCCGAATTTGGATGCCGCGAGGAGATTGTCCCATTCCTGGTAGAGGTTCTGGATGTGGGTATCCGTGATGCAGAGGATCAGGCAGCCGGGCCTTTGCCCGGCAAGGTTTAAGATCGCCTCGCCGGGGAGGCTGGTGCGCATGCAGAAGAACTCCACCAGAACATCCTCGACGCTTCCCAGATCCCGCGTCCAGGAGACGGCACGGTATTTCTCGCTAAAGGAAATAGCTGCGACCTCGGCCCCTCTGGAGTGGGCAAACTGGCAGGCCTTGAAGGCGGCAAGAGTTGCTTTGTGGGTCTTTGTGCCCAGTGTATGGCCTTCCATGGAGCGGCTGGAGTCCAGCACCACCAGGAGATCGGGAACAATCCCCTGACCGGGGGCCATGAGGCTCGTCTCCTGCTCTCTCTTGTAGGTGGTCACACCGGGAATCAGCCGGGGGCTCAGGCTCAGAGAATAGGCCACATCCAGCTCGCTGCAGGGATCGGTCAGCCGCCACTTGGTCGGGCCGGAGGGATAGCTGCCGGTGCGCGTCTTTCTGGTGGGGCGAATCTCGATGGAGTAGCTCTGGTCGCGATACCAGCGAGCAAGGTCCGGACGCAGGCCCAGGGCGGATAGGGTCTGCTGATAGGCGGCAGGCTCCAGGTCCGAGGCAAAGGTGAGGGGCGAGCCTTCCGCGTTACCGAAAAGGCTCTCCGCCGTTCTGATGCGGCCCCTGCCGAGCACGCCGGGCAGGAAGGGCTCCAGAATGCGCGCCGTCTGCTGGCATTGCCTGGGCCACAGGCTGCGGTCCCGGATGCCGAGCGAGAACACGCGGCCCAGCAACTCCACCTCGGGCCGCGAGCAGCGGGGAAGGTTTGTACCCCAAAATTCTCTCAGGAAGCCGAGGACGATCCGGTCCGTGCTTGAGACTTCGGGCCGGGCGGCCAGCCTCTTCCAGCCGAGCAGGACTTTCTCCTCATCCTCTGCGCTCCGCTCCAGCCGGAAGGAGTCAACCACAATGTCCGAGAAGATGTTGACCATGCAGCGCGCCTTTTCGGGGTTCCTGAGGCCTTTGGCCGCCGCCAGAGCCAGCGTTCCGGCGGTCTCAAGAGAGCGCGGGCAGAAGATGTAGTGGACGATGAGATGATCGAAGAGATTTTCCAGATAGAGCGGGCCCAGGGCCAGAGTATCCTGATCGATGGTGAGCGCGTAGTTTTCCAAGGGATACTGGCCGCCGGTAGAGTTGGCAGTCGATCCTGTCGAAGCCGGTCCGGTCGGTCTTCCCAGGCGAGGCACGGGAAGCTGCGGCCAGTGCCAGTTCTCGCGAGACCTCTGCCAGACGCTAGTCCAGTCCAAGGACGCCATCCGCCGCCTCCGGGCCGTAGCCTGCCGCCCGGATGGTTCCGCCCTTCCTGCGCCATCCCGCCCTTTTGCCCGCCCGGCCACGCACCACGATCTTACCGCCGCTCATGAGAAGCCCCAGGTAGTCATCCGCATCTCCGGCAATGCGCAGGCTTCCGCCGCGCATCAGCCATCCGGCCCGCTCGCCGCAGCTCCCCCGCAAGACAATCCTGCCGCCATAATTGCCCACGCCGAGATAGTTGCGAGCACCGCCTCGCAGAACGGCAAAGCCGCCACGCATGTTTCGCAGAGCGTAATCCCTGCAGCCTTGCGCAATTATGCCGCCGCCGGACATCTCCTGGCCCAGGTAGTCGCCGGCTGAGCCCTGCACAACGATTTTGCCGCCGCTCATCCTCTCGCCCAGGTGGTGGCCGGTCCCATCCAGGATCAATGTACCGTGCCGCAGTTCCAGCCCGGCGTAGTCGCGGGCGGCAAGCTTCAGGGGCACGGGGCTCGCATCGGCTGCGATGCCGGAAAGATATCCCCAGAGCAGTTGGTGAGACTTCTTGGGCTCCTGGGCCAGGAGCTGCATGAGGAGCATCTGGTCGCCCGGCACCAGCGCCTCCACATCGGAGCGCGAGGGTTTTGTTCCCACCCGCTCTGCCAGGTCCTCCAGGCTGAATACCATCTCGCCCCGGCGCGTCTCCAGGCGCTTGGCCCTCGTCCTGCCCTTGTAAGCATCATCCATGAAGCTTTTTAGCGACATCTTTTCTCCAGAACCATGACCCGTTATCGTTTCCGATATCTCGTGCGCAGCCTAAATTCGTTATCTCATCCGCTCCAGAGCGGGAATGAAATCCATCCTGGCGAGGGGATCATCAAATGCCGAAAGCTCCTGAACGGCCTTGCCTGCATCAATCTCGCCATCCACTGCTTGCGAGAAGAGGAGATTCATCTCCGATCGCTCGTTCAAGGTGCGATTGATGCTCTTTTCCACCAGCTCCGAAACGAAGGCCAATTTCCTGGCTCCGTAGTAGGGCGGCCTCTCCAGGGCGGAGCGAACAGGCGTCAGCCGATGCCAGATCACGTAAGGTGCCACTGCCCGCAAGACATCCACGTCTGCGTCCCGGTTCAAGAGAAACACCAGTGCCCGGCAAAAGTCCCGCAGATCCTGCCGGACGCGGTCGGAGAGCCCTTCGTCAACCTGCCAGCAGAGCGATTCCGGGTTGTTGTAGTAGTGGCAGCCCGGGCAGAGGCCGAGGCTTGGCCGCGCTCCGGAAAGCTGCGTCTTGTCGTAGCCCGGGGCACGCTCGCAAAGAGTGAAATCGCGCAGCAGGCAGAGGATAGCCAACTCCACCCGACTGCTCAGACGGACAGCGGCCACCAGATCCGGCAGGGCATCGAATTCCTGGGGCGTGAAGCGAGGCAGAGACTTCGCTAACTCGAGAACGCTCTTCTCACGCTCCGCCAGGGCCAGGCCCGCCAGGAAATCAGGCTGCTGAGCGGGCACGCAAACGGAGATGCGGTCGAGCAGCGCCTCATCCAAGGGGTAGGTGGCGGAGAACTCCGGGTTCATGGTGGCGAAGTAGCAGGTGTCTCCCGGCTCGATGATCTGGCCGGCGTAACCGATCTTGCGCTTTTGCAGTATCTCCAGGAACAGGTTCTGTTTGCCGCTGGGAAAGCGGTTGATCTCGTTGATCAGCTTCCAGCGGGAGCGGGCCCAGGGCGTCCAGAGCACGGATGTCTCCGAGCCTTCCCGGCTCCACTGCCTCGGATCGAGAAATCCGATGATCTTCTCCTCCGTCTGCTCCGGGTGACCTGTCACCATCAGATTCTCCACCTCGTCCAGGTCCAGAGCCAGGAACGAGGAGCCGAGCAGGTTGACAAGCGTGGTCTTGTTCGCGCCCATGCCGCCGTAAAGCAGAACCGCCCGTCCGCGCAAACAGGCGTTGGCCAGCGGAAAGTAGAGCTGGGCGTTGACATTCTCCTCGCCGATGGAGAGATCCTTCCTGCCCACATGCAGCCGGAGGTCCTCCAGCGATCGGATCAGGGCTGCGATCTTTTTGCGGGGATCTGGCATAATGAATCGGCTAAGCTTTCCGGATTATTTAAAACAAGCGAATTGATGCTCGAACTATGAACTCTCTGAATCGGACTCGAAATAGCAAACTGCCATAGCCTACTGCCATAGCCTACTACCATAGCCAACTACCCACAAAGCAGCAAAGGAGCCGTATCTTTCCGCGTCTCGAAGAAATATTATGCCAAAAAAAGCTAAAAAGTTTTGAAAGTTTTGAAATTTTTTATAAATCTTTGATAAATTATTTTGTGTTTATCCCCGCATGAACTTATCCCAGCCCTGGTAGTGGGTTTTCAGGACAGAGCAGATATCTTCCATCATCGCGAAAGGAATGCCGACCACAACGCTGTCGTCGTCCAGGCCGGAATTGCGCGCCGAGCCGTCGCAGCCCAGGGATATATTCACTTCCCCTTTCAGGTAAGGCGATGCCGTGGCGTCCACGCAGAAGGACTGAATGCCTGCCGTGTTGAAGTTTGCTCTTCCGCCTTTCTTGAACATGACTGCCTGAACAATTCTCCTGGCTTGCAGCGGATTGCCTACAAAGATCACCACATCCGGATTCATGACCATTTTATCCAGAGGGGCGACGTATGAGGCGACGATGCTGCCGGGGTCCAGGCGCGGCATGCTGGCGACTATCGTTGCGCCCACATCCTTCGTCTCGCATTTATGCAGCTTGTCGAAATAAAGGGAGCCTGTGGAGATATTTTCCGGGCACTCGATGATTCCAATGCCTGACGCGCCTCCCTTGCACTGGTGGTAGTCGGCCCGCGCCAGGAAGCTTTCTCCCTTCAGCCGGGCAGTCTGAATCATGGAACAGTAGTGGAAAGGCTTCTCGATGGGGTCAAGGTCTTTCGGGATCTCTCCTTCACTCTTGAACAGCCTTACACCTACGATATTGTCCCTGATTCCCAGGGACGATTTTAAAATATCCGACATCTCTTCAAGATTCATCGCAAAACACCAAGAATTCTTGGTTGAGATGGCATTTCTCATTTGCGCTCACTTTTGCGGCTTAATCGGCTAAATAAACGATCGTTAATGGATACTGCAGACCCTGGCGCAAAATTCCGGGACGTGGGACGGATTACGAAAAAAAAGGGCTTTTAGGCCCCTTCCGTCTCGGGAAAAGTGGAGACCACATTCTCAGAGGCATCCTTGAGCGCGGCCGTGTCGCCGCTGTTGTTCCAGACGGGAGAATTCTTGTTCCAGTAGAGGTCTTCCGCAGAATCCGTTCCCTGTCCGGTATGCAGCTTCACCCTGGACCCGGCAGTCAGGGAAAAGTCCTTGAAGGAGTAGGTATGGTTCTGGGCATCTTCCAGCGTCCAGCCGGTCAGATCCTCGTCCACGCCGCCGTTATTGCTGATCTCCACCCATTCATCATTCAAGTTCTCTTTTTCCGGGCTTGTAGCTATGAAGTTGGCATTGCTGATGACAATTCCGGTTTCTGCGCTGCTGTCTTCTCCCTGGACCAATGCGGCCCCAAGAAATAGGGCAACAAGAGCAAAGGTCAGCGTTCCGACTAATCTTATGCTATTCATTTCTTTTTTCACCTATTGCCAAAGTACTTTTGTATAGTACTTGCATTACTGACCTAGCTTCAGAAATATAAATTTTTCCCATAAGTTCGGCTTGCCGGGTGAAAATGAGAACAATAGGGAAGATAGAAAGAGGCAAAAGATAGAATGATACAAAAAAATAGAAACGATGGATGAGCGAGAAATATATAAAAATTATGAATGTAGAAAGTGCGAGCCCGGCAAGGATCGACATCGCATCGTCATTCTTCAAATTCAAAGTGCTTCGCTAAATGCCCGTCGCTAAAAGGCCCGTCGTTAGGGCTCTTCCATTACCGTCTCCGACTCCCATGACTTCGTTTTCGACGGCTTGAGGATCTTTTGCGCGTCGCCCCGCAGCAGCATATTGGTGAGCGCGGAGAGCGAGCAGAGCGTGCCGCGCCCTTCGATCGTCCGGCCCTCGCCTTCCGGCCCCGGAATCCTGGCCACGATGCCGCCTTCCGCCGTGATCTCGATCTCCGTGCCGATCTCGCTCAAGCGGTGCAAAATGACGTTTCCCGTGGCTCCCATGGATTTTTCCATCCAGCAGTGCTTGAAGGGGCAGAGGTTGCAGTAAGTCTTGAAGAGCTTCGCGCTCGCCTCCGGCACCAGGCCAGCCACGATCTCGGCCTTGGCCGTCCCGTAAGCCATGCAGCAGCCCTGCACGCTTTTCGCCAGGATCTCGCCGTCTCTCGCCAGTGTGACCTTGACGCCGCCCCCTTTGACCGTGTAGCGGTTCTCAATGCCCAGCTCGAACTTCTTCTGGCCGGTGTTCGGAGCGTTCGCCAGTGCCTCTCGTATCTTCTCCGCCAGCAGCGGCGTTCGGGCAGCGCCGATGGCCACGGCACAGGTGGGGCAGTAGGACGGCGGCGACTGTGCGATCACGCTTTCGTCTTTGTCCAGAAACGTGGCCACAACTCCCAGGCCCTTTCTCCGAATGAGCGTTCGACCGCCAAGATCCTTGACCGCCACCAGAGCCAGTGCCGCTGCGGTCAGGACGCGCCCGTAGCCCTGCAGCCTGGCGGTGAGGCGGATGTCCTCTTCGCTGTTGATGCCCTCTTTCTTTAGCGCCTCGGCCACGTCTTCCTGGATCAGCCCGGCATCCAATTCGGCAGCCAGGACGGCGGGCGACCAGACCACGCCGAAGCCTTCTCCGATCACGTTCCCCCGGTCGTCGAAGATGCGGGCCAGGATGCCTGCCGGGCGCTCGTAAGCCACGATTCGACCGCCGGCGCGGCAGATCTCCTCGGCCACGGCGTGGCAGATGCCGCAAGCGCCCTCTCTGGGACGGACGGCGGACTTGACTTGAAGAATGAGATTCTCTTTGAATTGGGTCATTGGTAGTAATATGGAAATTGCTCATGATTTATAATGTGGTGCTCGAGTGCAGAGACTGGACGACGAGGTTGTGTGTTCAGGCTGCCGAAACATTTCGAGGGGTTAAAAAGCTGTAGATAAGACAAGAGTCAGATGAGACGACTATTATTTCCATGAGCCGAATGAATCGAGATCGTCCCTCGCAGGAATAACGGCAACAAAAAGCGACGGTAGGAGTTGATGATAGAAAAATGGATTAGCTGATCGAAGGAAATGGGGCATCCATTGATATGAATCAGATCATTTATTTGACTATACACGTTTCCGTGATCTCTTTATTCCAGATCCACCACGCGGGGGAGATCCTTTCTTCCCTTCGGTGGGGCGATATGCGGGCGAGTCATCTACGTTTCTTATTTCTGCGAATAATTTTCGGAGCGAATTTCCATCGAAACGTGATGCCATTATTTCACCTCAATTGATTTATTTCTCTATTCATCGGATTTAAAGAATTCGATCGCGGAGATCTCATCTCCTAATATGAGTATGCCATCAGTACCTTCGACGGGATTCTCTCTGAACCTGCCGTTATCGTCAATTTCATACACTTCTTCTAGATATATTTGTTCATTTGATGGAAATGAGGAGCAATACGAATTTTTTCCGTACCATCCTCCGATGCTTGTTCCATCTTTGAGATACACAATTATCCAGCACGCTTTGTTCTCACTGAATTTGCAATCCCATGGTTGTGATGCTGGCCTGCCAGCAAGATTTTTTATTGGTTTTAACTCATCTTTGAAATAATTTTTTATAACTAAGTGCTTATAACGCAATAACCTCGTTATATAAATATGTCCACATGATTTATGCGAGGCTTAAGCATATCGATCTCTTGATGTATCCATACGAATTTCCACCTAAGTTATTTCGCTGCAAGCCCTAAGTAAGCAAATGGCCACAATGCAGGAAGGCATAAAAGCAATATTGCAATCAATATGCTGCTCAGTATTACATTGCTTCCCATTTGGGTGTTGAGCCATTCGTTGGAAATTATGGCGTACATAACAAGAAAATTCATGAAACTATAGCCAAATGCTTCATAAAAATCCTTGGAGAAATCTCTATACTGTGATCGCGGCACGAGCAGGTCGTAAACCTTTATCGATACAAATCCCGGGATGAAAAAGTAAGCCAATAATTGAATTGTATCGACACCGGGAAACGCCTTAGCCAAATCCATAGGCATAACGGGCGAGACATTGTAAATAACCGGCATTGGACTTACCATTAAAAAATGGAGGTGCATGCTTGTATAAATGACTTCTGGAAATTATTGGTCGTGATTCTGCAATCGGCTGTTATTTATATATCCTATTCATATATGCTACGCGGGGTGTAGCAAAATGGGAAAAAGAGGTCCAAAGCCTCGATTCTTAGATGTAGCATGTCCGAATG
>Ga0074198_1002279_pt1 | contig 10367 bp, 5 predicted proteins | sample EPASupsiteSAE323_FD_64527 | JGI IMG/M metagenome (GOLD analysis project Ga0074198, IMG submission 64527) | Bioremediated contaminated groundwater from EPA Superfund site, New Mexico - Sample SAE3-23 | ecosystem: Environmental > Aquatic > Deep subsurface > Groundwater > Contaminated ...
TGGCTCGCGCTATTGTCGGCGATCCTAAAATAATCCTGGCAGACGAACCGACAGGAAACCTCGATTCCGTTCATGGCGACGAAGTAATGAAATTACTCCTTCAGGTTCACACCGCTGGTACTACCATTATTATGGTAACTCATTCTCCCTCTTATGCCGAATACTGCCAGAGAACAATTCATCTTTTCGACGGACACATCGTTACCGAAAACCTCAACAACCAATTCCATTTATAATATAACGAAAAATTCCCTTTTAACAGGAAATTTTTGCTTTTACAGGCAATACACGAAGAGGTTTCACACCGATACGTTTATTAAGTGCCTTTACGGGCAGGGCTCCTTTTGAAAAAGGAGCCCTGCTCCTCCTAAAACTTATGATAGAAAAAGATATGTTAAATAAATCAACTACATAGATTTGTCCCTTTTCATCTCTCGCATTCAATTGTGATCTAAAACAATCCATTTATAAGAATAAAATCCACTACTCGCGTTCAGGTTTGCGAAAGGGTTTGAACAAATCCCTAAAATCTGGTAAAATGAAATGGATTTCCAGGGATATTCCACGGAAATCCAAATTATATTAAATACAAGCGAGCCTTAAATGAAAAAACACCTGTATTTGTATCTCCTGCTCCTGATTTTACCGGCAATCCTGCTGGTTACTTCCAAACGCGTCAACGACGCACGCGGGCCTTTCTGGCTGAGCGCAAACAGCGACCCGGATTACGTTTACCTTTTAAACTCCGCCAATATGGCAGAATTCGAAAAAGTCGGACACATCGACCACCCGGGAACCCCGGTCCAACTGATCGGCGCTGTCACAATCCGCCTGGCTCACTATTTCTATAACCCTTTTGGCGATACCTTCCATGCCGACATCGCCAAACGCCCGGAATTCTTCCTGCATGTTATAAACAAAGTTCTCGTTCTACTCAATTTCCTGCTGTTCTTCCTCCTGGGCGCTGTGGCTTTTCACCTGACAAAAGATTTCGGCGCCGCTCTCATCCTCCAACTAACTCCTTTCATCGCCGAATCTGCCATGATCGCCGCACTCTCCCGCGTAAACCCGGAACCACTCCTCATGATCGCAACATCATTTCTTATCCTGGTCCTATTGTATGCACTACGCTCCGAACGAATTTCAACTTTTAAATTTATCCTGATGGGTTTCATCGTGGGATTCGGCATCGCTGCAAAAATTACCTTCATCCCCCTGGCAATCATCCCCCTCTTCTTCTTCGACAAGATTAAAAACAAACTGGTTTATATTCTTTCTTCTGTGATTGGCTTTGTATTCTTTACCCTGCCGATTATTACCCAATATAATAAATTTTTCGGATGGATTTTCCGGTTGATTACACGGGAAGGAAGATACGGTACAGGTAAAGAAGAAATCTTCTCGCTGGCCACCTGTTTTAAAAATACAAAAAAAATATTAAATGAAAATACACTGTTTGCCTTCTTATTGGTGTTGTCATTGGTAATACTATTAATAGGAGTGCTTATCCCCGCGCTTCGCAAATTATCTCTCAAGAATAAACATTTTCGCTTAATCGCCGGTGTAACAGCAGCACAAATTGTAGCTATCATAATGGTATCCAAAAACCCGGGACAACATTACCTGGTTCCTGCTTTTTCATTGATGGGATTTTCACTATACCTGTTTTATTTCTACATCCTTGATGTGGTACAGGGATTTGAAATTAAAAAACATTTCGCAACTGTACCTATATATATATGTATAATTGCAATGGTTTTTATTCAAAACCCTTCGGCCCATATTACCCAGGAAATCAAAACACGCGATGAAATTAACCGAAAATCGGCATTGATCTACTCGGCTATCGAGATACATTATAAAGATTGGGCAAAAGTATTTTACTATGGAAGTTCATTACCTGAATACGCGTTGAAATTCGGGAACGACCTTGCCCTTAATAGATTCGCGGATGTGCTGAACTCGTTATATAAAGATGTGTATTTCTATGACTTTATCGAGCAAGATTTTTTCACATTCAGTTATAACGAGCGGGTGCCTTTCAGGAAACTTCAAACGCAGTACGAAGATCGAATCGTGTTCCAGGGACTGGGCAGCCTTGAAATCCCGGGAGTGAAAATGAAAAGTCTCCCGGGAAAATACAACGGCCTTATTTTTTTACTGGACCAGAAACAGGGAAGCGTTTTTAAAGGAATCCAGGAGTGGATGGTATCGAAAATACCGGCAGGAAGTTCGATTGTTGCTCCTGTGGATGCTGCACTCCGCCTGGATGCACTCCAGGATAATTATAACGTTGCCCTGGTGGATATTAAACGCCTGGGCGAAAGCGATTTATCCAATTTATCGGTTTTCCTTGATAAATCCTATTTTGTCATTCCTTCAGCCAACTTCTACGGGAAAAATACACTGCACCCAAAATTCATCGAACGGTTGAACAACGCCCGCAACTTAATCAACATAGAAGGAATCCTCCCGGATGAACAAAAACCACAATTCTATGTGGGACAACTTAAAAACCCGGGAATCCCCCTTTCCACCACCGGATTCACTGGATTCCCGGTATGGAATAAGTCCGCAAAAGAGATCAATGAAATTTCTCCCGCAATAGATACTCTTGATAATGAAGGGAAATTCAATCTCGCGTTCTCAATTGAAAAACAGACACCACTATTGACAGTTACAATGCAGGAAGCAGGAACAGGGAGTGAGAAAAGTTTTTGCCTTTTGGGGTACATGGCGAATAAGAAAGGGCTTAATGTGGACATTGCGAAAGTAGACCGGGTTTATTTTGTAGCGACAGTTCATGTTACGGATTCGCTAATAAATCCAAAGAATCACCTGTTTATCCAGGATTTTTCAAATGATTGGGAAAGGGAGAAAGTGTTTTTCGAAGTTCCAGGGCGAATGACGGTAGTGGTTTCGAAGCGTATTCGTCCACAGAGCAGCAAATTATTGATGGGGTTCCGGTTTACTCCGTCGAATCCCGGGGATCGAATGGTTATTGAAGATGCAAAAGTATTTATAAGGTATAAATAATGGCGTTGAAACACAGGATTATTTATTTCGTAATGTTGAGTATTTTCCCGGTGCTGCTCGGAATAACGGCAGTAGAAATGAACAAAGCACGGGGGCCATACTGGCTCGGAACCAACCTGGACCCGGAGTATGTATATTTATTAAATTCCGATAACCTGGCCGGTCTGAAAGGCGTGGGGCATATCGATCATCCGGGAACGCCTGTACAGGTTTTAGGCGCGGTAACGATACGCGCGACTTATCTGCTGAGCGGAGAAAATACAGATATACATACGGATGTATTAAAACGCCCTGAATTCTACCTGGATAAAATCAACATCGTGATGGTCTGCCTGGAAATAATCATGCTTTTTATTACCGGCTTTATCCTTTATACTTATACTAAAAGTATTGGAGCCGCCTTGTGGTTCCAGTTGTCGCTTTTCTTCTCTATTGTAATATTGAAATCTTCACTGACCCGCGTTACACCCGAACCTCTTTTGTTTTTAAGCAGCATCGCGATGGCTTCCCTCGTTGTTTTTCTTACTTTTAAAAAAGAATATGACCCGGTTCCAAGGACTACTTTTATTCTCCTTGCTGCGGTTACGGGATTCGGTATCGCATGTAAAATTACGTTTCTCCCCATGCTCGCAATTCCTTTTTTCCTTCTTCCCGGTATCCGGTCCAAAATATTTTATATTCTTTGCTCAGGAATAGCATTCGTCGTGTTCACACTCCCCATTATTCGTATGTATGACAGATTTTTCGGATGGATAACCCTCCTGTTAAGCCATTCCGGCCACTACGGGAACGGACCTTCCGGTTTGATTACAGCCGGACGTTTTGCAGACCATATCAAACAACTCCTCTCCCACAACCTGTTTTTTACTCTCTCACTGGTTTCAGGACTCATAATAATGGGAGTGGTTGTGGTGGTTCCCCGTTTTCGCAGGCCGATTATGCGCACTTCCTTTTTCAAAACCCTCTCCATACTTGTGTTTACTCAGTTAGCCGGGTTAATTATGGTATCCAAACACGCTGCCGATCATTACCTGCTACCTGTCCTTTGCCTGTCAGGGCTTACATTCCTCTTTGTTTTTTATGTGATTAAGGAAATAGTTTCTCTCAAATTATCACAATTCAAACTTGAGGGCAGTTATTTTTATCCTTCTACCATCCTCGCAGTACTGGCACTCTTTCTTCTGTTTAATCCACTGAACTCCATTTCTTCCGGGATTAAGAATTTGGAAAAAACAAAAACCGAATCACTTGCGCTTCACCAGGAGATGAATAAACGCTTTAAAGGCTTTTGCAGGATATATTATTATACGGGTTCATCGATGGAATACGCATTGAAATTCGGCGACGATCTTTCCAGGAGTTATCACTCCCAAACCCTTGAAACGCTCTATAAAGATGTCTATTTTTACGATATCTGGACAAAGAGGTTCACCCGTTTCAATTATAACAAAGAAATCCCGTTCGAAGAGATCCGGGGAAAATATGGCGATAGGATTGTTTTCCAGGGAACTCCGGGTTTATCCATACCGGGAATTTTGCTGGAAAAAGTTGCAATTCATACCGATTGCCGGGGAAGAGAAAGTTTCTATCGTCTCAAAATGTGAACCTCTAAAACCATGTTCTATAAAGGGTTCCGATAGCGTTAAAAAATATTTTTTTTTGAAAAAAAGCCTTGAAATGTACTTAATTTTCTGCTATAGTGTATTGTAAATTGAAAACGTTATGAAGAATAAAATATCATTGTATTTTTTGGCAAAGCCGTTCCAAAACCTACATTTCTATAGAAACCGATCAAATCCAATTGCGCATCACCTGTTACAATATCTATAATTTTATAGGTAAACTTTTCTCCAGTCTTCCGTTCAGACGAGGAGCTAAGTGTTTTCCGGGATGACAATGAAATAACAGGTTGGTTCAAATCAAAATGTCAAAATTTAACAGGAGGTTACGGTACCATGAAAAACAAAATGGGTTTGGTAAAGTTAAGTGAGAATGTAATGAGAGATGTAAATGCAGGAGCATATTATGTATCCGTGCATCTTGACGGGAAGAACTGTGGCTGTGGGTGTTATTACGCAGCAACAGGTGGTTCCAGTACCGATGATAATGCAACAGCAAATTGGGACGGAAACCAATATTCCCTGGTAAGATAGTATCCTCATCTCTATCTCTTCTGCTATTTATGAAACTGGAAATTATTGGATATGGAAAAAAGTTTAAGGTTTTTGGCTGATTAATTTAGCCTGTTTTTACAGTTCCGGGATTAGTTGATTTGCTTTTCGGGAACTTTTTTTTGCTATTCATAGAGTGTTTCCGAAATCATACTAATCCCGGTTCTCCGGTTGACATCTCCCCCTCTCATCGCGTACAATATACGCATGAAACTTTTGATTTTTCTATTTACCGTTTATTTCTTTTTCGTCTCGATTTGTTTCGCAGCAAAATCACCAGCTTATTCTCCTTCTCCCATTATCGCGAAATGGTACGATAACCACACGGGAGCAATATCCCTTACCTATGATGACGGCGCTCCTTATTCCGAATTAAATAGGACTGCGAATAAGTTTGTTCTTGAAAACGGCCTTTCCCTTGATTATGAAATCGTAACATACGACTATCTCCGAAATCCGGACATCAAAAAGTATTTATTGCACCGTGTAATCCCTTCAGGTTTGGGCTACTTTGGGCATGGACATCAACACCAGAACCACGACCAATTGTCCTACGAAGAGGCTTTGAAATCCTTTAAGCGCTGCTATGAGGCATTGAAAGAATTGGGATTGAAGCCGGTGGCTTACGCATACCCTAACGGAGCAGGCCATAAACCCGAAACACAAAAAGCACTGGCCGATTCGGGCTTTTTAGCGGGAAGACTCCATTACAGCGAAAAAATGACCGCTCCCTATCTATTGGCAGACAAAGAAAAAGAACCAGCGAATTGGTTCGCCCTCCCTACCCTTGTTATGCAGGATTTTTCGTTCAGCAAATGTAAACGGTGCGTGGGAACCGACGAACAATTAATCCCCTACCTCGACGAAACCTTGAAAAAAACTGCATGGATTATCCTGACCTATCATGCAATAGGTGATGAAAACGGATATGGCTTTTTTAAGTACAGCGAATTCCAAAAAAATGTCGCGTCAATCAAAGCACGGGATTTCTGGTGCGCATCAATGAATACCATCACTCTGTACATAAGAGAACGCCTGAACGCAACAGTCCGGATGACTCCTCTCTTCCAGGGGAAAAAATGCCGGGAAATTTCCATTATAGTTTCGGATTCCCTGCCAAATGACATATACAGCCAGCCACTTACAATAGTTTTTACAATCCCTCCCGACTGGATCGGCAAAACGATTTCACTCATAGAGAATGGGAAAGAACCCCGGTCATTTCTCTTTCAATCCAGAGAGGCAAAGGTTTCCATCGCCCCGGATGAAACAGAAAAGAAATTTATTCTCTCCGAATAGCGCAAATCCCATTCAAATTTGATATAATATCGGGAAATTACTTAAAGGATAAAACATGACAGATCAATTTTTTTTAATACCCGGCGAAATGCTTTTGAAACGTCTTCTTGAAGAAGAGAAAACAGGCTCTATTTTTGGAATCCCCCGGGAATTATTTTTTAAAAGTTCCAGTGCAGATCTATTCCGAATGGAGCGGTACGGTAGGATTCTTGAAACTCCTCTCGGTGTTGCTGCCGGGCCACATACTCAATTAACACAAAATATTATCTCCGCCTGGCTCACCGGCGCACGTTATATAGAACTAAAAACCATCCAGACTCTCGACGAACTCACCGTTTCCAAACCCTACATCGATATGGAAGACGAAGGCTATAACTGCGAATGGTCCCAGGAACTCAAAATACACCAGTCGTTCGATCAATACCTTGATGCATTTATTCTTCTTTATATTCTTAAACATAAATTCGGACAGCCGGTTACCGGTGACCCCGGTTTCATTTTCAATATGAGCGTGGGCTACAATATGGAAGGAATCCTGAAAGAAAACGTACAGTGGTTCCTGGATAAAATGGAAAACTGCGCTGCTGAAAAAAATGAGAAACTGGAAAAACTTTCAACCATCTATCCTGAAATAAAGAATATCGTCATCCCCGACCATATTTCCAATAATGTCACGATATCCACAATGCACGGATGCCCACCGGAAGAAATCGAAATCATCGCAAAATACTTTATCGAAAAACGAAAGTACCATACGACAGTAAAACTCAATCCCACGTTATTGGGACCGGATAGGCTGCGTGAAATCCTTAATAAAAAGCTTGGTTATGATACCATCGTACCCGATGAAGCCTTCGGTCATGATCTGAAATACAATGATGGAGTGAATCTGATCCGTTCACTTCGTCTTTCTGCTGCTCAGAGTGCAGTCGATTTCAGTTTAAAGCTTACCAATACCCTGGAGAGTGAAAATATTCGTGAGGTGTTTTCTCGCAAAGAAAAGATGAATTATATGAGTGGTCGTGCGCTTCATCCCATCAGTGTTAATCTCGCAGCCACGCTCCAGGATACCTTTGATGGTCAGCTCGATATTTCTTTTTCAGCCGGAATCGATGCCTTTAATATTTCAAATGTTCTTGCGTGCGGTTTGAAACCGGTTACCGTATGTTCCGATATACTTAAACCCGGAGGTTATGGCCGCCTCGTTCAATACCTTGAAAATCTTTCGCACGAAATGATTTCGCTCAATGCAAATACGCTTGATACATTTATCCTTGCCAGGGCAGGTCAAACCGAAGGTGATGTGAAAGCTGCCGCATGGAAGAATCTTTCCGCGTATGCTCAAGATGTTTTACGAGAAGAACGGAATCCATTTCATAAAGATTATTTTCCCGGTTCATCCATCAAGACCCAGCGTCCGCTAACTTTTTTTGATTGTATCCAGGCTCCCTGTTCTCAAACCTGTCCCGCGCACCAGGATGTACCGCAATACATATCTCTTTGTGCCAACGGCGAATATGAAAAAGCATTTCAAGTCATATTAAATACCAATCCCTTCCCCACAGTAACCGGGATGGTTTGCGATCATACCTGTATGACCAAATGCACACGCCAGAATATCGATAATTCTCTTCAAATTCGAGCGATCAAACGCTTTATTACACAGCAAATTCCCTCCGAACCCCTTCTTACTCCCGAGCCTTCCAATGGTAAGACTGTTTGTATAATTGGGGCAGGCCCATCCGGGTTATCCTGTGCTTTTTATCTTGCGCTCAGGGGTTTCCAGGTTCATATTTATGAAACCCAGGATGTTCCCGGCGGGATGGTTTCGCAGGTTATTCCTTCATTCAGGGTAAACGAAGAAGATATACGAAAAGATATCGAACGCATTACCCGTCTTGGTGTAACCATTTATTATAACCGCAAGATCGATACTCCGTTATTTCAGTCTTTTTGTCAGTTATACAATTATATATATATCGCAGTCGGAGCAACGCGCAGTACCCGGATGAAAATTAAAGGTGAAGATTCTCCTTATGTTCTGGATGCGTTAAGCTTTCTTTCAGCGATTGAAAAAGGTAGGGAACAGGTTACCAAAAGCTTTGGGAAGTCCAGAAACCCTTTCTCGAAAGGGTTTTTGGCCGCCGGAGGCACGGAATCAGCCGTTTTGGATGAAAGGGGACAGGCAAATTTAAAAGGGGACAGGCAAATTCAAGAAAACGAAAAAGGGACAGGCAAGAAATTCGATTTAGGGAAGAAAATTGCCATTGTTGGTGGCGGGAATAGTGCGATGGATGCGGCGCGCACTGCGTGGCGGTTACTCGGAAGTAGTGAAGACAATTCCCAACCTGTTGAAGTCACCCTGTTATATCGCCGGACTCAAAAAGAGATGCCTGCCGATAGAGACGAGATTCGTGCCATCCAGGAAGAAGGAATTCGCATTATGGAATTGACGAATCCCGTTGAAATAGTGGAAGTGAATGACAAAGAAGGCCGGTTAAAAGTGCATTGCTGGAAGATGGAACTGGGGAATATCGATCGTTCGGGCAGGCCCAGGCCTGTGAAAGTGGAAGGAGCCGATTTTGATTTATATTTTGATACTTTGATTTATGCTATCGGGCAGCAGGTGGATGTTGATTTTGTCGATCAGTCGTTGCGACCTGATTTAAAGACGTGTAAAACATCTATAGATAATGTGTATATAGGAGGGGATGCGCTTCGTGGGCCTCTTAATATTATTACAGCCGCAGCGGATGGAAAGCGTGTCGCGGATGTTATTTCTTTTGAATCCGGTATCGGAAATGAATCCTTACCTTCTCACCCTCTTACCTTCTCACCCTCTTCAATCGCCATTGATGCACTTCCTCCTTCACCCTTCACAATTCACCCTTCACAATTCACACTTCTCCCTTCCCCCTCGGTGTCCTCTGTGGCTGCCAGGGATGCAATCCCCTCGGTGGCTAAATTCATTCATCCTGCGAAGCGAATGTATGGAATTCATCCCGTAGAAATCCCTGTGCAGGAGCGCAGGAATTTTGAAATAGTAGAGAAGGTTTTGACTTCCGATGAAGCGAAACAGGAAGCGTCTCGTTGTTTGGATTGTAATAGTCGGTGTAGTGTGTGTGTCAGTGTGTGCCCCAATCGGGCGATGGTTGAGTACAATGTAAAGCCTTTCCGGTATAAATTACAGAAAGCGGTTAATGCAGTTCGTGAGGTTGTATTGGAGGAGGATATTGTATTTGATGTCGGGCAGGTTCCGCAGGTATATAATATAGCTGAGTTTTGTAATCATTGTGGGAATTGTCGGACGTTTTGTCCCACGTCCGGTGCGCCTTTTGAAGATAAGCCGCGCGTATGTCTTACTCTTGAAGCTTTTAAAGCGGAGGAGAATGCGTATTTTATCGATCAGAAGAATGGGAAGCCGCTTGTTAAATCGAAAGTAAATGGCAGGATTGAGACGTTGACCGTATTTAGTCGGGAGTATCTTTATGAAACCGGTATGGCGTTGGTAAAGATCGATAAGAATGATTTCAGGATAAAGGAAGTAGAGTTTAAGTCTTCGACGTCGTGTGAGTTGCGGTTGATGAATGCGGTAACTATGAGTATACTTGAAAGGGTTGTGGATTAATAATTCCTAACCATAAAACGGTAGAGGCGCTTAGGAATTCGCAGGCCAGGAAGAATTCATCAACTTATAAAAGCAGTGATGAGTGGTTTAAAGATTTAGGAATCTAATATTATTAATGAATCCAACCCCCACAGCCTTCACTATCAAAGAAATCTATGTGTACACTTGGGTCAAAGTATTCATAAATTTTCTCTCGAAACTCGTGTATTTTCTTTTGAGAGTCGATTTGGGGT
>Ga0074198_1002280_pt1 | contig 10363 bp, 7 predicted proteins | sample EPASupsiteSAE323_FD_64527 | JGI IMG/M metagenome (GOLD analysis project Ga0074198, IMG submission 64527) | Bioremediated contaminated groundwater from EPA Superfund site, New Mexico - Sample SAE3-23 | ecosystem: Environmental > Aquatic > Deep subsurface > Groundwater > Contaminated ...
GGTTTTCGAGCATGAGAAAAATATTGGTTACGGCGGAAATCAAAAAACCTGCTATCGTTTAGCCTTAGAGCATGGTGCGGATATCATTGTTATGATCCACCCGGATTATCAATATGACCCCAAGCTTCTTAAATATTTTGTGGAATTTATTGCCGACGATTATTTTGATGTTATGCTCGGATCACGCATCCGTTCGCGCCGCGAAGCTTTAGCTGGCGGGATGCCAATTTATAAATATTATAGCAACCGCGCCCTGACGATGTTTGAGAATCTAGTTAGCGGATATAATCTTTCCGAATGGCACACGGGCATGCGCGCTTATCGCCGTGAAGTATTGGATAATATAAAATGGCAAGATAATTCTGATGATTTTGTTTTTGATAGCCAGGTTCTTTTCCAGATTGTTGCGAAAAAATATCGGATTGGCGACATACCGGTCCCGGTGCGCTATTTTCCAGAGGCCTCTTCGATAAATTTCCACCGGAGCCTGCGCTATGGATTCGCCACGCTCGGAGTTGGTTTAAAATATTTATTCGGATTTATAAAATAAATTAAGAATGCTTGAAATTTATGAATTTTTCTTTTTTAAATCAGGAAAACAACGGTTGGTTAAATAGCTGGCGCCCATATTTTATTATTTTTGCTTTAGGTTTTTTGCTTTATAGCCAAACATTATTTTTTGATTATACCTATTTCGATGACAGTACTCTTATCCTGGAAAAAATTGATATTCTGCAGGATCTTAAAAATTTGCCTAAGGTATTTTCAACCGATGCATTTTTCTCTAGCGACCGTTTTTATTATCGTCCTCTGCTTAACCTCTCTTTTATGTTTGATGCGCAATGGGGCGGGGCACTGCCTTTCTTTTATCATTTTACTAATATTTTAATGCATTGTCTTGCCGTTGCTCTATTATTTTATGTTCTTAAATTTTTATTGAAAAAACAAGCATTGGCCCTTTTTTTGTCTTTGGTTTTTTTAATCCATCCGGTTCTGACTCAGGCGGTAGCCTGGCTTCCGGGGCGCAATGATTCGCTTTTAGCTATTTTTGTCCTTGCTTCGTTCGCCTTGTTTTTAAAGTTCTGCGACCGTCCCAGATTGCTTTATTATATCGGTTATTTATTTTTTTTATTCATGTCTCTTTTAAGCAAGGAGTCGGCGGCCGTTCTGCCTTTGCTTGTTATTTATTATTTTTATTTTATTGGTCGAAATAAATTAGCCGGCAGCGATAAGCTGCTTTTAGTTCTCGGTTCGATTACAACGGGATTTATCTGGTTTTTAATGAGGCATTTTGCCTTGGGCGGAGAGCCGACTGATTTTATTGCGGCCTTTATCGGCGTTATACATAATTTACCGGCTATTTTAGTCGGACTCGGGAAAATTATTTTACCGGTGAATTTATCCGTCTTGCCGGTTTTGGCTGATTCAACGATTATTTATGGCGTGATAATTTTTATCGCGCTTATTTATTTTATTTTTAAGTCGCGGGAAAAGCGCTGGTCCTTTTTAATTTTTGGCTTGATTTGGTTTTTATTATTCCTTCTGCCTTCTTTTATCCGGCTCAATACTCTGCCTGATTTTCTAGAGCACCGCCTCTATGTTCCGCTAATTGGCTTTTTTATCATTATTGCGGAAATTGATTATATAAAAAATCTTGATTTTACTAAAAAAAATATTCAGTATATTTCTTTGGGAATTTTGACTATTTTGGCTTCCATTTCTTTGTTCCATAGTACGGTTTTTCGCAATCGCTTAGTTTTTTGGGAAGCGGCCGCGCAGTCTTCTCCGCATTCGCCGCTTGCTCAAAGAAACTTAGGGGCGATGTATTATTTTGAAGGAAATTATGAGGCGGCGCAAAAATATTATTTCCGCGCCCTTAAGCTTAATCCGAACGAGGAAATGGTCCACAACAATCTTGGGGTTATTTATATGGAACTTAAAAAATACGATTTAGCCAAAGAGGCTTTTTTAACTGAATTGCAAATCAATCCCGGCTATGACAAGGCGGTCGCTAATTACAACCGTTTGCTTATTTTAGAAAAAAAGCTAAGATGATAAGGAACTAAAGGATATGTTGAAAAGAATTTTTAAACAACAAATAAATAGCATTACGATTGCCGCTGCTCTAGTTGCTCTTTCTTCGCTAGTTTCTCGTTTTCTCGGCGTCGTACGCGATCGGATTTTAGCCGGACAGTTTGGAGCAGATAAAACACTGGACATCTATTATGCCGCTTTTCGGATTCCAGATTTGATTTTTAATTTAATCGTACTAGGCGCTTTATCAGCTGGTTTTATACCGATATTTACTTCTTTAATTAAAGATTTTTCTTGCAACCGCCAAGCCGGAAGCGACGCTGCGGAAAATAAAACTGCTTGGGATTTAGCAAATAATATTTTGAATTATCTTTTTCTCGGTTTAGCGATTTTATCGACCATCGGTATAATTTTTGCACCGCAATTGACGCGGCTGATTACTCCCGGTTTCAGTTCTGAAGAACAGGCGGCCACGGCAGCATTGACTCGTTTAATGTTTTTATCGCCAGTATTTCTTGGAATATCCGGTATTCTCGGCGGAGTTCTCCAATCCTTTAAGCGCTTTTTAGTTTATTCACTGGCTCCGGTTTTTTATAATCTCGGCATTATTATCGGCGCATTGTTTTTCGTAAATTGGTGGGGAATTTACGGCTTGGCTTGGGGGGTTGTTTTGGGTGCTTTTTTACATATGGCTATCCAATTGCCGACAGTTTATCATCTCGGCTTCCGTTTCCGCCTTGGTATTCGCCGTCACGACGAAAAAACAAAGCAAATCGGGAAGATGATGGTGCCGCGGACTTTAAGCCTTGCTATATCCCAGATTAATTTAGTAATTGTAACAGTTATCGCCTCGACTCTGCCTAGCGGGTCTTTAGCGGTTTTTAATTTTGCCAATAATTTACAGTCTTTTCCGATTGGTATTTTTGGAATTTCTTTTGCGATTGCCGCTTTTCCTTCATTAGCAGCTGTCGCCTTTGATAAAGAAAAATTAACGGCAAACTTTTCGCAGACATTTAGGCAGATTTTATTCTTTGTTATTCCGGCTACAGTTTTAATTATCGCTTTGCGCGCCCAAATTATCCGCGTCGTATTAGGATCCGGTAAATTTGACTGGGCGGATACAGTCGCCACCATGAATACTCTCGGCTTTTTTTCTCTAAGTTTATTTGCTCAGGCCACGATTCCGCTGATGGTCCGCGTTTTTTATGCGCGACACAATTCGACCATCCCTTTCCGTATCGGCTTAGTGACGGTTGCGGTTAATACGATTTTGGCTTTTATTTTAGCGCCGCGGATGGGCGTTACCGGTTTAGCTTTCGCTTATTCCATTGATAATATTTTAAATTTTATCTTGCTCTGGCTCTGGATGTATTTTACGATCGGCAATTTTGATATTGGCAATATTTTTAAGTCAGTGTTAAAATTAATGGCCAGCGCGTTGCTAGCCGGTATGGCTGCCCAGTTAATGAAAGTTGTTGTTTGGCCGTTTATCGATATGACTAAATTCAGCGGCGTTTTTATCCAATTAATCGTCGCTGGCTTGAGCGGTATTATCGTTTATGGATTGTTCTGCTATTTTTTAAAAAGCGAAGAATTGCTCGGCTTCTTGTCAGCTCTAGCTAATCACTGGCCGTTTAAGAGGGCAAATTTAGAAGTTGATGATCAAGGGGAAGCGCGCGGGCTTTAAATTTATAACTATGTCTGAATTAAATAAAATTAGAAATTTTTGTATTATTGCTCATATTGATCACGGCAAGTCTACTTTGGCTGACCGCATGCTTGAAGTTACTAATACGGTAGAGAAAAGAAGAATGAAAGAGCAATTATTAGATGGGATGGATATTGAAAGAGAGCGGGGGATTACTATTAAATTGCAGCCGGTAACGATGAATTATCAAGGTTATCAATTGAATTTAATTGATACGCCGGGGCATGTTGATTTCTCTTATGAGGTTTCACGTTCTTTGGCTGCCGTTGAAACTGCTGTACTTCTCGTTGATTCCACGCAAGGAATTCAAGCTCAAACTTTAGCCAATCTTTATTTAGCTTTAGAACAGAATCTAACGATTATTCCGGTGGTCAATAAAATTGATTTACCGGCCGCTGATGTGGCAAAAACAAAAAAAGAAATTATTGATTTATTGGGCTGCCAAGAGTCTGAAATAATTTGTTCGTCCGGTAAAACTGGCGCAGGCGTTCCAGAGGTTCTTGAAGCGGTTATTAGGCTCGGCCAAGCGCCGCAGGAGAGCCAGCTCGCCGATTCCTTAAAAGAGCAAATTTATCCGCGCGCTTTAATTTTTGATTCAAAATATGATACTTATCGAGGAGTTGTCGCCTATGTTCGCGTGGTTGACGGCGAATTAAAAAAAGGAGATCGTATTAAATTATTGGAGACAGGTGTCGAAAGTGAAATTTTAGATTGCGGTGTTTTTAAGCCTGACTATGAATCAAAAGGCAGTCTTTTAGCTGGAGAAATCGGTTACGTTATTACTGGTTTCCGCCAGGTAGCCGAGTGCCGAGTCGGCGATACCTTAACCGCCGGACGGGGAGTTAATAATTCTTCATCATTAAATCCTTTGCCGGGCTACAAGGAGGTAGTGCCCATGGTCTTCGCCGGAATATTTCCACGCGAAGGCAATGATTTTAAAGAATTGAGAGAGGCCATGGAAAAATTAAAATTAAATGACGCTGCATTGGCCTATGAGCCGGAAAGATCAGATGCTTTGGGCTTTGGTTTCCGCTGCGGGTTTTTAGGATTGCTGCACCTTGAAGTCTTTCAAGAAAGATTGCGCCGGGAATATGATTTAGATTTAATTGTGACTGTACCGAGCGTGGCTTATAAAATTTATAAATCAAACGGCGAAGAGATAGTTATTCGGACCCCTCAAGGGCTGCCCGAACCGAATCAAATTAATAAAATCGAAGAACCATGGGTTAAGCTTGATATTATTACTCCTAAATCTTATCTTGGTAATGTTATTAAACTGGCTCAAGATAAGCGTGGTATTTATAAGAATACCGAATATATTTCCACTGATGGTGATGATAGTCGGGTTTTACTGCACTATGAAATTCCTCTAGCGGCGATTTTAACCGATTTTTATGATAAAATAAAAAGTGTCTCATCCGGCTATGCTTCAATCAACTATGATTATTTGGACTATCGACAGGCAGATGTTGTAAAAATGGATATTTTAGTGGCCGAAGATATTATTGAGTCTTTAGCGACGATTGTTTACAGCGATGATGCTAATCGCCAGGGCCGGGAAATTGTCGATATTTTAAAAGATAATTTGCCGAGGCAGATGTTTGCGGTTAAAATTCAAGCGGCTATTGGCAGTAAAATTATCGCTTCAGAAAAATTATCAGCCCTGCGCAAGGATGTAACCGCAAAATTATACGGAGGAGATGTGAGCCGTAAGAGGAAGCTGCTTGAAAAGCAGAAAAAAGGAAAAAAGAAGATGATGGCGGCCGGCAAGGGAAGCATCGAGATACCGCCCAGCGCTTTTGTTAAAATATTAAAAAGATAAATTTATGAAACGCCGTAAAGTGATTAAAGTTGTTTGGATAATTATTTCTTTTATTGTCACCCTTTCGATGGTCGCCTGGTCTGTCGGCTTAGCTTTTATTAATAATTAAATTTAGATAAATGAAACAATGGCAAATTTCGGAGCCGATTAAGCCCGAGTTTATTGCGGCAAATCCGGAGATTGAGCCGCTTATTTTGCAGCTGCTTTTTAACCGCGGCTTAAAAGAAAAAGAACAAATCAAAGAATTTTTAAGCAATGCGTCTTTTTTCGATCCTTTTCTTTTTAAAAACATGAACGCGGCGGTTGAGCTTGTTATTAAGCACATCAAGGCTGGTAATAAAATCGTTGTTTATGGTGATTATGATGCCGATGGCGTAACTTCTTCGGTTATTTTATTAGAAGCTTTGAATATTTTGCATGGAGCTGCTGAAGTATATTTGCCGGATCGCGTCAGCGAAGGATACGGACTGAATAAGCCGGCGATCAACCAGATTGCCGAACAGGGATTTAAGCTTATTATCACGGTTGATAATGGAATTAGAAATAAGGAGGAGGTGTCTTATGCTAAGAAATTAGGGTTAGATGTTATAATTACTGATCATCACGCTTTACCCGATAATGATAATGACCTCCCGGATTGCCCTTATATTAATCCGGCCGACTCTAAAGACAACTATCCCTGGAAGTATCTGGCCGGAGTAGGCGTGGCGTTTAAGTTAATTAGCGCCCTGCTTATTAAATCAAGTTTGCCGGAAAATCAAAAAAAATTAATCAGTGAAAAATGCTTGGATTTAGTGGCTATCGGAACGATTACGGATATGGTTAATTTATTAGGCGAGAATCGGCAGTTAGTCAGGGAAGGCTTGAAAATTTTAAATCAGAATCGGCGGTTTGGACTTAATGAATTAATTAAAATTGCTAAAATAAATGGCGGCCGGCTTCTTGAAGCTTGGAATGTGGGCTGGCAAATTGGGCCGCGTCTTAATGCGGCTAGCCGATTAGCCCATGCTAATACCGCTTTTGGTTTGCTGACAACTACCGACCAAGCAGAAGCAGAAGAATTAGCTAATGAATTAAATCAGCGCAATATTTCCCGCCAGAAAATTACTGAAGAAATTACTAAACAGGTTGAAGAGCAGATTGATCCGGCTAATTTGCCGGCTATAATTATTGGTTTAGCTAAAGAAGATCAAATTTGGAACGAAGGCGTCATCGGCCTCGTCGCCGGGCGGATTGCGGAAAAATATTATCGGCCGACTTTAATTATTTCAAGGCTTGTTGAATCAGCAGAATTTGATCCTCAAACTAAAAAATTAGTACCTAAAAAAGTAGCCTTTAAAAGTTCCGGCCGTTCTATAGAGGGATTTAATTTAATCAAAGCAATTGAAGAATGCGCCGCTTTTCTTGATAAGTATGGCGGACATCCGATGGCTTGTGGTTTTTCAATTAAAACTGAAGAGAATTTAAATAGTTTTCAGGCAAAAATGAAAGAATTGGCTGAAGAGGGTTTGAAAAACATTGTTCTTATTCCAAAGTTGAATATTGAGGCGGAATTAAAACTCAGTGATATTAATCTTGATGTAGCCGATAAAATAAATGAACTGGCTCCTTACGGGCAGAATAATCCGCAGCCAAAATTTGTTTCTTATAATTTGCATATTGATGATATTGCGACCATGGGATTTGAAAATCAGCATATTAAATTGCGTTTATCGAGCCTGGATCGTCCGGCGGATCGCAGCGTTAATTTTTGGGCGCTGGCTTTTGGGGCAGCACAGGAGTATAAAGAATATAAAGTTGGCGATTTTATTGATTTAGTTTATTATTTAGAAATTAATGAATTTAACGGCCGGCGAGAACCGCAGTTAAAGATTGTTGATATAAGATTAGCAAAAAAATAATTTATATTTTTATGACTAAATTATTAAGTTTTAGCGACGGAGGAGCGAGAGGAAATCCAGGACCGGCCGGTATCGGCGCGATTCTCTATGATGAAAATAAAAAAGTAATCGCTGAAGTCTCAGAATATTTAGGAGTGGCGACAAATAACCAGGCTGAGTATAAGGCGATAATCGCGGCTCTTAAAAAGGCGAGAAATTTAGGTACGCTTGAGCTCGATTGCTATCTTGATAGCGAGCTTGTTGTTAAACAATTGAATCACGAGTATAAAGTAAAAAATAAAGACTTAGCGCCTTTATTTTTAGAAGTATATAATTTATCTCTTAATTTTAAAAAAATCTCTTTTACTCATATTCCGCGCGAGCAGAATAGTGAAGCTGATCGCCTAGCTAATGAGGCGATGGATCGGGGAGCTAATTGACTTTGCAATTAGCATTGCCTTTAACCCACTCAAAGTGCATCGAATCGCAAACTGATTTGTATTCACCGCCCCAGCGAAAACCATTATTTTTTAGAATATTAATAAGCTCTTGAGGCATATCGGTTTTGCATGGCGTCTCTTTAGGTCGATAATTAGGATTTTTATTCGGATTAATATCAATAGCAATTCCAAATGAATGAAAACTGAGTTGTTTGTTTTTAGTGTCATTGACATTGGTTCGCCAATTAAAGCCGCCTCCAGCCGTATCGGTCGATTTATAGGTAATCCCCGCTTTTTCTATTTGCGTTTGAGCGTTATTTAAAGCGCTGGCCATTTTATTGTGGACAGTATAATTCATGCCTAAAAATTTCACGGTCACAAGATTTTGTCTGACTGATTGTTCGCTATTTCCGTATTCTTTGTAGGCGCATTCATAAAAGGCTTTACTCGAACCGCTGGGAAGTTCCGGGGTTTCATTTCCGACAGAAATATCGAGAATATTTGCTTTAACGCTTCCTAAAACTATAGATTTATTTTCAATTAAATCTGGATTAATTTGAATTAAAATAAGATAAGAGGCGGCAAAAATTATAATACCGCTAACGCTGCCGATGATCAATTCTTTGGCCTTAGTGATTTTTGAATCATTGCCGGCAGAAATAAGCCATAATATTCCGCCAGCAATCATTACTAGGGCCGCTAGTATTCCAATAATACTTAGTCCATAATTATAGAAAGCTTTAATATATTGAGCGAGCCAAGGAATTGAAACGCTGAACGAACCGTCGTCATTGGCAATATATTCAATTGAGCTTGAAGAAAAAGATTTTAGGCCCGGTATGGCAATGCTTAATTCCGGAACAATAAATTTTGGCTGGGCGGGCGTTGGGGCCGGCTTAACATAGGTAACGTTGGTGCTTTGGCAGCAACATTGATACGTTTTATTCGAAACGCCGCTTTTGGGTTCCGGAGACGGGCATTTATTTTTATCTGAAAGAGTGTCATTTGTGCTGCATCCCCCAGAAACCGAACCATCATCATCGGATGTAACACCTTTCCAACTGCAAGAAACAGCGCTTTTTTCGACACAAATATTATTCAAAGCTTGCCGGTCTTGAAAGAAGGTTGTTGAAGCATAAGAGATTTTAGCACATTTTTCACCGGTTAGGTTAACCGCATTTACTGTCGTGCCCTGGGTTTTTTCGCAGCAGCCATCTACTTCAGCGGCACAGCAGCATTTATTAGTTGTGCCGTTTAGCTTATTCGTTCCGCTGCAGTTGCTTGCAGTAGATTCAGTCCACTTAACAGTTGTGCCAATATCGAGGCATTTATCATTAAGCGTCCACATGCAATTTGCTTGAGCCGTTGAGGCAATAAGCAAAAAAGAAAGGCCAAATGATAATTTTAGAAAAAGATTATTTTTCATATTTAAAGCTAAGCAGTTAACCGATATCTTTCGATATTTGTATCGGCAATTTTTTTGATAATTTCAATTTCTTTTGCTTGAAGATGCTTGAAGCGGCCCTGATTTTTTAAATATTCTTCGACTGATTTCGGTTTAAAATCAGGAGTTATGCTTGAGGTGCTGAGCCGGCCGTTAATATATTCAAGCAACGGATAGAGTCCGGTTTGCACGGCGAGTTTTGCCATCATTACCGCCTCGTCGTTTTTTATTTTCCAGCCTGGAATGCAGGGCGACAATATTTGGATGTAGCTTGGTCCTTTAGTAGCGAGTGCTTTTTTAACTTTATTAGTAATATCATCGGGAAATCCGGCACATGTTTGAGCAACGTAATTAAGGCCGTGTGCTAAAGCAATTTGCAGCATATCTTTTTTAACTTGGCTTGAGCCGATTGCTTTTTGGCCTTGCGGTGAAGTTGTGGTGTTAGCCCCATATGGCGTTGCTCCGGAAGCTTGTATTCCGGTATTTGAATAAGCCTCAGTATCGTAACAAATATATAAAATATCCTCGCCTCTTTCCCACATGCCGCTGATAAGCCCGAGACCGATATCAAAAGTACCACCGTCCCCGCCTTGGACTAGAACCTTCGTGTCTTTATTTCCTTGGCTATTTAAAGCGGCTTTAATTCCTGAGGCAACACTTGAAGCATTTTCAAATAGCGAGTGGATAAAAGGAAGACCCCAGGCGCTTTGCGGGTAGGCGGTAGTTGTAACTTCAAGGCAGCCGGTAGCATTAGCGATAATTACATTACTATTAAGGCCGCGCATAACCGCTTGGACGGCGACTAATTGGCCGCAACCGGAGCAGGCATTATGTCCGGACGATATAAATTTAAGATTTGTACTTTTCATGATAATAAATTTATTTATTATTTATTTGCATTTATATATATCATCGCCGTTTTCATCGGTAGAACCGGTATTCTTACAATTATTACTACAGCATTCGTATGATTTTAAGCATTCTTTATTTACCGGTTTGATCTTTAGACATTCATTGTCTTTCACATACCCAGAT
>Ga0074198_1002281_pt1 | contig 10360 bp, 10 predicted proteins | sample EPASupsiteSAE323_FD_64527 | JGI IMG/M metagenome (GOLD analysis project Ga0074198, IMG submission 64527) | Bioremediated contaminated groundwater from EPA Superfund site, New Mexico - Sample SAE3-23 | ecosystem: Environmental > Aquatic > Deep subsurface > Groundwater > Contaminated ...
GAATAATGTGTCTTGAGGATAATTGGTGGGTTCCAGCTGGTCTTACCGGACCTTGTGGTCCAGACAGTGAGATGTTTATCGACATTCATCCAGAATTACCCAAAGTAGATTTTAAGACAGGCGATAAACAAGGACGCTATTTAGAGATTTGGAATGATGTCTTTTTAAATTACAACAAAACTAAGGAAGGTAGGTTTGAAAAATTAATTCAAGACAATGTTGATACTGGTATGGGTGTTGAACGAACGGTAGCCGTTTTAAATAATTTAACTGACAATTACCTGTCTGATATTTGGCAACCAATAATTAAAAAGATTGAAGAACTTAGTGATAAATCATATTCTGACAAAAAATACACAAAATCCATTCGGATTATTGCCGATCATATTCGATCTGCTGTTTTTATAATTGCCGATGGGGTAGAACCTTCAAACAAAGAAGCTGGCTATGTTCTACGTCGTTTAATCAGACGAAGTATTCGTCAAGGCAAATTATTAGGTATTGAAACCAATTTTGTTTCCCAAGTTGCTGATTCTGTCTTAGATAATCAAGCTGAATTTGCTGGTGTTTATTCTGAATTAGATGAAAATAGAGATAAGATAATTTCTATTTTAGAAACCGAAGAAAATAAATTTCGAAAAACTTTAAATCGTGGTCTAAATGAAATTAACAAATTAATTGAGCGTAAACACAACGTTTCTTGCCAAGAAGCCTTTACTTTGTATGAAAGTTTTGGTTTTCCTGTAGAAATGATTCAAGAAGAACTCAAAAAAAATAATTTATCTCTTGATATTGATGGTTTTGAACAATGTAAATTAGATCATCAAAAAAAATCTCAAACCCTTTCTGCAGGTAAATTTAAATCAGGTTTAGCCGATAATTCGGAAATTATTACCAAATATCATACTGCCACTCATTTACTTCATACTGCTTTGCGAAAAGTTTTAGGTGATCATGTCCAACAGTCAGGATCCAATATTACTTCAGAAAGGCTTCGTTTTGATTTTTCTCATGATCAAAAATTAACAGATGATCAATTAAAAGAAGTTTCAGGTTTAATCAATCAACAAATCAAATTAAACTTGCCAGTTTTTAAAGAAATTATGCCTTTTGTCGAAGCGCAGAAACAAGGTGCTATTGCTTTTTTTGGCAATAAATATCCAGAAATTGTTAGTGTCTATACCGTTGGTGATCAAAATGATTGTTTTTCCAAAGAAGTTTGTACTGGTCCTCATGTTGGTAACACTGGTGATTTGGGAGTTTTTGAAATTACCAAAGAAGAATCCGCCGGATCCGGTAAGCGCCGCATCTATGCTGTTTTAAAATAAACTAAATATGAAACGTATGTTTATAACCGTTTCTTTTCAAGGAAACGACAATAAAAAAGAAGTTGAACAACTTTGTTCTTTGGTCAAACAAGCGGGTTTTGATGATTTTTGTTTCATTAGAGATGTTGAAAATTATCAGCATGTTTTTGATGACCCAAAAGATTTAATGAGACGGTCATTTGAAGAAATTAAAAATTCAGATTGGTTATTAATAGATATGACCAATAAACCAACCGGAAGAGCCATAGAAGCCGGAATTGCTTTTGCTTTAGACAAAAAAATTGTTGTGATCATGAAAAAAGGAACGATAATTAAAGATACTGTAATCGGTATTAGTGATAGTATTATTGAATACGAAGATATTAATGACGTATTACCAAAACTTAAAGATTTATTAACTAAATGATCGAAATTGAAAAAACATTTTTAGTTAAAAATATACCGGCTAATTTATCTTCATATAAATCTTTCAAAATTAAACAAGGTTATCTTTCTTCAACTTATCCAGTGCTTCGTATTCGTCAAAAAGACGATAAATATGAAATTACCAAAAAAATTCCTTTAAAACCAGATGATTTTTCTGCCGTTGAAGAAATTAATATTCCTCTAACCAAAGATGAATTCGATAAGCTTTGGCCATTAACCCAAAAAAGTTTACAAAAAACCAGATATTTAATTCCTCTTTCAAACAATTTAACTGCCGAATTAGATGTTTTTGATGGAAAATTATTTGGCTTATCTTGGGTTGAAGTTGAATTTTCTTCAATAGAAGAAATGAATAATTTTCAAAAACCAGATTGGTTTGGTAAAGACATTACTCAAGAGGATTTTGCCGCTAATAGTTTTATCACCGACAAGACATTTGAAGAAATAAAAAAATTTTTCTAAATTTATAGTATCCTTATACTATGGAAGGTACCAATTTTTGGCTAGTTTATATTCAGGAGGATTTGGTTACAGTTGCTTTGGTTAATCAATCTGGCAGCCAATATCACACCATAGCTTTGGGGCCATCTAGAGGTTGGGATATTAATAATGAGCAAAATTTTATTACTGCTGTCGATGAATCTCTTTCTAGTGCTGCCTTAAATGCTCATATTACTGAAGATCAAGAACCTTTCCGAGCTGCTTTTGTAGTGCCTCCTTTTTGGGTTGATGATGATGGTAAAATTTCTGCCTCTAAAATTAAATTTATTAAATCTCTTTGTAAAGAATTACAGTTAAACCCATCAGGATTTTTATCAGAAGATGAAGCAATTGTTGAAGAAGCCAATCAAAAAGATGACTTTCCTGCTAGTTTTATTTTGGTTCATTTAGATAATTATGGTTTTTATCTTTCTTTAGTTTATCTTGGTCACATTAAAGAAAGGATTAGAAAAAAACTAGATCAACCATTTAATGGTCAGATTTTAGAATCGACTATTTTAGAATTAAATTCTCAATCTGCACTTCCTCCTCAAATAATTCTTTTTGGTACTGATGCAGAAAACCATTCTCAATCTATTAAAGATTTTCCTTGGGTTGGTAAAAAAGATGTTGAAACTTTTCTTCATTTTCCTGAGGTTAAAGTTTATCAACAAGCAGATATTGTTAATATTTTTGCCAAAATTATTACTGCTCAAATCGAAAACCCACTTGTTCGAGATGAATCAATTTCTTCAGAAGAAACGAATGTGGAAGAAGATGAAAATGAAAATGTTACACCTGAAATCAGAGAAGGATTATTAGAAGAAGTTGAGGCTGATGGTTTTGGATTTTCCACTGAAACTGAAATGACCAATGAAGACAAACTTAATATTATTAATAATGTTGAATTGCCAAAAGAAGAATTATTATCCATTCCAATTGTTGAAAATATTATTCCACCAAAAGAATCAAAAGATCATTTGTCTTTTATTAAAAATATTAAATTACCTAAAATCAATTTTCAAAAATTTAAATTTAATAATTTAATTTGGATTGGGTTAATTCTTCTTTCGATATTATCCTTTACTGCTTTATTTTTATCAAAAACCACAGTTACCTTATTTTTGACTCCTTATTCTTTTGAAAAGAAAATTCCAGTTACCCTTTTAGTAGATGGCAAAATAGATGATTTATCTAAATCGATTATTCCTGTAGACAAAGAAAGTTTTGACGTTAAAGCTTCTAGTAAGATAACCACTACTGGTCAAAAAACAGTTGGCGATAAAGCCAAAGGTGAAATTATTATTTATAATAAATCAAACAAGTCTCAATCAGTTCCTAATGGGACTATTTTAATTGATAGTTCAGGTAAAAAATTTGAGTTAACTACTAGTGTTTCTATTGCTTCCAGCAGTTCTAATTTAGATGAAGGGGTTATAAAATTGGGTCAAACAAAAACTGCAATTATTGCTACCAGTATTGGGTCAGAATATAATATATCAGGCAATAGTCAGTTAACTTTTGAAAAAGTTTCTGATTCTATTCTCATTGCAAAAGTCGTATCTGCTTTATCAGGTGGAAGTAAAGAACAAATTCAAGCCGTTAGTAGTCAAGATAAAACTAATGCTGAGTCTCAAATCGATGATGATATAACCAAAAAAACAGAAGAAAAAACCAATAGTCTTAGTGACATTCAAGGTGTTATTATCGGAACTACTAAAGTATCAAAAGGGAAAACAGAATTAAGTCGTGAAGTTGGGGAACAAGCTGACGAGCTAACTGCTTCAGTTGATGCTTCAGTTTCGGTTTTTACTATTACCGATGGAAATAAAGAAAAAGTTATTAAACAATTTTTATCTAGTGAAGACAATTTTAATCAATCCAATCTTGATATTGATAAGTTTAAACTTGAATTTTCTGGCAATAAGATAGAATCTCAACAAGCCCTAGGTACTTTGACTATTAGCGGTCTAACTACTCCAAATGTAGATCTAAAAAATCTTAAAAAATCATTATTAGGTAAAACTACCTCAAAAGCTAGTGAAATTATTAAAAAAACAATTACTCGGGCGTATAATTTTACTATTAAAAATAATTTACCTCTAAATCTTTTGCCTTTTAGAGTCAGCAATCTTTCAATTGAAATTGAATCCAAAAATTTGTGAGCTATATCTACTTAAAAAAAGAAACTAAAACTCAATCCAGGAAAAAGAAAAAATATTTATCTCTTATTTTTTTAATTTGTGGCTTATCATTACTTGGATTTGTGACTATTCCTATTATCAAATTTCAAATTCAGTATTCTACTAATTTAAAACAAATTATCAATCCACTTTCATTAAAATCATATAATCAAAATTATTCAGTCCTTGGTGACAATACTGATTATACTCAACTTTCAAATTGGTTTACTGAAGATTCCAAAAAATCAAATAACAATTTATCTAACAATGATAATGGTGGCAAATATTTTTTATCCATTCCCAAACTTAACATTAAAGATGCCACTGTCATTATCGGTAGCAGTGATCTAAAAAATAGTCTTATTCAATATCCTCAAACAGCTTTACCTGGACAGCTTGGCAACACTGTTATTTTTGGTCATTCTGTTTTGCCTCAATTTTTCAATCCAAAATCTTATATTTCTATCTTTGCTACTCTTCATACCTTAAAAATTGGTGATGAAGTAATCATTAATTACGATGGCAGTGAATATAAATATATTGTTAGTGAAATGTTTGAAGTTAAGGCTGATGATTTTTCTGTGTTACAACAGAGATATGACGATAAAACTATCTCAATTATTACTTGTAGCCCTCCAGGTACTTATCTTCGTCGACTTGTAGTTAGAGCCGAAATTGCCTTATAATCGGCTATGAACTTATTAGCAATTGATTACGGTAGCAAAAACATTGGTTTAGCCATTTCTGTTCAAGAAATAATTACCCCAATTGATCCTATTAAAAATAATGATGATAAATTTAATTCTCTAAAACAAGTTATTTCTCTTTATAAAATAGATAAAATCTATGTTGGAATTTCAGAAGGAGAGTTTGCCAAAACAACTCAAAAATTTGTCGAAGAACTCAAAAATATGGTAATATGTGATATTGAAACAGTTGAAGAAGCTGTTAGTACAATTGAAGCTACTGAAATCTTTACTCAAAACAATAAAAAGAAAAAGAACTATAAAAAATTAATTGATTCTATCTCTGCCGCAGTTATCTTAAGAAGAGTTAATACTTATTAAAAATATGATAAAAAACTTAATCGCTCCAATGCAAGCTTGGTTATTGTCTCAAGGTCGATGTGTTGGTTGTGGTACTCCACTAAAAAAAGGTGTTCAAAAAGAAGTTCGTGGTCAAATTACTGTCACCTGTCAATGTGGCCGAATTTTTATTTATGATAAATCTCAAGATAAATATCGTCGGGCTCTCTTTGATGAAATTTAATTTTCAATGAAAAAAATATTTTTTATTCTAATAATTTTTATTTTAGTAGCTATATTGGGTGGAATTATTTTTGTCAAAAAAAACCTATCTGCTATCAGTTCTGATTCTACTAATAAAATTTTTATAGTTGAAAGTGGTCAAAGTGTTTTAACTATTGGTAAAAACTTAGAAGAAAAAAAACTCGTAAAAAATCATTACGCTTTTTTGGTTTATACTTTTTTGACTCATCAAAATAAAAAAATTCAATCAGGCACTTACCGTTTATCACCATCATTAACTACTCCAGAAATTATTAAAAAATTAACCACCGGAGGGATTGCTGATTATTGGCTAAAAATTATTGATGGTTCCAGGATTGAAGAAGTTGCTTTGTTATTTCCCGATGGTCTACCTTTTTCCAATCAAGATTTTTTAACAAAAGTAAAAACTAAAGAAGGTTATCTTTTCCCCGATAGTTATCTAATTCCAGAATATTACACCGCTGACCAAATAGTTACTTTAATTCAAAATAATTTTGATCAAAAATTTGCCAAGGCAAAAGAAAATTCAAATACTTTATTAACTGATAAACAAGTTTTAGTTTTAGCTTCTTTACTTGAAAGAGAAGGGAAATCATTAGAGTCCAAAAAAATGATTGCTGGAATTTTAATGAATCGTTTTAATATCAATATGGCTCTTCAGTTAGACGCTACTGTTCAATATGTTCGTGATAGTCAAAGTAAGAATGTTACTAAATATTGGCAACCAGTTTCTAAGTCCGATTTTTCTATTGATTCACCTTACAATACTTACAAAACTCCAGGTCTTCCACCAAAACCAATTTGTAGTCCAGGTTACAACTCTCTTTATGCTGCTTTTCACCCAACCGAATCGGATTATATCTATTACATCACCGGTAACGACGGCAAAATGTATTACGCTAAGACTCTCGACGAACACAATTCCAACATCAATAAACATCTATAAAAATTTGACTTTTTAACTCATTTTCGTCAAACTACCCTTAGTTCTTTATAAAATGGCTTTATTAACAAGAGCGTGTGGTCCCGATTTATCGGGAATACGAGGAAGAGGGTCAATCGATTTATCTGCGGAAACCCTCAAGTTATGATTGTTAACTTTAAAGTTTTTCTTAAAGCGTCAAAGTAATTTGACAACTAAAGGGAAAACTAACAATTGCCATTTTCCCAAGAATTTATTACCGGTTTTTAAGGTATTTTTAATCTTTTTAAAAATCGGCAAAAAAATTATGTGTGGAATATATGGTTATAATGGCGGTTCTAATATCGCCGCTAATGTTATTTTGTCAGGGTTAAAAAGTTTAGATTACCGTGGCTATGACTCTTGGGGAATCGGTGTCTTAGATAATAAAAAAATCTTTACCCAAAAAGATATTGGTAAAATTGAAAACGTTAAAAAAGTTATTCTTCCTCTAAGTAATTTAGGTATTGGTCATACTCGTTGGGCCACCACCGGTGGTGTTTCTCAAGTTAATGCTCACCCTCATTTTTCCACCGATAAATCTTTTATTTTGGTTCAAAACGGTATTGTTGAAAATTATCTTCAACTAAAATCTCAACTTCTTAAAAAGAAATATAAGTTTGAATCAGAAACCGATACAGAAGTTATTGTTAGATTAATTGAAGAGACTCAAAAAGACACTCATAATTTATTAGAATCTATCAAACAAGTATTTCCCAAATTAGAGGGTCGTAATACTATTGCCATACTTGATTCAATAAATCATCAAATTATTGCCCTTCGTAATGGGTCACCATTAGTTGTCGGTAAAAAAGATAACGACTATTTTATTTCATCTGATACTCTCTCTTTAGGTGACAAAGTTTCTCAATACTACGATCTTAATAATTTTGAAATGGTTATTTTAAATTCCAAACCTCAACTTATTGACCTTAAAACTGGAAAAATTTCTGACATAAAATTTAAAGCAGCAAATTTTAAAACCATCACTACTGATAAAGGTAATAATAAGCATTTTATGGTCAAGGAAATAATGGAAACTCCGCAAGTTATTCGACAAGCAATAAATATTGACAAAAAAAGTTTGGACAAATTAGTCACTGCCATCAAAAAAAGTAAGACAATTTATACAATTGGTTCTGGTACTGCCGGAAATGCCGCCGCCCAAATTGCTTATTATTTAAAAGAGTTTGCTCATATTCAAGCTGTTAGTCTGGTTGGTGCTGATGCTTGTGAATATTATCAATTCTTCAATCAAAATGATTTAATTATTGCTCCTTCACAAAGCGGTGAAACTGCCGATGTTTTGGAAGTTCTAGAATATGCCAAAAGTAAAAAAATGAAAATTGCCACTTATGTAAATATGCCAGGGAGTATGATGACTCGTTTATCTGATTACAAATTTATGGCCAATGCGGGTCCAGAAATTTGTGTTATGTCTACTAAAATTTTTACTTCTCAAATTTCTTGGGGTTATCTATTAGCCAAAACTATTGCTGGTGATTATCAACAAGCTATTAAGGATTTAGAAATTCTTGCCACTGAAACTGAGAAATATCTTCAAAATAAAAATAATCTATTACAAATTAAAAATATTGCTCAAAAAATATTAAAAGTTAAAGATTTGTTTCTGTTGGGAAAATCTCAAAACTTTCAAATTGCCAAAGAAGGGATGGTTAAGTTAATTGAAGGTACTTATAAACATGCTCATGCTATTCCTGCCGGTGATCTCAAACATTATGCCATTACTTTGATTGAAGAAAATATTTATACAATTGTGATTTTGTCTGATGATCAAAATTTAAACAGTTTAAATAATGCCATCAATGAAATTCGTAGTCGAAAAGGCAAGATTATTGGTATTTATCATGAAGATCAAGACAATTTTGATTTATTTATAAAAACTCCAAAATTAAATCAAACAAGTTCAATTTTTAATATTATTCCTCTTCAACTATTATCTTATTATTTATCAGACATGTTGGGCAATAATGTCGACAAACCTCGTAATATCGCCAAATCAGTAACAGTTAAGTAGTAGGTAGTTCTTTACCATCAATACTATATCTTACTGAGTTATCAGTACCGCCTTCAACTCTCATTAAAATTTGTTCGTTATGAGTCAACACTTCTACAACATTTCCCGTAGAAGTATCTTTTTCAATTATTCTTGGAATTGTTCTGTCGGCAAAAATATCACCTAATTTTTTTTCTAAATTTTTAGATGACTTTTCCATAATTAGCTACATTATAAACTACTTATTATTTTTATTTATCATCTCTTCCAATCTTACCCATCTTTCTTTTTTGGTCTTCATTGGCACGTCGTCTTTATATAGTTTTTCACTGACAGTACCGGGTCTAGGGGAGTATTTATTTAAATAAGCTACTTCAAACTCAACTTGCCTGCAAATTTCCACAGTTTCTTCAAATTTTTCATCAGTTTCTCCAGGGAAACCGATAATTATGTCAGTACTAATTTTTACTCCTTCAATTTTATCTTTGATTTTTTTTACTAAATCCAAATATTCTTTTTTAGTATAATTTCGATTCATTCTTTTTAATATTTCATCATCTCCAGCCTGAAATGGTAGATGGATCAATCTATCAATATTCTTATATTTGGCAATCACTTCAATCAAATCATCCGAAAAATCCCATGGATTATTACTCACAAAAGAAATTTTCTCTATATCTTTTAAAGCCACTTTTTCTAGTAATTCTGGGAATAAACTTTTAAATCTTTTTTTACCCATAAATACATAACCACAGTCTCCAAATTCACTGCCGTAAGAATTTACGTTTTGACCAATTAATAGAATTTTTTTATTTCCATTTTTTATAGCTTGATCAACTTCATTCAAAATATTTTCCATGTTTCTAGAAACTTCTGGTCCTCGAGCTTGGGGGACAATACAATACGAACACATATTATTACAGCCGTAACTTATTGGTATCAAAATAGTATCGTTAAATTTTTTGATTGGTTCGTATTCAATTTCAAATTTTTCTATAGGTATAAATTCAACTCCGGCAAAATTCTTTTTAGTTTCCATTCTTTTTTTGGCATTCTTTTTCATTACTCCAACTAAACACCCAGTTACGATTACTTTCTTTTTAAGTTTTTGAGAATTTCGCAAAAGTCCATAAGCTCTATTTTCTGCTGATTGTCTAACCACACAAGTATTAATTACGACTACATCCGCCTCTTTCCAGTTTTTAACTTCTTCATCTCCTTTAGTTAAAAAATAAGATTTAACTTTTTCCGAATCAGCTGTGTTTTGGATACAACCAAATGTTTGAACAAAAAATTTCATCACCAATTTTATCAAATCGATTTGCATTCCTTATTTTCAAATGAAATAATCATAATATGACAGACGATAAAAAAAATAATTCTGACCAAAATAAATATCAAGATATTCTAAATCAATATGCTGATCAGATTAATCAAAAACCAACAAAAACTGTTAATCAACCAAAAAATGAAGAACAAAAATCTCTCAAAGATATCAATTCTCTCCAACTTGAAGCTCCAGATCCAATTTTAGAAATACCATCCACACCAGAACCTCAACCAGAACCTCAACCAGAACCTCAACCAGAACCTCAACCAGAACCTCAACCAGAACCTCAACCAGAACCTCAACCAGAACCTCAACCAGAACCTCAACCAGAACCTCAACCAGAACC
>Ga0074198_1002288_pt1 | contig 10322 bp, 22 predicted proteins | sample EPASupsiteSAE323_FD_64527 | JGI IMG/M metagenome (GOLD analysis project Ga0074198, IMG submission 64527) | Bioremediated contaminated groundwater from EPA Superfund site, New Mexico - Sample SAE3-23 | ecosystem: Environmental > Aquatic > Deep subsurface > Groundwater > Contaminated ...
ATAACGGGGTACCAGTCCGTATTTGTTTAATGTTCTACCGCTATTCTAGCATACTTTTTCAAAAAAGTCAAGCGGATAATTGACAAAAAAAACAACAATGCTATGGTTGTCTGTTTAGCCGAGCTTGCCGCCCGAGCCTTTGGGAGCGCGAGCGGTAGAGGCCCGGCCATAATTAACTATATCATAATATACTTAACGCGGGATATGTAGCTTGTGCATATCTGGCCTTTGGGGGTATGTTAAGAGCAAATCCTTTGGGTGGACGACCAATGAGTCGTCTTGGAGCTATTGAAGTTGATGAAGGATCAATCAAATGGAAGATTGGTTATTGTCAATGTGGTAAAAAAATTTTAGTTGATAGGGGAGAGATGACCGAACTGGTTGACCAATTTGGTTATTTGGTTGAACATCCCGCAATCAGAGTTAAAATTGCTGATTTTTTTATCAGCAAATTAATTAAATTAAAAGGAGAAAACAAAGTTATTCACAACCAGAACATTGACAATATTTAGTTTATATGCCACAATCTTGATGTGAATGGACAATAAAATTGCTTGATTCTTAGTATCAAGAAAGCTAAGTCGGATCAGAACAGTCTTTCAAGCGATGTGCCATTCACAAGTACATTACAACTGTTCAATAATCTGGCTTAGCTTTTTTGGTATTAGGGTATAGGAATCGCGCCAGAGGCTCAAAACTGCGCCGTAAACGACGTATTTTAATTTGTAAGGCCAAGCGTCTCACAATATATCACGTCCAATCCTAGCGCATTTTAGAGCCTCATAATAAAAACTGTCGCGGTTTATTACCCAGCACTGAAAAAGTCGCTGGGTTTTAAATTGCCGGTCGATAGTTGTTCTACTAGGCTATTGACCGGCCAAGTAATTAATAATCTAAAAATCTATGGAAGTTGCAAAAATTTTGCATCAACAAGCGGAGGACTTGCAGCAAATGCTTGAATGGTGGAATCGGCTAGAAGACGCCGTCCAGGACGGGCTAAAGGTTGACAAGGAGAAATTGGAAAAAATAAAAGAATCTATCCGCGACGCATATGGAGAATAATAAATTAGCTTGGCGTATATACTACGACATTTACGGTGACAAGAAGAATCGCGAGGGTCTTTATCGAGCGACGAAAAGTCAAGAATTAATTAGGGAACACTTGGAAGGAAAAAACGGTTGGAGTGTATATGACAATCAAGCCAAACTGATAGAGAAAATCAAAAGCAAAGTTCAAAGCGATGAAGACGCGAGGAAAATAATCTATTTAATCTCGAAACATCGCTGGTCCGAGGTCGAAGAACTATTAACAAAATAAAAATCTAACAATCCTATGAAGCTTTACAAGACAACGAATACTGATGTAGCCGCTGCCCTAAAAACGGCCGGTTACAACATATATCAGATCGTAGTTGATGACAGTAATCGAGTTAATTTCATTTTTCCGGATAGTCCTAAATTGAGAAATGCGGTCATCCAACATGAATCTGGACAATTGCGATTGAGTTCAAAGTTATTACAAGACATTAGAAAATCATTAGTTCGCATGAGCAAGGAACAACTTAATAATCAATAATCTAAAAATCTTATGTACGATTTACAAAATTACGAGACAGTCAAAGAACGAAAAGCTAAATTTTACGAAAAATACCCAGACGGGAGAATAATTGTCAAAAACATTACCCCAGCAGATCAATACATGGAATATGCCTTATTTGAGGCCACTGTATACAGGACAGGAGAAGATCAGTCGAAAGGACTACCGGCCTCAACGGGTTACGCAATGGAAATTCGAGATAAAGAATTAAAAATCGGATCAAAAGGTAAATACGAAAGTGTCAATTTTTCCAGCTGGACAGAGAACTGCGAAGAATCGTCCGTCGGGCGCGGCCTTGATAATTTGGGGTTCTCCGGGAATAAGAAAGCGTCCAGAGACGAAATGCAGAAAGCTCAAAGAATGACGACAACCATTCAAAAACAAGCAGCCAAACCAGAAACTCCTAATGATCTTGGAAAATGCCCGAAATGTGGGGCGTCTATGATTATCAGTCCAAGAACAGGCAAACCTTATTGCTCGGCTAAATGCTGGCTCAATAAAACTAAAGATATTGATATTAGTGAAATAGATAATCAAATTCCAAAAGATCAACCATTTTAAATGTTCACCCATAAAATATCGTGGAACTCGATCGCTAGTGCGCGCGCTCAAAATATCCTAAAAAAACACCTTGAGCGCGTAACAGTGCCGACCGAACAGTAAATAACAAATATTAATAAAGAGTGGTTTACCTTGGCTTATCACTATAAATATACAAGCCAACAATCTAGGTGTTTATTGATTCAATTGCCAGCACTGACTCACCCCTTGTCAACTGGCGACTGCCCTATAAACATCTAGACAAATAAAACATTTATTAATTATTCAAAAGACAAAGATCTGCTAATAGGGCAGGAAGAAAAAGGGGAACACAGTAACTGAGTTAACTAAGTATACTGAGTTACTGTGTATCTAGTAAATATATGAAAAGCTGGAAAGAATCAATTTATACGGATTTGGTTAGGATTAGAAAAAAAAATAAAGAATATCTAGTAAAAACTAAAGCTAAAAAAAGTTTAGCTGGGAGGCTAGACGAAATAATTAACGAATATGTCAGAAACCACCCCGAATCTTCAGCTTCTCAAAAGGATAATTGATATGTCGGAATCAGAGTTTTTCTCGAAGATCACAAAGAAATTCGTAAAGGGAGAACTCAATAAAGAAAAGTATTTTGATCTTTTGGAAGCTAGACGGGCAATTAAAATCGGATTAACGACCTTTGAGGAATATTGTAAACATAAATTTCAAACAAAACTTTATGAAGAAACAATCTCAAGCGGAGAGGCTTTATCTTCTCCTGAAGGACGGTAAGCCTCACAGGACGGATGAAATAGTGGATTTAATATATAACCATGGGTTAAGTCTGGCTAGGGTAGGGGCGAGGATTTACGACATCAAAAAGAAGTATGGTCTTGCTATTGAGGGGTTCAAGGATCAGATACAGCCGACACTTTATTGGTATCGGGTAAAAATCGGGCAATTAGACTTATTTAAATAACTAAAACTTATGCCATTTACACCAAATAAAACAATTAAAGAGTTGGGAATAGATGTTACGAGGAAGTTTATTGTTGTTGGTATCAGTAACTTCTATTCAAGTTTTAACGTAGGTGATGTTCTTGAATTATGTGCAGATGATAATATTAATTGGTCAATTAACCCATATTTTGTAAATCAGTTTGGTGTAAAAGACTGCTGTTATCTGAGTAGACTTGAGTATTACGACCCACTCAGATATACGGAAGGCATGACTTTTACATCGGGAATCCTAAATACTACAAGCGGAAACACCACATCTACTTATAACAAGCCTAAAAACATAATTATGAACACAATCGACAAGTTCAAAAAAGTATTCCAAAAATAGCCATCGAAAACCTTTGTCAAAGCCGGACTAAAAAATGACGATGACACTCTTACGCCTGACGGTGAAAAAATCTTGCTTAATATTCTAGTTAAGGAAAAAGAAAAAGAATTGGAAGAGATAGCTAATAAGATGTTAGAGGAAGATAAATAAAAATTAAAATCTATGGAGTTAAAAAATCTTAAAACAAAGTATTATTCATTAACTAACAAAAAGAGCTTGTCGTCACATGAAGCGAAATTAGCTGTTCAGCAAGACGGTGATTCTCTGCGATACGTGAAAGATCAGACAGAGGAGATTTGTAAATTAGCTGTTCAGCAAAACGGTGATTCTCTGCGATACGTGAAAGATCAGACAGAGGAGATTTGTAAATTAGCTGTTCAGCAAAAAGGTTATTCTCTGCGATACGTGAAAGATCAGACAGAGGAGATTTGTAAATTAGCTGTTCAGCAAAAAGGTTATTCTCTGCAATACGTGAAAGATCAGACAGAGGAGATTTGTAAATTAGCTGTTCAGCAAAACGGTGATTCCCTGCAATACGTGAAAGATCAGACAGAGGAGATTTGTAAATTAGCTGTTCAGCAAAACGGTGATTCCCTGCAATACGTCGAAGAAAGATTTTTTGAGGAAGAGAAAACGGCAATAATCATTAAAAACGGTAAGACATATAAGGTAAAAATCATTGAAGAATTATAAAAAAATAACTAATCATCACGAGCCTTATTGTCTGCCTGTCCATTGCGGACACGACAAGAGCGTGGACGATTTGGCTCGGATGATCGGTTGAAAATATGCTCTCATTTATTCTTAATTTATTGTTGTATGCACAAGTTTCTGCTCGCCTACATCCTGTTGAGGCTACGGTTACTTGCTACACAAGTGAAGTATCTCAAACGGATGCAAGCCCATTTACAACGGCAAGCGGACATCGGCTCAAAGCTGGCGATAAGGTTGTTGCGAATAATCAAGCCGATTTTGGATCGAAAGTCTTGGTTAATGGAGTTGTGTATCAAGTCGAAGATCGAATGAACAAAAAATACGACGGAAGTTATTTTGACATCTGGTTTGAAGATAAGAACGAATGCTTGAAGTTTGGAAGACGAAAAATGACAGTTTATTTAATAAAATAAAACTTATGAATTTGAGACACGGAGATTTAATTTTTACAAAAGTTAATGAATTGCCACAGAATCTTAAAAAAGTTTTCACCGGTAAAAAATTTATCATAGCCGAAGGTGAATATACCGGCCACAAGCACGTGGTTGAGGTTATTGACAGAGAAAATACTGAGTTTGATTTATATCAGGATACGCAAGGAAATTATATTTTAGACCTTAAAACTCCAGCCCAGTTGACGCACCAAGAGCATAAAACAATTACGTTCGCTCCCGGAATTTACATTCAGGAGTTTGAACAAGAATTTGATTATTTTACAAAATCAATAAATCAAGTCCGCGACTAAAAATATGCTTAAAAAATTAACAACAGAACAAGAATCTTTGATGTTCAAAGTCAGAGATGAGTGGCTGGACATTATGTTCAAAAACAGAAAACCAATAGACACGAAACAAGCAACTATTGGAATAAAATGGCTATATGAATTTTCTGGACTTAGCGAACCAAAAATTATTTTTGTTGACAGTCCGTTAGCTGTTCAATACGCATGCAATTTGGTCAGGTCAAACGTCAGGTCAAACGTCGAGTCAAACGTCTGGTCAAACGTCAGGTCAAACGTCAGGTCAAACGTCGAGTCAAACGTCGAGTCAAACGTCTGGTCAAACGTCTGGTCAAACGTCGAGTCAAACGTCTGGTCAAACGTCAGGTCAAACGTCTGGTCAAACGTCAGGTCAAACGTCGAGTCAAACGTCAGGTCAAACGTCAGGTCAAACGTCGAGTCAAACGTCTGGTCAAACGTCTGGTCAAACGTCAGTTTATCATATTATAACTTTTCATATTACGGGAATATTTCTGACTGGGGGTGGTGTTCTTTTTATGACTTTTTTACAAGAATAAAAATAATTAACGATAAAAATTTTAATAAATTTCTCAAGCTGATCAGGTCAAACATTTTTGAGATGGTTCAACTAGATGGTTTATGCGTGGTTTGTGGTCTGCCAAAAGAGCTTTATCGAGATAAAGAAAACAGGCTACACAATGATACTGGCAAGCCTGCTATTTCGTGGAGTGACGGTTATGAGATATATTTTCTTCACGGAGTGAGTTTTGACAAGGAATTATATCGCAAAGTCATAGATAGGAAATTGACCGGAGAGGAAATAATGTCAATACAAAACATTGAACAAAGAATGATTGCTCTTAAATATGCCGATAGTGAAATAATGCTTAATTCTCTTAATGGAAAGATGATTAATAAATCTGACCGCGGTAATGAATTGTGGTTGATAGAAGATTTTCAATCTTTTCCGAAGGCGTATTTTCTCCGATACACTTGCCCTTCAACTGGTCGTATATATGTTTCTGGTGTTGATCCTGACTTTGCGGAAGGCAAAACTGCTGATGAGTGTATGGCCTGGAAATTTAGATTGACATTACAAAATTATATAGAAATGAAAATTGAGTCTTAAAAACCACCGGCAACCTGCAAGGAGTAAGGCCATGCTGACAATCAAGTGGCGGTGCTACTGCGGAAACGTCGTGAGAGAACAGGTTGACGACGGACAGGAGGGAGACCACTACGCTACCTATGATTGCGAATTGGCTTGTTGCAAAACTGGGGAATACTCAAAAAGCCCATACTGGGACAAGTCGAAAGACGTGGCAGTCGAAAGAAAACAAAGAGAAGGGGCATTGCTCCGGCGCGAAATGCAAAAGGTAAAACCGGTCAAGAAAGACAGGAGGAGGGAGAAATGCTAGTCATCCTTATTTGTCGTAATTGCGGTAAGCGGATAACGTGGTGGTTTTCTTGGTGGAGCTGGCGGAATTTTCGTTCTTTTGTTCATAGAATTGACGACAGGTGTTTGTGCGATAAGTGCCACATCGTCAAAGATGATTTGTAACGTTGCCCGACAACGTTTCGGGCTTTTTTAAGAAATAAGTAAATAAATATGGCAAACAAAAGAGATGAATTAAGAAATAGGTGGGTTAGTTTGTTGAGACAAAAAGCTGAATATGAGCATAAGGCGCGTAAAAATGGCGAAACGGTTACAAGTCCCGACCTAGACGATATATGCAATGAAATAGACGCGTTTTTTGCTGGGCTTAATGTTTAATTGGGGGTAGAAAGCCAAATAGCACAACGTAATTAACTCTTAAATAAATATTGACAAAGAACCCTTATGAAGACAAAAAACACAATTGAGACCGAAGAACAAAAAAAGGCAAGAGAAAATATTGAGATTATTGCTAAAAACATTTCTGATTTATCTAAGTCAGTTCAAATTGTATTAGGAGGTAAGCTAAAAAGAAAGGCAATTGTTTTGTTACTTGCTCATTCTTCGGGGTTACCTCAATACCAAGTTGACAATATGTTAACGGCTTTAGAAAATCTAGAAAAGGATTGGATTAAATAATGAAAAAATATGAGCGAAGAAAAAAAAGACGATAAATTGAAAGGCAAAAAAATAAAAGAGCAGGTTATACTTGAGATTGTTTACGCATTATCGGAATGTGAGCCAATTTTAGCTCATGGGGTAATAATAATTCAAGAAAATAAATGGGTTGATTTAATTGCGACTCTTTCTACATTGAGAAGTAAATTATAATCACCAGTAGGCTGGAGCTGTTCAGTTTACGATAAACTCAAAACTGGATACATCGCGGTGAGGGCTATGGCTCTCTAGCTCAATAGGGCTGACCGCGGTGGTGAGTGGTGGCGAAATTCGTATAAACGCAGGCCCGAAACGTATCGGGTTCGTGAATAGAGTTACGTGCGTCTATTCTTGTATAGGTTGAAGTCCTATACCCACTCACCTTCAGCCTATTGGTGGTTAATTCAAGAGGGATAGTTCAGCGGTAGAATATCGGTCTCCAAAATCGATGACAGCGGTTCGAATCCGCTTCTCTCTGAATAGATGTTAAATATTAATTATTATAAATGATAAATATAGGCTGGTGATTGAGGCGACAAGAAATCGTAGAGTGTGTGAAGAGCAAAGACTGGTTAACCATTTGCAATCGGGATACCGAGCATTCAAAACCAAGCGGAGTATGTTGTGGGTATGGGCAACCAGAGAGGCAACAAACACGAGCTAAATACTGTAATGTCAAACCATTACCAATCACCAATCTATATTTATTAGAATATATTTATTAGAAGTTGAGGATTAAATCATTGCGGGTGGCGGAAGTTAGAAGACGCTAATCCGAATAAGGTGAATCGGGCAGGTAATAGGAGAAATAATATAGCTATGCCTATTACGCGATGTGCGAGGGGTGGTTCCTCGTCCCGCAACCAAAAAAAATATGAAAATTAAATTAAACAATTTACCAACACCAGAAAAATTGATATGCCCTTGGTGCATGAGCATATCAACTTTAAAATCAACAAAACCATGCGTATATGTTTGTAAGTGTTCGACTGACGGAGTGACAACGGGTGAATTTGATGTAGATTTCTGGTTTGGGTCAATGTCTGATTCAATATTTGATTTTGTTCGCGCTCTCGATTTTGATTATCCTGAAAATGTTGCCGTTATATTCCATGAAAAAAAGAATGCTGGTCGTCGTTTGCTATATCTGATCAAAGAAGATGATAATTATTATCTTTCAACTGAATATGAAAAAAATACTTATAGAAGGTAAAAACAAAGATCAAAAAATTTTTAATTGTTCTAATTGCGGTTGTAGATTCTCTGCTGACAAAGGTGAGTATCAAGAAGAAAGAGAACCCCACGTGAAAAACACGTGGTTGGTCACATTTAAAATTAATTGCCCATTCTGTCTCGGGGAAGTTAAGCGAATTGGTTTATTTTTTTACGATAATGGACATGAAATAGAGATTCAATATGATGGTGGTTCCTGCATGGATTAGAACTTAATTTTATTAAATGACAAAAAAAGAAATAAAAAAGTTGGATGATATTTGGCGGGTGTTGGTTAAAAAAGACGCCAATTACCGCTGCGAAATAAGCGGCCAAACCAAAGACCAGTGCCAGCTTCATTCACACCACTTCATCGGGCGCGCGAACCGCGCAACGCGCTGGTATCTCCCGAATGGGGTTTGTCTTTCAGCTTCTTGTCATAAGTTATCTTTGTGGTCGGCGCACGAGAACCCCGAATGGTTCCGGGCGCAAATGCTTGATCGTCGCGGCGATAAGTGGCGCAAGGACGTGGTAAGGCAATCAACCAAGACATTCAAGGGGACGTATCGTCAAGTTTTAGATTATTTAGAGGGGAGGTCAAAGAACTATCTATGAATGACTTAAGTCGAGAAATAAAAGAGATTCTCGTTGCTATTAAAAAACGTAAAAACAGGATAAGGAAAACAGCCAGTTATCGTTTGTGTCTTGATTTTGGGTATTCCTGGGATGATATTTTTGTTAGGGATCGGGTAATTAATAATTTTTATATAAAGGCTGACCGGTTGGTAGTTGAGATTGAAAAACAAAACAGTTCATTTTTATTAAAACAAATTGCGCTGATAAAAAAATACATAACTAAACTAAAATAAATATGGAAGACTTGACCATTGACGAGATCTTGGCAAACATCAAAGAACATAAAGGAGCGTTACCGCCCAAGCTTAACGCTGAATATTACATCTTTCTTTCCGGGAATTACTGTTGGGAAAATCAAGAATTGGCTAAATTATCAGCGCAAAGGGTTGGTGAGATCGGTAAACTTCTCGCCCAGAACCCTAGTTGCCCGGTTTCTAAGGTGGAAAGAATTGTTGATAGTTTAGAGGTTGGACAGAAGCTTATAATGCAAAAGGCTAAACTTGAGGGTGTCCTTGAACTTATAAGAGCATTGAAACGCGCACAGGGATATTTTGAGAACGAGGCAAGGAACCTGTATTAGAATAAATTTGACTTTTTTAAAAAAGTATGCTATGTTAGTCTCATAACTGAACGGGAAGCGTAGGCCGAATGCGTAAGTCCTAACGTCCGGCAGTTGTCATTTCGGTAGTTTTTTATTACCTGAATGACAATTGTCGGTCTTTTTTTATTTAAAAAAATTGGAGTGCCTCCTTAATTCATTTGGTTAGGGTGGCGGGAATAGTCATCCCTTTATAGTGCCTATTATATGGCACAGAACTATTGGTGGGGATTCTGGGATGTAGTTTTTTTATGAAATTTTCGACCAGTTTGCCGGAATTAATTGAATACAACGACCGGATTTTATTTAATTTAAGATTTAGAATAATCAATAATTTATTGTATTTAACTTACGATTCCATGAAAAAAACTGCTAAAAAAGAACCAAAAAAATTAAGGATGAATAAAAAGTGTAAATAATTGTAAATAATTAATAAAAAACAAAGCTATGAAAAAAAACAAAGCTCAAGCGGACGCGGTTAGCAAGGCAGAAGAAACAATGAAGGCCGATGCCCTAGCGGAAGCACAAAAAAAATTTGCCGAAGAGAAGGCAAAGAAGGAACATGATTGTTCTCTTGAGGTTAACGAGGTTCTTGCGAAGCATTCATGTGCCATGGCCGTTTTTGGAACGGTTGTTGGTAATAAAGCAAACATGAGTATAAGAATAGTTTACGAAGAAAAAGAAAATGCGTAAAGAATCGTTTGAAAATAAATGGGACGAATATGGCCGTCCCAGAAAATTAAAAAATTATGTTACGGGTGTTAAGTTGCCGCCGGTTGGGGTTGCAGAAGAAAAAAAAGAGGAAACAATCAGCGATCAGTTCAATAAAATATTTTCTCAAGAGGTTGTTAAGCTTTGTAATCATGG
>Ga0074198_1002290_pt1 | contig 10312 bp, 15 predicted proteins | sample EPASupsiteSAE323_FD_64527 | JGI IMG/M metagenome (GOLD analysis project Ga0074198, IMG submission 64527) | Bioremediated contaminated groundwater from EPA Superfund site, New Mexico - Sample SAE3-23 | ecosystem: Environmental > Aquatic > Deep subsurface > Groundwater > Contaminated ...
ACATGCGTTCCCACCCATGCGGGCAGTACAAGCAACGTCGTAAGAGGGCTTAGCTTCCGTGTTCGAAAAGGGAACGGGCGTGACCCCTCTCCTATGACCGCTGACCGGATTATTCTAATGCAGCCATTAATTTATATGCCTTTTGAAAGGCCGGTTTGTGTTTTCTGGGACTATTCTTGGGCTTGGAACTTGTCCTTGAGAAATGAAATGTCTGTTTCATCCAAGCCCTGTTCTTTCAATTTCCCGAATCCGCCCGCCTTTTTTGCAAGCTTGATGAGGATTCGTAGCAGCCTCTCGTTCTCCTGCCTAAGCCGGTTTCCTGCACTGCGCGCAGCTCGTTCCACGTTCTCCACCGATTCAATTATGGCGCGCTCTCAGGCCTTAACCTCTTCGCCCGGGCCCAGCGCCACCTTGCTCTGGTTTATCTTAATCACTGCCCAGACCAGGATTGCCGCGCCGAGGAACTGTCCCATTGACATTATTTTTCCGTTGAGCACGAAGTCAAGCACTATTGCTGTGGCCGGGAACGCAAGCTCGTAGAATGTGGCCTTGGCAGCTGGCACGAAGCGCAGGCCGTAGTAGTAAATCCCTATTGCGACTCCGCCGGTTGTGAACACGATTACAAGCATCACAAGCCACTGGAACTGCGTGACTGCTCCGAAGTTGCCTAGCTTTCCAAGCGCAATCACAAGCAGGCCCATCAGAAGCGCGGTCATGCCGAAGCGCAGGTAGGTCGAGACGCGGTAGTTCACCTTCTCAACCGCGTACCTTCCGACAGTTGTGCACGAGCCGAACGCGAATGCTGCAAGAAGACCGAGGCCAGCTGCAACAAGCGTCTTGTTCTCAAGGCTGATTACCGGAGACTCGAAGCCGAACGTAATCAGGTAGCTTCCAACAAGCGCCAGCGCGCCGTAGGCGTAGAATTCCTTGGACGGCTTTTCCTTTAGTATGACCAGCGCAAGGACGATTGCAAAAAGCGGCTGGAGCTTCTGGATGAGGATTGGTACCGAGAGCGGCACGAAGTGAACGAGAAACAGCGCCTGCGTGATTGCCATTGTGCCGATTGCGCCGCCAAAGAGCGCTATCCAGCAGAATGCAAGCCAGTCGTTTCTGTTGAGCTTTCTCAGCTCGGAAATCTCGCGCCAAAGCAGCGGAACCATGAACAGGAACGCAAGCGCGTGCAGAAGGAACACGACGTTTACAACGTCAAGCGTGTAAAGCTGCGGGGTCAGCACAGCTCCGTCGATTCCCCAAAGCATCGCGGCAAACATCACCGCGATTGCGCCTATGCGCGGCGCGTTCTGTCTTGAAAGCATCCTTGAAAAGAAGTCCATTGCGACCTACCTCTGTTTGTTTCTCCGCAATGGCTTTGGATTCTGGCGGATAAATAGCTTTTACCCAAAAATGTGAATTACCCGAAAATGAGTAATTAATGGATTCTTTCAACAGCAGTCCCGGCAGCCGCACCAAGAATCAGCGTCATTACCGCAATCGGGACGAGGTTTGCGGGGTTGGTCCAGCCGATCAGGAAAGCAAGTGGGACAAGGAGCGCGTAGGAAACGACGATGCCCTTCGCCGCGCCCTTGAGGGGAAGGTCCGCAACTGCGATTACCGTTCCCGTCGTTATCCAGAAAAAGAATGCGGAAAGGTTGGCATCCCACGTCAGGTTCTGCAGGACCATCGGGATTACGTCGATGATTCCGGCAACCGCGCCGATGCACAATCCTTTCTGCCATTTTTGCATATTTTTCATCCGTTGGTTTTTCGACTTACGCGCCAAGCGTCTTGAGCGCCATCCAGACCAGCACTCCCGGCCAGAATATCGCCTTGACCACTCCGACTACGCCCATCCAGAGGCCGGTTGCGGTAGTCAGGAAGTAGTAGAGCGCGCCCAGGAACCCGAGCCCGTACACTGCGCTGGCTCCACCGCACCCGCCGCATCCCATTGACGGCGACTTGCAGTCCATGTTCTTGAGGTTCTCAAGTCCGGTTATCTTGATGCTTGCTGATTTCTTTGCCATAGGAATACACCTGTTTACCATTAGTCCTTTCGGGAAATTAATTGTATCTGTGCAGCGCTGGGGCGGAAAAAGTGGGAATGCCTCAGGGGTGATTTGAACACCCGACACATCGGTCTTCAGCCGAACGCTCTCCCAGGCTGAGCTACTGAGGCAACAAACGCGCACAACTAAGTCTGCACGCGGATACAAATAAGGTTCGGCAAGGGTTTTAACCGTTTTTAAAGACGGGATTCCTAATCACTGCAACGGGGTGAAGAGAATGAACTGTGGATGCGGGTGCACCTGCGGAGCAAAGCCGGCTGCAAAGAAGAAGGCAGTAGCGAAGAAGGCTGTTGCAAAGAAGAAACCGGCAAAGAAGAAGTAAGCTTGTGGTTCGGGCTGGCCGACGAGGACTTTGGGTTCTGCTGCCCCAGCCCGTTTTGCATTTTATTTCTTGCCCTTCCTTTTTCTATTATCATTTTTTTCATTCAATACGGTTTTACTTTCAGGTTTTGCCAAATGCTCTGGACGATCAAGCACTTGCCCAAGACTGTTGCCGAGTTCATAGGCAACGAGGAGCCGCGCCAGGAAATCAGGCGCTGGGCTGCAAGCATCGAGTCCGGCACAAAGGAAAAACCGCTTTTGCTGTTCGGCCCTCCGGGCACAGGAAAGACCGCTGTTGCAAAGGCGCTTGCCCAAGAAATGGGCTGGGAAACAGTGGAGTCCGACGCCTCAAGGCTGCGCTCTGCAGCAGACATCAAGGAAGTCCTTGGCGCATCCGCAGGATACGGCTCGCTGTTTGGCTCCAAGCGCCTCCTGATTGTTGACGAAATCGGCTCCACGTCCGACCGCGGAAGCTCGTCCGCACTGGCTGCGCTTGCAAGGGAGTCCGCACAGCCAATCATATTCATAGCAAACGACGCGTGGGACAATGCCGTGAAGCCCCTGCGCTTCCTCACAAAGCCCGTTGAGTTCAAGAAACTGAATTCGCGCTCAATCGCGGCAGCGCTCAAAAAAATCGCCAAGGCCGAGGGAATGACGGAAGGCGAGTACATCGATGAAATCGCAAAGCAAAGCTCAGGAGACATGCGCGCCGCACTCATAGACTTGCAGTCATCGGGCGGCAAGGCGGTTTTTTCGGAGCGCGAGCGCGAGGCGGGGATGTTCGACGCAGTAAGGCGCACGCTCAAGGCAAACAACTACAAGGAAGCGCTCAAGGCAGCGGACGGGGTTGACGAGGAAATCTCGACAATGCTTGCGTGGCTGTGCGAGAACGTGCCAATAGAGTACGAGGACTCTGCAGAAGTCGCAAAGGCGCTTGACATACTCTCACGCTCGGACATGTTCCTGGGCCACGTGCGCAAGACCAACGACTACTCGTTCTGGAAGTACGCGCGCACCCTGGCGTTAACTGGCACCGCGCTTGCAAAGAAGGGCTCCTACATGAAGTTTGCAAAGTACGCGTTCCCCAGCAAGCTTTCCAAGATGGCATCCTCGCGCGGCACGCGTGCGGCGCTCAAGTCGGCAGGCCTGAAAGTCGGCGCCATAGCCCACGTTTCCTCCAAGCGCGCGAAAAAGGACGTCCTGCCCTACATCTCCGCACAGCAGGCCGATGGCTACGGCCTGGAGAAGGAGGAAAAAGTCGCAGTCGAGGACGCCTACGGGAAGCTCTAGGCGCGCTTCATCTTCACAAGCATCGTCAGTATGATGCCTGCGGAAACAAGGAGCACCGCAAGGGGAAGGAGCTCGACAACCTTGTTGTATAGTTCGGAGAAGAACCCGTACACTTCGTCTGAAAGCGGCTCCTCCACGTCGTATTCAAGGATCCAGCGGCCGGTGCTTGGCCCGAACCACGTTATCGTCCTGTTGGACTCGTCGTAGACGTAGGGCGAAGGCCCGACAAGAACTGCGCCGTCCTTCTTTGCAAGGGCCGCAGTCTGCGGCAACGCAATCGTGAAGTAGACGTTGCTTCCAAGTATCGTCTGCCGGGTCTCGGACTTGTCAAAGCCCAGGATTTCCTCGTTGAGCGTAAAGTGGGTCGTCCTGCTACCAAGTTTCTGGCCGCCCACGAACTTGTCCACCAAGTCGTAGTCCAGCGTTACCGAGCGCGCATTCTGCTTGATGTCGTACTCCGGACCGGCCGTAATCGTGAGGTTGTCAACAGGACTCTGCACGCCTCCTATGTGGTAGCGGATGTTGTCGGAGAACTTCTTCCACGCAAGTATCGTGCTCTTGCCCAGCTTTAGGTTGTCCTTGAACGCATCAATCTCCGCGTCGCTGTCCACATAGAATATCGTCTTTTCGCGCACGTGCGCGGAGCCGTCCTTCTTCACAGTCACCGTGACCGAAAGCGAGTGGTCCGTGTAGGCCTGCGCTATAGGAAGCACGAGAAGCAGCGCAACTGCGACAAGCAGCGGTGAAAACTTCATAAACTCTTTACTCAAACGGGGAATAAATAAGGAACCTTGGAGGGGAAACTTTCAGTTTAGCGCAGTTACACGCCAGCTTATTGTCCGGCCGCAGGCAGTCTAGTTGCTATGGACGAAAAGGGACAGGTCTCGGTCGAGATGCTGCTGATAATCGGGGTGCTTGTCGCGCTTGCCATAGCGTTCCTGGGCCAGGTGCGCGGCACTGCCTCGGATTTTTCCAGCGAGCTCAACTCGACTTCAAGGCGCGCCGTGGGCCTTCTGAACCAGACTGACTTCGGGCCTTAGGCGTGTGCGAATAAAGGGAAAGCTGAATGGCCTTGCCAGTTGCAAAAGCCCGGCGCGGCCAGGCGCTGCTTGACTCGATGCTTGTGCTGTGCGCCTCAGCCGCCATGGTCGCGCTTCTTGCGCCAGCATACGCCTCGGCATACGGCCTGACTCTGGACGCAAACAAGGCCGGCCAGTGCAGGAAGGCAGCTTCTGAGCTTCACTCCGCAGCGCAGCTTGCCCTTGCAACAGGCGAAGGCTCGGAGTACGCGGGAAAAGTTTCGCTTCCCGCAGGCGCGGAAATAAACTATGATTACGAACGGTCCGCGGTTGTAGTTTCATTCGACTCAAAGGACGGCCCCGCAAGTTTTACCGTGTCCGACCGGTGCCAACTTTCCGGCTCGTGCAGCCGGGTTTGCTCTTACCGCGTCTACTACGATTCGGGGTGCAGGATTTCACTTGGAAACTAGCCATTGGCCGCTGCAGGCAAAGCCGGCGTTGAAAGCAAGGCGCAGGGGCCAGGCGGTGCTGGAAGCGATGCTTGTATTTGCAACCTACGCAGCAGCGGCATTCCTCCTGGTAAGCGCAAGCAAAGGCGCGCTTTCCAGCCTGGAATCTGAAGGCGCCGGACGCGTTGCGCCGCAATCCCTGGCAAGCCTTGCCTGCGTGTCGCTGGGAAGCTATGCGCTCCGCTCGTCAACTGTTGCGATGGATTTTTCGTTTTCAAAAATCCCGGCAGGCATCAACCTGTCAAAAGAAATCCAGGCCGTGCGGTGCCCGGTGAAAATTTCAGGCGCGGATAACGCAATAGTCAGCGACCTTTCAGGAGGCGTGCCAACTGCATGAATTGTTTGCCGCGGCCAAGACGCCGCCGGGGATTCTCAACAGCCGAGGCCGCGGTCTCCTTTTCAATCGTCATTGCATGCCTTGCAATCCTCCTTTCCTCAATCCACCAGGACGCCTTGCAATATGCAACTGTTGCGGCGCGTTCGGACGATTACCTGAAGGCGTTCCTTGCGTCCGAAAAGGAGGTTTGGTCGTGCTCCGGAACGCTTGCGTCTTGTTCTTCGGGTTTGTTGTTGCCTCTGCGTTTCGGGGAGCAATCCACACGGACAGAAGGAGAGTATTGCGTGAATCGTATCATCACGACCCCATCCAACACCCTTTCCGTGCGGAGGTATTGCCGTTGAAAGGCTTCTGGATGCTGGTTGACGCCGCTGTCTTTGCAGTTGCCTGCGCCGTGCTTATCTCAATGCCCCACGCAACCCGGCCAGCGCAGGCGCTCGAGTCCGTTGCCCTGTCAACAGCACTTGAAGACATTGCCCTGGCTGCTTCCTCCCAGCCGGACTTGGTCGAGTCAGCGTGTGCAAGTGCAGCCGGCGAGGCAACCTTGAGGGAAAAGTTCGAACCCGCCACAAGCGCGTTTTCCGCAAGCAGTTTTTCGATTCGCTGTCCTGGTGGAAAGACCATTTCGATTTCTGACGGTGCGGCCCCATCGTCCGGTCCAGCCAAATCGATTTCAACGAACCGGGTAATCGTCCCAAAGAGCGGCTTGGCGATGCTCGTGTTTTTCGAGGCTCAAAGCTACGGTGGTTGAAAAGTGCGCGGGTTCCTTGGCTTGATGCTTCTTTTCATCATAATACCTTTCGCACTCAAGGCTGCTGAATACTCTTCGGCCCGCGCAGATGCGGAGGCCGATGCTGCGGCGACTTTCATTACCCTGTCGCGCTCGCGCTTCTTTGAAGCCAACCTGCGGCAGTCGTTCCTTTCCGTCCTTGCAAGCGCAAGGGGCGCGACCCCGGCGCAGGTTGCGCAGGACGCGGCAAGAAAGCTCGGGCAGTGGGCTGCGGTGGCGTTCGAGGCGTCGCAAGAGCGGGGGTTCGTGCCTTTGTTGTGGGCAGGTTGCGGTGCGGAACCAGGAAAGCACGTGGCGTTTTCAGTTGATGGTGCCGATGCCGTTTTCTCAAATGTTCTTTCCTTTGACTCCAACCAGTCCGTTCTCAAGGTCAAGTACTGGGGCAACCACTCCGCAATCGAGGCTTTGGGGTGCGCGAAAGTGGACGTCGGCCTGGAGTTGGAGTCTGCAAATAGCTCGCAACTGTTTATCTTCGGCGAGGGGCTGTATGCTGCCTCAAACCTTTCGGAAGGCCAGCAGCAGTCGTTTGGCTTTGAAAATTAGTCGGAAAGCCGTCGGCGTTCCTGCTCAGACGAACAGCACCAGTATTGCCGAAAGCGCAAAAGCAGCTGCCCACATCGTCTTGCTCCAGCGCATCACTTTCGCTCCGTCGAACGGGTCCATCGGAAGCAGGTTGAATGCGGCAAGGAACGCGTTCACCCTCGCGCCAACAAGCAGGACGCTGCCTGCGCCGTATATTGTCGCAGCGCCAAACAAAAAGAGCAGGCAGAGGATGATGTTCACAGCGGGCCCGGCAAGCGCGACCCTGCCGCTTTGGTTTCGCGTGAGTTCCTTTCCGTAAATGTAAACCGCGCCCGGGGCTGCAAAGACAAAGTCAAGGAAAACCGCAAGAAGGATTGCCGCGACCAGGCCTATTGTCCACATCTGGTAGCGCGCGTGCGCGCCGTACCTTGTTGCCATGTACCTGTGGCCAAGCTCGTGGAGCACGAACCCCGCGCCCACAGTGAGCAGGATTGAGGCGAACGACTGGTCGGGCCAGACGTAGGAGAACGCGTAGGAAACGCCCAGAGCAGACACTATGATTTGGACTGCTTCCGAGAATCCCATGTTGCCGTTTGACATTTGGTTTTACCTGTTGGGCGTGTAAGTGACTTTCTTTCCGCTGATTTCAAACTTTCCTGTTGCGAACATGCCTACTACCTTGGGCAGGCCGACGTGCTCGCGAACAAGAATCTTTGCGGCAACTTCGTCCCCGCTCTTGCAGCCGGAGATGTCCACCTTTTCCTGCACGATTATTGGCCCGCCGTCCAGGCTTGCGTCAACAAAGTGGATGGTGTATCCGGATTCCTTTTCGCCTGCGTCAAAAGCGTCCTGCTGGCCGTGCGCTCCTGCGTACTTGGGCAAAAGCGAGGGGTGGATGTTGATGATTTTTCCTGCGTATTTTGAAAGCAGGTCCTTGGAGCGGACTATGCGCATGTAGCCTGCGAGGACAATAAGGTCGGGCGAAAGGGCGTCGATTGCCTTGAGCAGTTCCTTTTCGTATTCCGCCCGGTTTGCAAAAGTCGAGTAGTCTATCACAGTTGCAGGGATTCCGAACGCAGCCGCCTTGCCTATGGCTCCTGCGTGCGGGTTGTCGGTAATCATGCAAGCGATTTCTGCTGCAATCTCGCCTTTCTTTGCTGCGTTGGCTATGGACTCAAAGTCGCTTCCCCGGCCGGAAGCAAGCACGACTGCGCGAATTTTTTTCATTTCAAGGGACCTGTTCTTGCGGTATCGCTTCTACTTCTTTACAACTATTTGCCTTTTCTCGGTTATTATCCGGTCAACTGTGACGTCGTGCGACTCGCAAACGATTTTTTCGCCAACCACCTGGAAGTCAAACGCGATTGCGACCTTCTTTGCGTTCTTTGCTTTTGCCAGGAACTTGTCGTAGTATCCTAGTCCGTGTCCTACCCGGTCTCCGTGGATGTCGAAAGCCACTCCGGGAACGATAATCAATTCGATTTTTTCAGCTGCGATTGCTTTCTTTTCGTCCGCTGGAGGCTCGAAGATTCCGTATGCCGCCTTTTCCAGCTTTTCAGAGGCGCTTATGCGGTATGCTGTAATTTCCTTTGCCTGCTCGTCTGTCCGTGGAAGGCAAACTGTTTTTGCCTGAACCAGCGCTGCAGTGATTGCCGCCCAGGTGTCGACCTCGTCGGGCTTTGGGCAGTAAAGCAGGATTGTTTTTGCGTTCTGGAATTCGGGGCTTGCAACCAGGTTCTTGCAAATCGCGCAGCTTTTTTGCGCCCGTTCCTGCGCGGGGTGGTCCTTGCGCATCCGCTTCATAAGGTCGCGCAACTGGTGCTTGTCGGAAAAGGAGGGTTGCATGAAAAAACCAACGTTTACCTTCAATGCCGCATGCCTTGGCAGCGGACGCTATTTCCTATTTTTTCCTTCTTCGTTCGTATGCTATTAGCGTGTTGTCAAGAAGGCTTGCAATGGTCATCGGCCCCACCCCGCCGGGAACCGGAGTTATTGCGGAGGCAACACGCGAGGCGGTTTCGAAGTCAACGTCTCCAGCGAGCTTGCCATTTGGAAGCTTGGTGGTTCCGACGTCAATGACAACCGCGCCGGGCTTGAGCATGCCGCCCTTCACCAGGCCGGGTTTTCCCACGCCAACAACTACCACGTCCGCCTGGCGCGTGACTGCGGCCAGGTCTGGGGTCCTGCTGTTTGCGGTAATCACCGTTGCCTTGCGGTTCATCAGCAAGTATGCAACCGGCTTTCCTACGATGTTGCTGGTGCCAACAACCGCGCAGGTTTTGCCTGACGCGTTGCATCCAATTGATTCCAAGAGCTTGATGATGCCCTTAGGCGTTGCCGAAACCAGTGCGGCGTCCTCGTCGCCGCGAGAGAGCCTGCCTATGTTTATGGGGTGGAACCCGTCCACGTCCTTTTGCGGGTCAATGGCTTCGATTACTTTGTCCTCGTCTATTTGCTTTGGAAGCGGGAGCTGGACCAGTATGCCGTCTACTTTGGGGTCGGCGTTGAGCTTGTGGATAAGTGAAAGGAGCTTTTCGGTTGACTCGGTCTGAGGTATGTCAAAGCGAAGCGAGTGCACGCCCACCTTCTTGCATGCTGCCTGCTTTTTGGAAACGTAAAGCTCGGATGCGGGGTCGCCTTCTGCAATTATTACCGCAAGCGCGGGCTTTTCCTTGAGCGCAGCGACCTTTTCCGCAACAGCCTCAAGCATCGAATCCGCTATGGGCTTGCCCAGAATCAGCTTTGCCTTGGCCGCAGTTTGGGTGGACATAGTAGTGTTTCTGGTCGCGGGAAAATATAATCCGGTATCCCGGCGACCTTTTCGGTCGCCGAATGGGCATGTGGTTTGGCCGGGATGTGGCGTCGTTCGGGCCTCTAGGTTGGCCGGCTTGGCCGGTAGTAGCCTCCCTCTAGGACGCCCAACAAAAACCCACGGAATACGTCTTTTGACGTATATATCTTTTTGGCCGTTTCAAGACTACGACGATTGTCTATCAGATATTAAGATTTGTTACTACCGAACAGTTTATATATTTCCTTGTCCAGAAAGTAGTTACGCAAATCGAGGGGGATTTGTTGGACATGGAAAAAGACTATTCGCTTTCAAAGGCCCGCAGGGAAATGCTCACTACTGGGCAGGTCCAGACTCCAGACGAGACTGTACCCAAGCGCGGCTACAACCACATACCCATGTTCGTGCCAACCGACACCCACGGGCACTCGGTTCTCCACATCCGCCGCCGCCAGGACTACCTCAACGAGTCAATAGGAATCTACAAGGAATGGCAGGTGGCCAAGGCAGCTGCAATCTTTCTTGCAATAATGGCAATCGTACTCATCCCCCGTAACGTGTTCGTGGCGGGCGCATTCGGCCTTGCCTCGGGCTTTGCCTACGGCCGTTACCTGTGGCAGGACTTCTACGTGAGCAACAACTGGAAACAGCGTCTGCTCTACGAAGCGAC